>Ga0310810_10008647_pt1 | contig 11731 bp, 7 predicted proteins | sample NCmetagenome_FD_207641 | JGI IMG/M metagenome (GOLD analysis project Ga0310810, IMG submission 207641) | Soil microbial communities from experimental microcosm in Duke University, North Carolina, United States - NC | ecosystem: Engineered > Artificial ecosystem > Soil microcosm > Unclassified ...
TCGCGGTGGACAATGCCTGCGTTGTGTGCGGCCTCGAGCGCCTCACCGATCTGCTTTGCAATCTGAAGCGACTCCTCGGCTGGCAGTGGCCCCTGTGCAATGCGATCCGCGAGCGTGGGGCCATCAACGAACTCCAGCACGAGCGCCTTGGTGTCTCCAGAATCTTCGAGACCGTAAATACCAGCGATGTTGGGATGGTTGAGCGAGGCCAGCACCTGCGCCTCGCGGCCGAACCGTGCCAACCGATCGGGATCGTGAGCGAAGCCGTCGGGAAGAATCTTCAGTGCGACGTCGCGACCGAGCTTCGTATCCCTCGCTTGATACACCTCACCCATTCCGCCTTCGCCAAGCTTGGCGAGGACTTCATAAGGCCCAAGGCGAGCGCCGTTGGGAAGGGGCAAGGGAGTGGGACGGATTATATAAGCGTGTTCGCGCATGGGATGAGACTTCCCGGGCGCGGACACGTGGCCGGGCTAACTCATTGCATCTATGGCATCGCTCTCCGGCATGACGCTTGATCGCAGCCAAGCCATGAGCCTCTGGCAAACGATGCGCATCGCCGCGCGGACCTGGCGCCGGACACCCGTGCTCGCCGCCGTCATCACGTCCACACTGGCGTTAGGGATTGGCGCGACCACGGCTGCGTTCACGATTGCCTACTCGATCCTCGTCCGACAGTTCCCGTTTCCGAATGCTGAGCGGCTCGTGTGGATCACGACCTACGACAGCCGCACCGCGGAGAACCGCCGGCCGGTAATTGGATCGAACCGTCTGCCGCAGGTCGCCGACTGGCAACACAACCTGACGACCTTCGAGCGAATCGGTGCATGGGCCGGCGAGGCCCCTGATGTCTTCACCGTGACCGGCGCCGGCACACCCGAGCGCGTGAACGGTTTGCGCGTGACGCACCAGCTGCTCGGGATGCTCGGTGCGTCTCCTGCGATCGGCCGTCTGTTCCACGATGGCGACGATCGACCGCGAGTCGATCAAACGGTGGTGCTCTCGCACGGATATTGGCAGCGCCGGTTTGCCGCGCGCCCCGACATCATCGGTCAGTCGATCACCATCGAGAACGCGCCCCACCTCGTCGTCGGTGTGCTGGCGCCCGACTTCCGCATGGCAGGCAGTCTGTTCGGCGGCGCGTCAATCGACGTGTTTCTTCCGCTCGCAATCGACGGCAATGAAGATATCGGCGGGTTCATCGCCGTGCTCGGCCGGCTGCGACCAGGAATCACGATCAGCCAGGCGCAGGCCGAGCTCACGAGCCGACAGTCAGCGCTCTCCGTCGGTAAGTGGACGTGGATGACAGTTCTCGCGCAGCAGGTCACGCCGCTGGCGGATCTCGTCACCAGAGACGTGCGGTCTCCGGTGCTGCTGCTCTGCGCCGGCATTGGCTGTGTGTTGCTGATGGCGTGCGCCAACCTCGCAAATCTGCTGCTCGTGCGCGCGAGCGGCCGGCGACGAGAGATGCAGCTGCGAACCGCGCTTGGCGCATCGCTCGGTCAGGTCCTCGGACAGATGACGGCTGAAAGCTCGGTGGTAGTCGCTGTCGGTGGATTGGCCGGCGTCGTGTTCGCAGCGGCGATCCTTGACGTGCTTCATCGCACAGTGTCGATCTCGTTCGCACGTATTGGCGATGTGCAGATCGGGTGGCCCGCCGTCGTGTTTACGGTCGCTGTCTGTGCGGCGGTCACGTTCGTGTTTGGCGCGGTGGCGCTGCTTCAGGTGCATCGTCGCAATGTGCTCGATGGACTGCGGCCGCATGCCGGGATGACGGCTGAACCCCGTGCGATTTACGCACAGCGACTTGCACTCGTCGTTCAAGTCGCGATGGTCATCGTGCTCACCGTCACGGGCGGACTGTTGTTGCGCAGCCTGACGGCGCTCCTCGACGTCGACCCTGGATTCAATCCACACGGCGCGATGGCCATTCGCGTGGATCCAGCAGGCCGCCTGAACGGTCCGGATCGGCTGCCATTCTTCACGCGCGTTCTCGAGCGAGTCGACGCGGTGCCCGGCGTGCAATCAGCTGCGCTGACCATTCATGTGCCGATGGGCGATCGTCCAAGCATGGGTTGGGATGCGATTCAGGAAGGGCGCGAGTACAACCCGCAGACGGACAACGCCGCTGGGCGCATCGTCAGCCCTGGTTACTTCAGGGCCGCCGGTATCGCACTCCTCGAAGGGCGCGATTTCGATTCACGGGATGTCGCGCGCGCGCGCGGGCAGAATCCGTTTGTGATGGCGATTAACGAATCATTCGCACGACGCATTCGCGCCGACGGGCGCGAGCCGCTGCGCACCCGCATTCGCGTACTTGGAAACGTCCGAGACGTCGTCGCCGTGGTCAGCGACGTCAAGCACCGTGGCCTCGATGCCGATGCCGGACTCGAGGCGTACATCCCGATGGGCCAGGCGCCCACGTTCTTCCAAGCCTACGACCTCGTGGTACGAAGCGGTGATCCGATCGCACTCGTGCCGGCACTCCGTGACGCGATCTGGTCCGTCGATCCGAATCAGGCGCTTGGAACACCGATGCCGCTCGAGGACTATATCGATCGCACGTTGCGTCCTCGACGGCTGTTGACAGAGGTGCTCGGTGTGTTTGCGGCGAGCGCGCTTCTGCTTGCCGCGTTCGGCGTCTACGGCGTGGTCGGCTATCGCGTGGCGTCGCGCATGAAGGAAATTGCGATTCGCATCGCGCTCGGTGCGCCGCGCTGGCGCGTCACCAGCGTGGTCCTCAACGACACAATCAGTTGCCTCGCTGCCGGCCTAGTTGTCGGCATCCCGCTCTCACTCGCAGCCGCGGCGACAATCCGCAGCTATCTGTTCGGCGTCGAGCCAGCGGACGGCGTCACGCTGATGGTGGCGTGCGTGGTGCTGATTGCCGCAGCACTGCTTGCCGCCTATCTCCCCGCACGTCGTGCACCGCGGGTCGATCCGATCGCGGCATTGCGAATCGAGTAGGATCCGCCTCTACGAAATCCTGCCGATCAGATTCGCCGGATGGCCACGACCGCGCGTTGAGCGTTACCTATCGCGTCGCGAGCGGCTCAGACGCGATCACCACGGCGTACCGCGCCCGTCGTCGTGTCGGGTTGTGGAAGACAATCGGACGATCGAGTTGCGTGGCCAGGCAGTCGCCGGTGCGAAGCCGGTGGCGCTCATCGCCGAACGTCACTTCCATCGCGCCTTCGAGCACCCAGATCTGCTGGAACACATGGATGCCGCGCGCGCCGTTCTCAAATGCCACACGCTGGCCGGCTGGGAACTCGACTTCGATGATCTGCACGGGTTGAGGCATGCCCGTGGGCGAGACGATGCGACGGCGATAGCCTGATCCAGGGTCCTCCCACTCTGGCTGATCCTCGCGGCGCGCCAGTGGCCCTTTCGGCACCGTCCGCACGCCATCCGTCCCATCGAACAGCGATGGCAACATCACCCCAAGGCCAGAGGCGATGCGGTCCAGGACGACGGCAGTGGGGCTAGTCTCTCCCCGCTCGATCAGCGAGATCATCGAGCGGCTGACGCCGCTTCTCGTGGCGAGCTCATCGAGCGAGTACCCGCGCGCCGCGCGCAGCTCACGGACACGCGCGGCAATGCGTTCGTGCAGGGCGGACGGGGCCCCGCTTGTGGTTTCCATGATAGTAGATATTCCTTCCAGTATATAGGATACTGCTCGACCTCTCCGTGCGTTCAGAGATGCCGTACACTACGCGGCCTCACCGCGGGGATGCTGACGCGAGATCCCACTCGCGTCGAGGGAGGCATCGATGCGATCACGGCTCATTGGTCTACTCGTCCTCACCTGCTGTGTGTGCCTGACGGCACGGACCATCGCGCAGGAGAACACCGCCGAACTCAGGGGGCGCGTCGTAGACAGCCAGGATGCGGGGATTCCTGGGGTCACTATCCTCGTCAAGAATGAAGCGACCGGCGTCTATCGCCAGAGCGTCAGCACCGCCGACGGCTCGTATTTCATCACGGCGATCTCTCCGGGCACCTACACGCTCGAAGCGGAGCTATCGGGCTTTCAGAAGTACAGCCGCAAAGGCGTCCGCCTCGATCTCGGCCGGACAGCGACGCTGGAGATTCAGCTCGCCCCCGGCGCAGTCACCGAGACCATCACCGTCACCGCCGAGACACCGCTCGTCGATCTGACCTCGAAGGAGATCGGCGGCAACGTCACCAACCGCGAGATGACGATGCTCCCGTCGGTGAATGGCAACTTCATCGGCGCGGTTGCGCTGCTGCCGGGCGTCATCTCCAACATCAGTACCGAATCGTTCGGCTCGGATGCGATCAGTACCAACGGACTGGATTCGCGCAACAACAACTTCATGCTCGACGGCGCCAACAACAATGACGACGTGATCGGGCAGCGGGCCGGGTCGCAGGCGCGGATGCCGGTCGAGGCCGTCGCCGAGGTCCAGGTCATCACGAATCAGCCCGATGCCGAGTTCGGCCGCACCACCGGCGCGATCGTCAACGCGGTCAGTAAGAGCGGAACGAACGTCTTCCATGGAGTGGCCGCGGGCCTCTGGCAGGACGCCGGCCTGACGAAGAAGGACTATTTCGTGAAGCAGAACGGGCTGACCAAGCCCGACACCCAGCTCCAGACGTATCGTGCCAATCTCGGCGGACCGATCGTCCGCGACAAGGCCCACTTCTTCTTCAACGTCGAACGGGTGATGGTCAATCGTGCGACCAGTATCACGATCCCGGCCCGTCCGGAATTCAACGCGTCGCCGGTGACGCAGGATCGCGTGTGGAACACGCTGGTCCGCTTCGATCACCAGCTGAACGCCAACAACACATGGGCGGTGCGCTGGCTGCGCGAGTCGTCTCCGCAACTCAATCAGATTATTCCGGCGGTGTACAACAACAATCCGGTCACTGGCACGTTCCCGGTGACGGAGGACGCGTCACGCGAGGAGAACGACGTCGACCAGACCATCGTCGTCACGCTGAATTCGGTGCTCGGCAACCATCGTTTCAATACGTTCCGCGTCAACTTCACCCAGGAGGACGTGTCGTTCGCCAATCCGAATTTCAACGGCAATGGCCAGGACCAGACCGCGCTCGAGCCGACACTCGTCTTCACCAGCTTCGTTGGTCAGCAGAGCAATGTGGCACAGGCGCGCGTCAACGATGCCTACCAGATCGACGACACGATGTCGTGGTTCATCAGCAAACACGGCAGCCACGACGTGAAGTTCGGCGCGCAGTATGAGTATGTCGGCGCGTCATCAACGGCGCAGGACAACCTGAACGGAACCTTCTTCTTCAAGAGCGACTTGGACTTCAACGCGGCGGATCCGAGGACCTACCCCGACCGGCTGCAGATTCGTGTGCCAGGCGGGCTGAACCGCTATCAGAAGGCGCATTACGTCGCTGCCTTCGCGCAGGACAAATGGCGGGTGAATCGGGCAACGTTCAGCCTCGGACTGCGCTATGACCTGGAAGTCCAGCCCATTCAGGAAACCGATAATCCGGCCTTCCCGGATCCGTCGGCGTATCCCCTGGACAAGAACAACATCGCGGGGCGGCTCGGTCTCACCTACGACCTCGCCGGAGACGGCCGGAGCGTCGTGCGCGGCGGATACGGGCGGTTCTATGACAAGACACATTTCGAGTTGATCTCGGCGATTCTGACGTCGGGAACCTTCTCGGACTCGTTCGTGGTGCTGTTCCCGGCGAACAACTTCGACCCGGGTCCCGCGGCTGGAAACCGGCCCACCGACCCGATGCTCGTGAATGGCCCAACCGTCAATCGCGCACTGCTTGCCGCTCAGTATCCGGCCGGCAGCCGCATCAGGAACACCGGCGTCGTCAATCTCGACAACCCCGATCGCGTGATTCCCTATACGGACCAATACACCGCTGGCTACGAGCGACAACTGTTCACCACGATGTCGGTGAGCGCCGACTACGTCCACGCGCGCGGCCGTGATCAGCTGATGATTCAGGATCTCAATCCGGGGGTTCGGACATCCACCGCCCGGACGGCGCCTGTCGTGCGCATCAACCCAGCGTTTGTCCAGCAGGTCAGCCAGCCAGTGAATGCCGGCGCGATCGACTACGACGCGCTGCAGGTGGCTCTGGTCAAACGCCTCGCGTCGGACTACTCGTACCGTGTGTCGTACACGCTTGGTTATTCGCGTGGCAACACCAGCGGTGCGGGCATCCCGCTGAGCGGCTTCCAGTATCTGAACGACCTGAACCTTGACATGAACGAGGGACCAACCAACGTTGACCGCCGCCACGTTCTTACGTTCAGTGGCCAGGCGCTCGTCCCGCGTACGCACGGTCTCACGTTTGCGTGGGTCATGCGCGCGTTGAGCGGCGCACCGTTTACCCTCTTCGACTCGACCACCGATCCCGATCTGAACGGACTCTTCACCGAGCCGCTGCCAGCCGGTACCTACAGCGGCACGCCTGGTCCAAACCGGAATCCGTGGACCGTGGACGCTGAAGGCGAGCGCAATGGCGCACGAGGCCCCGGCCTGTTTCAGACAGACGTTCGCTTCGGCTATCAGCTGCGGCCCGGCCAGAACCGCACGCTCGATCTGTTCATGGACGTGTTCAACATCACCAACCGGGCAAACTTCGAAGTCCCGCTCGGTGATCGACGGTTGCCCGACTTTCTCAACCTGACCGCGCTGCGCGCCGGCGCGATCCCGACGACAGTGCAATTCGGAGTTCGAATGGGCTTCTAGGAAAGTGCCAGTCAGTCGTAGTGACCTGACGCACTATCGCGATCGCCGGCCATTTCCAGCAGATGCGCTCGCACCGCGTGCAGACGATGGTGGTGCTGCATACGGCCGTCGGCATCGAGGTCGCGCAGCAAGGCGAGTCCTGCCGAAGGACCCTCGACCATCGCCGTGGCGATCGCGTGATTGAGCGCGATCATCGGGTTGTCAGACAACCCTTTCAACACCGTGTAGAGCGCGAGGATCTGCGGCCAGTCGGTGTCTTCGGCACGCTCGGCTTCGTCGTGCACCGCGGCGATTGCCGCGTGGAGCTGATCCAACCCGATTGATCCCGATGACAACGCCTCGGCCCGGCTGATCCAAAACAACGTGCATCCGCCTTCAGAATCGTCGCTGCACCGCGCTCTGGCCAGAGTAACGTTGCCGCTTCCAACGCGTTTGGGCGAAACACCGGCGGTCGAAGGTTCACTAAGTCGACACGTCCGTTCACGGCGACAAGGAGGACGGCCATGAAGTTTGTATATTGCAAGGCTGAGCTGGGACTCCTAGTGGGATGCATTCTGGTGAGTACCTCGGGAATCGCAGTCGGTCAGACCACACGGGTCAGCGTCGACAGCAATGGAAATCAAGGAAACGCAGGGAGTTTCCTCTCTGCCTTGAGCGCCGATGCCCGTTTCGTTGCCTTTGAGTCTTCTGCGACCAACCTCGTGACCGGCGACACCAACGGGTTCTCCGACATCTTCGTACGCGACCGCGCGACCGGGCAGACAACGCGTGTCAGCGTCGACAGCTCGGGAACCCAGGCCAACGATGACAGTTTCAACCCAGCCATCAGCGCCAACGGTCGCTTCGTGGCGTTCGCCTCGAGGGCGTCCAATCTTGTCGCCGGCGATACGAACGCTTCTGGTTTCCCGGAAAGCGACTTCGATACCTTTGTACACGACCGTCTGACTGGGCAGACCGTACGAGTCAACGTCGACAGCGCCGGACAGCAAGCGAACGCTACCGATTTCCCACAGTCGCCTTCGCTGAGTGCCGATGGCCGCTTCGTGGCGTTTTCTTCCTTTGCGTCCAATCTGGTCGCGGGAGATACCAACAGCACGACCGACGTCTTCGTTCGCGATCTCCAGACCGGTCAAACGACCCGAGTGAGCGTCGACAGCAACGGCGTCGAGGGAGACCGTTTCAGTGACGTTCCTTCAATCAGCACCGACGGTCGCTATGTCGCATTCCGGGCGGCCGCATCCAATCTGGTGCCTGGGGACACGAACTTCTTCTGCGACCGGAACGGCGACGGCATGTTCATTGACAATTGCATGGATGTGTTCGTTCACGATCGACAGACCGGCCAGACGACGCGGGTCAGCGTCGACAGCCAGGGAACACAGGGCAATAGCGAGAGCTATCCCGGTGTCTACATGGCGATTAGCGCCGATGGCCGCTTCGTCGTATTCAACTCCGAGTCTACGAACCTGGTCCCCGGCGATACGAACGGTATACGGGATTTCTTTGTCCACGACCGCCTGACCGGTGAGACGACACGGGTGAGCGTCGATAGCGCGGGTAATCAGGCAACCACTGTGATCTTCTCCGGTGCAGGTGCCGCTATCAGCGCCGACGGACGCTTTGTCGCGTTCGAGTTCGACGCGTCCTTCGTGCCGGAGGACACAGGAATCACCACTCCGGATGTGGACGTCTACGTCCACGATCGCTTGACCGGCGAGACGAAGCTGGTGAGTGTTGACAGCGCTGGCAACGAAGGAAACCGAAGCAGCAGTACGCCTTCAATCAGCGCCGACGGCCGTTTCGTGTCGTTCGTTTCGTTTGCCGATAATCTCGTGCCCGACGACACGAACGGTGCACACGATGTGTTCGTGCACGACAATACAATCAACGTGACGCTGCAGATCGGGCCGAGCCATTCGATCAACCCTCGGAGCAATGGCGTCCTCCCTGTCGCCATCTTGACCACGCCGGCCTTTGACGCCGCGAGCGTCGACGTTTCGAGCGTCTTGTTTGGCTCGGCGGGAGCGACCGAAGCTCATGGAACAGGCCATCTGCAGGACGTGGATGGCGACGGCGATGTGGACCTCTTGCTGCACTTTGAGACGCCGGCCACCGGGATCGCTTGCGGCGATACATCAGCTTCACTCACGGGGCAGACCGTGACCAGCCTGCCGATCATCGGGTCCGTGACGATCGTTACAGTTGGTTGCCACTGAAGTGCAAACCGCTGGCGGCAGATGGGGGATTCCTCGTCGCCATCTGCCAGCCAGTCTTCGGAAACGCGATGGTCCCCAGCTCGGAATCCCTGCGTTCGACGCGCATGATCGCCCCTCTCAACCGCCGGCGGATGGCTACGCTGAGCGTACAGTGGGCGAATCCGCGGTCCCTATGACACGGCCATTGCGAGGCCCCTACTGTTCTCGTAGAGCGAGACGTCCGGCCTGGGCCATCAGATAGTTCCGTTCAGGAATGCTGGTGGTCCTGCCGGCCGCTGAGCGATAGTGTGCGATTGCGCCCTCGCGGTCGCCGGCCTTCTCCAGCAGGTGCGCACGCACCGCGTGAAGACGATGATGATTCTTCATGCGGCCATCCGCATCGAGGTCACGCAGCAGGTCCAGTCCTGCGGCGGGACCTTCGACCATCGCCGTCGCGATCGCGTGATTGAGCGCGATCATCGGATTGTCAGACACCCCCTTCAGCACCCGGTAGATCGCCAGGATCTGCGGCCAGTCTGTGTCTTCGGCACGCTCGGCTTCATCGTGCACCGCGGCGATGGCCGCCTGCAGCTGATACAACCCGATCGATCCCGATGACAACGCCTCGGTGACGAGCGCGATGCCTTCGGCAATCTGCACGCGATCCCACCTGGTGCGATCCTGCTTGTCGAGCGGAACGAGCTCGCCGTCGGGACCCGTGCGCGTATCACGGCGTGCGTCGGTCAGCAGCATCAGCGCCAGCAGCCCTTTCACGTCGCCGTCATCGGGCAGGCTGCGTTGCACCGATCGTGTCAACCGGATCGCCTCACTGGCGAGATCGCTCCGCAGCAACAGCGCACCGTCGCTGCTCGTATAGCCCTCGTTGAAGATCAAGTACAGCACGTGCAGCACCGATCGGAGGTGCGCCTTCTGCTCGCCGCGCGACGGCAGACGGAATGGAATGCCAGACGCCTTGACCGTGCTCTTCGCCCGGCTGATTCGCTGGGCCATCGTCGCTTCAGGCACGAAATACGCGCGCGCGATCTCCGCGGTGGTCAGGCCGCCAACCGCGCGCAGCGTCAGGGCGATCGCTGACGAGGAGGTCAGGCTCTCGTGGCAGCACATGAACAGCAGGACGAGCGTGTCGTCCTGGTCCGCGTCGTGCTCAACAGCCGGCACTCCTTCGTCACTCTGCTGCGCGACGTCGTTCTCGCGTCTTCTGCGGGCGCTCTCGCTGCGGATCTGATCGGTCATCCGGCGTGACGCCACCTGGATCAGCCAGCCGCGCGGATTGTCGGGTACCCCCTGCCGCGGCCAGTGCGTCGCCGCGGCGATCAGCGCCTCCTGCACCGCGTCTTCAGCCGCTGCGAAATCGCCGTACTTGCGCATCGTCGCGCCCAGCACCTGCGGCGCGAGATCGCGGAGTAGTTGCTCGGTCTCGGAGTTCAGGGACATCGGTCAGTGATCATCCACCTTCTGCGAGCGAACTTCACTGTCTACACATGTCCACGATCACACGGAGATACCGTGTTGAGAGTCAAGGGTGGGCGCACGTCGGTTCGTACGCTCTCCCTGATTTGAGTACGCCGTACGCGAGATGAATGAGCTTCCGCATCGCGGCGCCAATGATGACCATCGGTGGTTTGCCGGCGGCATGGAGTCGCGCGCGGACCGCGCGAATCGTCGGGTTCCAGCGAAGCGCGGTCATCGCCGGCATGTAGAGCGCTTTTCGCAAACGGCCGGGACCGATCTTCGACAAGCGGGTGCGACCACGCAGGGTGCCAGATTCGACGAGGCGTGGGACCAGGCCCGCAAAGGCCGCGGCCTGTCGCGCACTGGTGTAGCGCTTGTCAAAGAGCTCGGCAATCAGGACGGCCGCCGTGGCCTCGCCGATGCCGGGAATGGTGATGAGCAGCTCGCGCTGGGCGCGGAGGCCCGGGTGCCGATCGAGATGGTCCCGAATCAGTTGGTGGACGTGCGCGATCTGCGCGTCCAAGCTGGCGATCACGGTCTCAATCGAGGCGCGGACCTCCGCAACGGTCACTCCCGAGGCCAAGCGATTGAGCTCCTGTGTGCGCATCCCCTGCAGAGCGTCCAGGCGGCGCACGAGCGCTTGCAATTGTCGGATCTCGGGGGCCGGTGGGGTCCAGGGCGCGGGCTGATGCGACGCGGTAAAGCGCGCGATCAATTCCGCGTCGATTCGATCAGTCTTACTGCGCGTCAGCTGCGTGCGCGCGTAGGCATGGATCACGCTGGGGTTCACGACGCTCACGAGGTGCCCGGCGTCGTGCAGCCACAGCGCCAGCGCCTCGCCATACGTCCCCGTCGCTTCCAGCGTCGCATGAACGTGCGTGACCTGCTGGCGCAGCAGCCACGCGGCCAAGTCCGCAAATCCCGTCGGCGTGTTCGCGCAGCTCTTATGTCGCACTTTCCCGTCCGGCCGCAGCAGCGCCGCCGCGAATTTCGCTTTTGCAATATCGATCCCCAGCACGGCGTCCATCGGTCGCTCCTTTCGGTGGCGTCGTGTGCGGTCAGCCTTGTGCATGCAAGCTGGGCTCGAGTGAGCCGCCTTCGATACCGTTCGACCGGACGCCACACGCTGAGCGCGAGGAGCGGATCTCTGTGGCAGGCTCGAGGCCTTAGGCACGGAACGGCTCCCTCGCGCTCCTACTCAGGCGTCCCCGAGTAGACCGCCGGACCGCAGTGCAGTCAAGCAGTCGGAGCAACATACAAGGCACGGAGGACGAATGGAGGGCTGCGGCGGTCGCCGGCCCGTCGGGCCGGCACTGTGATCGAGGTGAGCGCGCGATCACAAGC
>Ga0310810_10008648_pt1 | contig 11730 bp, 13 predicted proteins | sample NCmetagenome_FD_207641 | JGI IMG/M metagenome (GOLD analysis project Ga0310810, IMG submission 207641) | Soil microbial communities from experimental microcosm in Duke University, North Carolina, United States - NC | ecosystem: Engineered > Artificial ecosystem > Soil microcosm > Unclassified ...
ATGATCAAAGTCTACGCGTAGTCATTCCACAAACGCCGGCGCCTTCGGCAGTTTCGCGGCCGTCGCGATGTCGTGCTCGATCCAGAGGTCGGCTCTGTTCTGTTTGACGAACGCCTCGATCTTCTGCCGCGATGCACGCGACTGATCGGCATTGAACTCGAACGTCGGTACACGCCCCGTCGTGCGCTCCTCAGGGTAGTGGTACAGGTCGCCCGCGAGCACGACCGGTCCGCGCTTCGGCAGCTTGACGAAGAGTACCTGGTGGCCGGGCGTATGGCCAGGCGTCGACATCAGCACGACGCTTCCATCGCCGAACACATCGAGGTCCTCGCCGTTCAAGACCGTGGTCTTCGCGTTCTTGAGCGCGCTGTACTGCGCGGGCTGAATGATGCCCTGCGGCTTGTCGGCGAACATGAAGTCGCGCTCGGCCTTTTGGACGATCCACGTGGCGCCCGCGAAGTCGTTGGCGTTGGCAGTGTGATCGGAGTGGTAGTGAGAGAGCACGAGGTATTTGATGTCGGACGGCTTGTAGCCGACGGCAGCCAGTTGCGGCTTCAACGGTTTCGTGGCAGACATGATCCCTTCAGTGACCGGCCCGCCGCCCGGCTTGAAGGAGCTGTCGGGGATGCCTCCTGTGTCGAACATTATCGTGCCCTTGGGATGCACGATCAGGTAGGCGATATTCACGAAATCCACTTCCTTCAGCTCTTCTCGCTTGAAGTTGAAGAGCTTTGGATCGAGCCCCTTGATGCCGCCAGCCTCGAACACGTAGATTCGTGGAGCGGTTACCGCGGGTGGTCTTGTTTGTGCCCCGGCAACAGCGATGGAGAAAGTTGCCGCCGCCAACAGCCCGAGAATCGTTCGACGTATCGACATGCGTTACTCCCTACCTCCACGTTCTCCCCACTTCAATTTCTCACGCAGCAGCTCGAAGTAGCTTCGCGCGGGCGCCTTGACCAGCCGCAGCGTTCGCTCCGATCGCCGCACGCGGATCACGTCGTTCTGCTGCAGCGGATAGCCGGCCTGTCCATCGTACGTGACATAGATGTCTTCGACGCCACTGACCACCTGCGGCCGGATTTCGATGACCTCCGAGCCGGGGATCACGATCGGGCGGTTGGTCAGCGTGTGCGGCGCGATGGGCGTCAGCACGATGGCGTCGGCACGCGGATGGACGATCGGGCCTCCCGCCGCCAGGTTATACGCCGTCGATCCGGTGGCGGTGGCGACAATGAGCCCGTCCGCCTTGACTTTGGTCACGAGCCCGGCGCCGACCGAGACCGACAGCTCGATGATGCGCGACAGCGCGGCCTTGGTGAACACGACGTCGTTGAGCACGATGCGTGAATCGAAATGTTCGCGCGCACGATAGGCATCGGCCGCGAGCATCGCGCGATCGTCGAACGCTGCCTGACCGTCGAGGACGGACTCGAGTACTCCGTAGAGCTCGTCGATCCGCGTCTCGGTAAGGAAGCCGAGGCTGCCGAAGTTCACACCGAGGAGCGGGATGTCACGGCCGGACAGCGCGGTTCGCGTGGCCATGCTGAGGAGCGTACCGTCGCCGCCCATGACGATGACCAGATCGACGGTGTGAGGAAGGTCGTCCCGCGATCGCGTTTCGCCGCCTGCGCTCGAGAGCGCACCGGTATCGGTGTCGAAGACCGGCTCGATGTGCCGCGCGCGGAGCCACGACGCGAGCTGGTCGAGATGATCTGAGGCCGCCCGCAGACCGCGCTTCGCGACGATGCCGACGCGAGAGATCTGGGCGCTCATGCACCGCCTTCGCGCGGAGCGCTACGGCGAGGTCCCGCCATAGCCTGAGCGGAGGCGGAGAGCCGGAAGTGGACCAGGAACTCGACGTTGCCTTTCTGGCCGGTGATCGGTGAGGGTGTGGATGCCACGCGGCTCAATCCTACCTCAGCGCCTGCAACCGTGACCTCTTCGAGCACACGTTGGTGAACGGCGGGGTCGCGGATGATCCCTTTGCGCACCTCCGATCGCCCAGCCTCGAACTGTGGCTTCACCAGCGCGATGACGTCTCCACCTGGAATCAGCACGCGTGTCACGGCCGGAAAGATCTGCCGAAGTGAAATGAACGACACGTCGATCGTGACGAGATCGACACGACCCGGGAGATCGGCCAGTGTGAGGTGGCGCGCGTTGAAGTGCTCCATGACGACGACGCGTGGGTCGTTGCGGAGCTTCCAATCGAGTTGACCATGGCCAACGTCGAGCGCGATGACACGCGCAGCGCCCCGCTGCAACAGCACGTCGGTGAAGCCGCCCGTCGAGGCGCCGATGTCCAGGCACTGGCGGCCGCGGACGTCAAGCTGGAAGGTGTCGAGCGCGTGCGCCAGCTTCAGTCCGCCGCGGCCGGCATACGGATGATCGGGCGCGAGCAGGGCGATGATGGCCTGATCGTCGATCGCGGTGCCTGCTTTGGTGAGAGGACGATCGTCGACCGTCACCTGTCCGGCGAGGATCAACGCGCGCGCTCGTTCGCGCGATGGAGCGAGTCCGCGTTCGACCACGAGTTGATCCAAACGGATGCGCGCCATGGTCAACCTGTACGGCGCCGATCAATTTCCGACTTCCAACGTCCAACTCTCAACGGAAGAACCAGAACCATTTGGGAATTGGGAGGTCATTGATTAGCGCGTCAGCACAGACGACATCCGCTGATCTTTTTTATCGCAGAGATCGCCGGGATCGCGGGGAATTCCAGTGCATCCCACGAGCGCCGACGGGTGGCGCGCGACGCGCGCGACGGACCGAGAGGGGCCACCGCACGAGTGTCGTTCGTGATGTCGCCGATGACACTCGCGCGGGTCCCTCTCGATCCGTCTGGCCCGGCCAACGGCCGGGCCGCCACCCGTTTGCTCTCTGCGATCGCTGCGATCGCTGCGATAAGAAATCTCCGCGCCCTCCGCGCTGAGACATGGGGAAGCGGTAAACAGATACATTGGGAGTTGGCGTTTGGGAGTTGTCTTCAATTCGATCGATTGACGATCCATTTCCCAATCCCGATCAGGCGCTCGTCGTCCACCCCTGCGGATCGAAGCGCGGCGTCGGCGCGTTCGAGGCATTCAGCCGCCATTTGCCGGGATGTTTCCAGACCGTAGAGGGCAGGGTAAGTCGGCTTGCCTGCAGCCGCGTCTTTGCCGGCAGTCTTGCCGAGCGTGGCGGCGACGCCTTCCACATCGAGGATGTCGTCGACGATCTGAAATGCCAGGCCGAACTCGCCTGCCGCTTGGTCGATGCCGGCGATCTGCTGATCCGATCCTCCGCCCATGATGGCGCCAGCGACCGCGGATGCACGGATCAACGCGCCCGTCTTGCGCGCGTGCATCGCCCGGAGGGATGGAGCATCGACTACAGGATGCAGGTGGCCTTTGGGATCGGGGGTGACCGACGCGAGATCGATCGCTTGTCCTCCGACCATGCCGGCCGCGCCGGCCGCGTGCGCCACGGTCTCGATGACGCGCAGCTTTCGAGCGCCGACGACCGGATCGCGGCTGACGGGCTCGCGCGCGAGGAGGTGAAAGGCCTCGGTCAGCAGTCCGTCGCCCGCGAGGATCGCCATGCCCTCGCCCGCGACCACGTGCAGCGTGGGGCGGCCACGTCGCATCGTGTCGTTGTCCATTGCGGGCAGATCGTCGTGGATGAGCGAGTACGTGTGGATCAGCTCGATCGCGCACGCAGCTGGGAGCGCCATGTGTCGCTCACCGCCTACGGCATCCGCGCTCGCGAGACAGAGGATCGGGCGCAGCCGTTTGCCGCCGGCCAACAGGCTGTAGCGCATGGCCGAGTCGACAACCGGGGGAGCGTCAGGCGGTACCGGCAGGAATCCGCCGAGCGCGGCTTCGACGTCCGCTCGGCGGGCGTCGAGATACGCGCCAAGTCCTTCCGCGGTCTTCACTCCCTGCCCTTCGCAGGACCGTTCTCTGCGCCGAAGCCTGGTGGCGCCGGCCGCGCTTCACCGCGCTCATTGAGGATCTCGATACGCTTCTCGGCCTCCTCGAGGCGTGCGTGACAGAAGCGCGAGAGGTGAACGCCGCGCTCGTAGAGTTGCAGCGACGCTTCGAGCGCGAGGTCGCCTTCCTCGAGTTTCTTGACGATCGTCTCGAGCTCCGCGATCGCAGTCTCGAAATCTTTGATGGTCGGGTCCACGGCTAGAGTTTCCGGTCCTTTACTTCGCAGGTCAACTCGCCCTTCTCGATGGTAACGCGTACCTGCGAGCCGTTCTCGACCCGGGCGGCGTCGCGAATGATCTCGGTGCGGTCGTCGTTCCAGCAGACGGCGTAGCCGCGACCGAGAACCGCCAACGGGCTCAGGCTCTCGAGCCTCGCGGCGGTCGCGCCAAGACGTGCGTGAGAGATATGCGTCCGGCTGCGGATCGTCGAGTGCAGGCGAGCGTCGCCGGCCATGAGCCTGGTCTTGACGGCCGCCAGTCGCCGGCGGAGGTCGAATCGCTCGAGCGTCAGGCGCAGGCGCTGATAGGTGCGCTCGCGCGCGGCCATTCCGGCCTGCAGTGCTCGCCGCAAATCATAGGTGAGCTCGTCGGCGTGGCGCCCGCGGAGCGCAAGATGTCCGCGCATGCCGGAGAATCCCGCCTTGCTTTCGAGTCCGCGGAGCTTGGCGATCTGGCGATGCATACGCACCGACATCGCGGCCGACACGCGCTGGACGAGGCGATCGATCCGAGCAACGAATTCATCTTTGCGCGCGACCACGATCTCCGCCGCGGCCGACGGCGTTGGAGCGCGGACGTCGGCGACGAAGTCCGCAATCGTCACGTCGGTCTCGTGTCCGACGGCAGAGATCACCGGCACGGGCGCACCGGCGATCGCACGCGCGACGACCTCCTGATTGAACGACCAGAGATCTTCGATCGAGCCGCCGCCGCGCGCGACGATGATGACGTCGACACCTTTGACTTTCGCGATCGCGCGCAGGCCGCGTGCGATGTCCATCGCCGCCCCGTCGCCCTGCACCCGCGTTGGCCGGATCACGAGGTGCGCGTTGGCATACCGGCGGCGCAGCACATTGATGATGTCGCGAACCGCGGCGCCGTCGAGCGAGGTGACGATGCCAATCTTGCGCGGCAACGCCGGCAACGGCCGCTTGCGGCCGGCGTCGAACAGGCCCTCCGCCGCAAGCCGCTGCTTCAACTGATCGAATGCCAGCTGCAACGCGCCGAGGCCTTCCGGCTCGAGGTGCTCGCAGACGATCTGATACTCGCCCTTCGGGTCGTAGACGCTGATGCGGCCGCGCGCCACGACCCGCAGGCCGTCCTGCGGCTTGAAGCGCAGGATGCGAAGCGACGACCGGAACATCACGCCCTTGATCTGTGCGGTCTTGTCCTTGAGGGTGAAGTACAGGTGGCCGGTGTTCCAGACCTTGCAGTTGGAGAGCTCGCCTTCGACCCAGATCTCGAAGAAGCGCTCCTCGAGCAGCGTGCGTAACTCCGCCGTCAACTCGGACACGGTCAGGATGCGCCGTCGCGGCGCGGGCGCCGGTTTCGAGTCGTCTTCCTGCGTGTCGTCTGGCTCTTCGAAGGGAAGGTCGAAGAGGCTCATCGTGCTGACGCCCGAGAGTCGGGATCCGGGATCCGGGTTTCGGGATCGGAGGTTCTCTTGGGTTCGGAGGCTCGAACGCGTGAAGCCAGCGCCGCCAAGTCCTGCTCCGAGTAGCTGAGACGCGTCACCGAGACTGCGCGTCCGGTCTTGTCGTCGGCGCTGACGAGAACAGCATTGAGCCGCGGGTTGGCGCTGGCCGGCTCGAACTTCGAAGGCATCGCGTTGAGAAAGCGGGCGAGTGACGGTTCGCGCTCCATGCCGATGATGCCGTCGTGCGGGCCGGTCATCCCGGTGTCGGTGATATACGCCGTGCCATTCGGGAGAATGCGCTCATCGGCCGTCTGCACGTGCGTGTGCGTGCCGGCAACCATCGTCACCTTTCCATCGAGGTGCCATCCCATGGCGATCTTCTCGCTCGTGGCCTCGGCATGGAAGTCGACGAAGATGACGCGCGTTTTCGGACGGAGCGCTTCAATCTCCTTGAGCACTGTGGAGAACGGGTCGTCGATGCTCGTCATGAAGACGCGCCCCATGATGTTGATGACGCCAACCGCGCGGCCGTCGCCGGTTTGCGCCAGGCAAGAGCCGCGGCCCGGGACGCCGGCAGGGTAATTCGCTGGACGCAACAGGCGCGGCTCGCCGGCGATGTAGCCGAGGACCTCTTTCTTGTCCCAGATGTGGTTGCCGGACGTCATCACATCGACGCCCCAGTCGAGCAGCGCGTCGCCAATGTCTTTGGTGATGCCGAATCCGGCCGCCGCGTTCTCGGCGTTGGCAATCGTCAAATCCACACCGTGGTGCTCAATCAATGACCGGAGGCCCTTGCGCACCATCTCGCGGCCGGGCCGGCCGACGATGTCGCCGATGAACAGGATGTTCATGCCGGGCGGCGTGATTCAGTGTCGACGCGAATCGTCTGCGCCTGTCCGCGGCGATCGACGCGCCGCGGCAGCACGATGGTCAGCTCGCCGTCGGTGAGCCGAGCGGCAGCCTTTCCGATCTCGAACGCCCCGCTGAGCCGAACTGCGCGCGCGAAACGGCCAAAACCGCGTTCGAGCAGATGGAAATTGGGGTCCGATGTCGCGGGCGGTGGGGCTTTCTCGCCAGCCACGATCAATACGTCACCGCGAAAGAGTACGCGGATGGCAGCCGGCGGGACACCCGCCACGTCGACCACGATTTCCACGGCATCGGAAGTCTCCACGACATCGAGGGCTGGATGGTACTCACCGGAATAGGCCCTCTGCTCCGGGGTGAGCGCTGCGTCCAGGTCGGCGAAGACCTGGCGGAGGTCGTCCACCAGTTCACGTGATTCACCGGCGGGCAAGAACGAGAACTCGAGCACGGGAATTAATGATGTCACAGGCCGTGCGGCCCCGGTCTCAGCCTTCCGACGAGCTTCAACCCTTGACACGGCCGCCGACATCCAGCAAAGGATGAGGCGCCGGCTTATGAAGTCAATATATGATGTATATGCACTAAGATTTAATGCTTGACATGCACTCATATAGTCCCTATGATTGTTTTCGACGGGAGAGACAACAGACATGAGTAAGGTCATCGGAATTGATTTGGGCACGACCAACTCGGTCGTTGCAGTCATGGAAGGCGGAGAGCCGGCGGTCATCGTGAACCAGGAAGGCTCACGGACGACCCCCTCCGTCGTCGCATTCACAAAAGAAGGGGAGCGCCTCGTCGGTCAGGTCGCCAAGCGCCAGAGCGTGACCAATCCGGAGAGCACGGTGTTCTCGATCAAGCGCTTCATGGGGCGCAAGCATGCCGAGGTCGCGCCGGAGATCACGCGCGTGCCGTACCCGGTCGTGAAGGCCAACAACGGCGACGCATGGGTGGACGTGCGCGGGAAGAAGTACTCGCCGCCGGAAATTTCAGCGATGGTCCTGCAGAAGCTGAAGACCGCTGCTGAGGACTACCTCGGTGAGAAGGTGACCGACGCGGTGATTACCGTGCCGGCGTACTTCAACGACGCGCAGCGGCAGGCCACCAAGGATGCCGGAAAGATTGCCGGCCTGAACGTCCTGCGCATTGTCAACGAGCCAACGGCGGCTGCGCTCGCGTACGGCCTCGACAAGAAGAAGGACGAGACCATCGTCGTGTACGACTTTGGCGGTGGCACGTTCGATGTGTCAGTCCTCGAAGTGGGCGACGGCGTCGTCGAGGTGAAGTCGACCAATGGTGATACGCACCTTGGTGGTGACGATCTCGATCAGAGGGTCGTCGAGTGGATGGCGGCGGAGTTCCGCAAGAGTGACGGCGTCGATCTGCTGAAGGATCGGATGGCGCTTCAGCGCCTGAAGGAAGCGGCGGAGAAGGCCAAGATCGAGCTCTCGACTGTGTTCGAGACCGACATCAACCTGCCGTTCGTCACCGCGGATCAGACCGGTCCCAAGCACCTGCAGATGAAGCTGACGCGAGCGAAGTTCGAGCAGCTCGTGGACGATCTGCTGCAGCGATCGATGGGCCCGGTGCAGCGGGCGCTTGCCGACGCCGGCCTCAAGCCGTCGGACGTCGATGAGGTCGTGCTGGTGGGCGGGTCCACGCGAACGCCGAAGATCCAGCAGATGGTCAAGGACTTCTTCGGGAGGGAGCCGCACAAGGGCGTCAATCCCGACGAGGTCGTCGCAGTGGGCGCCGCGATTCAGGCAGGCGTGCTCAAGGGCGAGGTCAAAGACGTCCTCCTGCTCGACGTGACGCCGCTGTCACTCGGCATCGAGACGCTGGGCGGCGTGATGACAACGCTCATCACGCGAAACACGACGATCCCGACGCGCAAGAGCGAGGTCTTCTCGACCGCGACGGACAACCAGACCAGCGTTGAAGTCCATGTGCTCCAGGGTGAGCGGCAGATGGCGCGCGACAATCGCACGCTCGGCCGGTTCCACCTGATCGGCCTTCCGCCGGCGCCGCGAGGCATGCCGCAGATCGAAGTCGCGTTCGACATCGACGCCAACGGCATCGTCAACGTGACGGCGAAGGACGTGGCGACGGGCAAGGAACAGAAGATCACCATCAGCGGCTCGTCCGGTCTGAGCAAAGACGACGTGGAGCGGATGGTGAAGGACGCCGAGGGCCACGCAGCAGAGGACAAGGTCCGCCGCGAGGTGATCGACGCGCGCAACCAGGCCGACTCGCTCGCCTACTCGGTAGAAAAGACGATCAACGAGAACCGCGATCGCTTGCCGGCGGTTGACGTCGAGCGCGTCGAGCGCGCGATTGCGGCCGTGCGCGATGCGGTCAGGGGGGACAACCTCGAGGCGATTCGCGCAGCGAGCGCCGACCTGGAGAAGGCATCGCACTCGATCGCCGAGCAGCTTTACAAACAGCAGGGACAGGGCGCGGGTCCGAGTCACGAACCGAAGGGCCAGCGCGAGGATGTCGTCGACGCCGAAGTCGTCGACGCGTAAGAACCGCTCTACGTCGGTAAGGACAGTCATGTCGGGGCGGGTCGTCAGACCCGCCCAAGAGAAATCGCGATGCAGGTCTTGAGACCTGCCCAGGAGAAACAACAATGACGATTACTCGATTCGATCCACTCCGTGATTTCGCAACGCTTCAGGACCGGATGAACCGCCTGTTCGGCGACGCGTACGTTCGCGATGAGCACATCAACTCTGGTGGTAACTGGGCTCCGCCTGTCGACATCTTCGAGACGGCCGGGCACGACGTGGTGATCAAGGCGGAGCTGCCGGACGTGAACCGCGTCACCGTCGAGAACAACACCTTGACGCTGCGTGGGACCAAGAACCCGCCGGCGGAGATCAAGGAGGAGCAGTTCCGGCGTGTCGAGCGCCGTTACGGATCGTTCGCGCGTTCGTTCACGTTGCCGAACACCGTGGACGCCAGCAAGGTCAGCGCCGAATACAAGAACGGCGTCCTGACGGTGAAGCTGCCGTTCCGCGAGGAAGCCAAGCCGCGCACGATCAACGTCGAAGTGGCGGCGTAAGCAAGCTGGCAGACAACGTAGGCCGGGTCCTGCTCTATGGACCCGGCAGTCTGCTCGTGTGCTAGTCTTCCTTCATGACGGACACTGTCGATGTCACTGCTCCCGAGCTAACCGAAGAAGCCGCGCCGGTCACACCCGTCAAGGCGCCTCCCATTGAAAGCCGATTCCTTTTCGTTGACGTCGCCGCGATGCGTGCGAAGCAGCTTCGCCGCGGCGCCCGTGTACGCTTGAGCGACGACGACACCTCCTTCGAACAGCATCGTGCGGTCCCGCACAAGGCCGAGCGCGTGGCTATGGAAGAAGTCCGTCGCGGACTCGTCCTGTACGAGGTTCCCCCGACCGACCGCGTCGAGCGCGCATAACCGCCGACTCCACGGAACCTTTCACCGGCAGCAGCCGTAGGTGCGAGTAGGACTTGGCATCCTGAGCCGGTGATGTTGTTCTTCCTGTTCCTCTGCTTCGTCGCGTTCTTTGGCCTCATCGCCATCCCGGCGCTGTTATTCGGGCTGCTGTTCTGGGTCATCACCCTGCCGTTCCGGTTGTTCTTCGGCCTGTTCGGCCTGCTGTTCGGGATGTTCTTCGGAATCTTCCGGATCGTGTTCGGCATCATCGGCGCGATCCTCGGTTTCATCCTCGCCCCGGTCGGATTGCTCGTGCTGGGTGTCCTGCTCGTCGGCGGTCTCGTGATTGGACTGCTGTCTTTGCTGGCACCGCTTATCCCGATCGCGCTCCTCGGACTCCTCGTCTGGGCGATCTACCGGATCACGTCGAGGCGCCCGACCCCGACATTCTGATAATCTCGGCGGCATGCCGAGGGTCGTCGCGGTTCTTGTCATCGTTCTCAGCTCGTGGCTGCTCGTGCCGATCGGCGCACAACAGCCGCCGCCACCTCCTTACCGAATCCTGATCAGCAACGACGATGGTGTCCGCGCGCCAGGCCTGGCAGCGGTCGCCCAGATCCTTCAGGCGATTGGGCAAGTCATCATCGTTGCGCCGTCAGAGAACCAGAGCGGCAAAGGGCACTCGATCGCGACGAGTGAACCCATCCTTCGTGAAGACCTCACACTCCCGAATGGCTTGAAAGCGATCGGGCTGATGGCGACACCGGCAACGACGGTCAATATCGCGATCCGCAACATCGTCAAACCGCAGCCCGATCTTGTCGTGTCGGGGATCAATCGGGGATACAACCTCGGATGGACCGCCTACGTGTCAGGGACCGTTGGCGCCGCGCGCGAGGCCGCAATGCATGGCATCCCTGCGATCGCCACGTCGGTTGACGAAGAGAACGCACTTCGCAACTATGGCAATGCCGCGGAGGAGGTGCTTGGCGTTGCGCGCCGCGTGAAGCAGTACGGCCTGCCGGCGAACACCTTCCTCAACGTCAACATTCCGGCGATGCCGCAGGGCGGATATCGCGGCTACCGAATCACGACTCAGGCGCCGCAACAGGCCGGCGAGGAGCGATTCGCCGAGACGACGCATCCATCGTCGGGCCGGACCATCTATTGGAACGTCTACAAGGAAGGCGCAACCGCCCCTGACGGGACGGACATTCGCGCCGTCAACGAGGGCTACGTATCGGTGACGCCGATGAAGCTCGGTGAGCTCGACACGTCGCAGCTCGACACGCTTCGCGCCATCTTCAAATAGTCAGGAGACTTCAGCCGATACTGGCCGCTAATGCCTGCAGGAGGCTCAATGATGTCGAGGGTGCTCACCGCCCTTGTCGTGGCGATGGTCGTGGTGCCGGCGGGTATTGCGCGCGCGCAGTCTGCCGATCGTCCCAATGTCGTGCTGATCATCACCGACGACGTGGGGTACGGGGATATCGGCAGTTACGGAGCGCCAGATGTCAAGACACCGAACATCGACAGCATCGCGAAGAACGGCACGCGGCTGACCGACTTCTATGCGGCACCGAGCTGTTCGCCGACGCGAGCCGCCCTCATCAGCGGCCGCTATCAGCAGCGATTCCGGATCGAGGTCCCGCTCGGCGCAGCGCGTGGGCCGGCCGGTGAACAGGGGCTGCGACCAACTGGCCGCTCGCTGCCGCAACTGTTGAAGAACAACGGCTACCGGACAGCGCTGATCGGCAAGTGGCATCTGGGATATAAGCGCGAGTTCAGTCCCATCGCGCACGGCTTCGACTACTTCTTCGGATTCAAAAGCGGTCTGCTGGACTACTAC
>Ga0310810_10008649_pt1 | contig 11730 bp, 12 predicted proteins | sample NCmetagenome_FD_207641 | JGI IMG/M metagenome (GOLD analysis project Ga0310810, IMG submission 207641) | Soil microbial communities from experimental microcosm in Duke University, North Carolina, United States - NC | ecosystem: Engineered > Artificial ecosystem > Soil microcosm > Unclassified ...
CTTCTGGTTTTCCGCTCAGCGGGACGCGGCTGCGGCCAAGCAGTTCTTCCAGAAAGCCTTGCAGGCTCCTGGTCATGCCCGACCGCGGGTCATCACAGTAGACGGCAACCCGTCCTACCCCAAGGTGATCGCGGAGCTGAAGCAGGAGCGGAAACTGGGACGCCGATGCCGCTGTCGAACCTGCCCGTATTTAAACAATGTTGTGGAACAGGACCATCGAGGGATCAAGCGGCGGGTGAATGCCAGCCAAGGTTTTCGGTCGTTCGATGGAGCCTGACGGACGATTCAAGGCCACCAGGTTCTGCACATGATCCGGAAAGGCGGTGGTTGCCGAAAGGGGATGTCCTTGGGCAGATTCAGTTCATCCGGGAAATCCTCGGATTGAAAGCTGAATAGTCGACCGACGAGATTGGCGGTTGGTTCGGTTTCGCCGACAGAGTTGTTTTTGCAACACAACCCGCGCAAATGTGTGGAAGAGCATCGCACCTCCCGAGCTGGTTGTCGACCGGGTGCGTGAGCGCTGGCCGCCGGGCATGGTCTCGCACGACCATAGCAGTCTCCTGTAGCAGGTCCAACGCACACGACGAAAATCGCCATGCGCGATGCATTCGATCGCCGGACTCCACACCGCCCGCTGGGATTCTGTTCCCAGGCGGGACGCGGTACACTAGGCCAGCCTTTTGGAGGAGGCCTTGGCGTCCTTATCTCCAGGCACGCACCTCGGACCCTACCAGGTTCTCTCGCCGATTGGCACCGTCGACATGGACGACGTGTATCGCACCCTCGACCTGCGGCTGGATTGGGCGCGGTCTACCTGTTCTGAGATGGCAGACTGCCATGACTGATTTTGATTTTGAAACACAACTACAGGCGGACGCTCAGTCGCTCCGGGAAATCTTTGGCGATCTGAATCGGTTGGAGGCCGCCATGGAAAAGGATCGCGCAACCATCGGGGCCCGGCGCCGAGGATTCTTTACACCGGAGGAGGACAACAGAGTCCGTCAATTACTGTTGTCGTACCGCGATCATCGAAGAGTCCTGTACAAAATCCTCGAACGGTACATGGATTATGAAGATCTCGGGAGTATCCACAGCCAACTCCGCGGGTTCATCGTCGCCTACTCCATCGCCCTCAAACTCTATGCCAAAGCGCTCAAGGTGATTCAAACATACGAGAACGAACCGCTGGTGCGGAAAAAACTGAACGAGCCAGACACCAAGTTCGGGATCGAACGTGGCTTTTTTGAAGAGATTCTCCGCGCCCACACTTCGCTACGGAATTATCGGCGGCTCCTGCGGGGTGATCGGTTTTGGCGGCGTCAGCGGCGAATCGCCCAACAGATGAGGATCGGCGAAGACCCGAGCTGCGGCTGGCTGTGCGATGTAATCCGCAGCCAGCGTTCGGTCGTGAAGAAAAGGTTTTGGAGGGTGCTGGCGAGGCGTTTGCGGTATGACTGGTTCACCGGCTGGAAGTTGCTGGGAACACCGGGTCGGCTAACGCGATATAAAATGCAGTCTCTGCTTCTTGGCTCTTTTGCTCACTTGCGATTTCCGCGACGTTATGAGACAGCCATCGACTCGAACGCGTGCGCCCAATTAAAGACGGTTCTCCAAGCGGGTGATATTCTCCTGGTCCGCACCGAGCGGAAACTTACCAGCGTTTTGCTGCCCGGCTTCTGGTCGCATGCCGCCATCTTTATTGGCGGCTGTCAGGATCTGGAACAACTGGGAGTCAGCCAGCATCCGCACGTCCGCAAACACTGGGAGAAAGTTCAAACGGGCGCTGGCCCGCATGGCCTGGTCTTGGAGGCAATCTCTCCAGGCGTTGTTATCTCGACGCTCGAACAGTGCCTTTGTGCCGATCACGTGGCGGTGCTCCGGCCCAATATGTCCGGCCCCGATCTGGAGGCTGCCGTTATTGAAGCGTTCGGCCACGTTGGGAAACCCTATGATTTTCAATTTGACTTTAACGTCACCACTCGCATCGTATGCACGGAGCTTGTTTATCGAAGCTACCAGCGCGGGGGCCAGATCGAATTCCCCTTGATCAAACGGCTAGGTCGTTTCACCCTGTCGGCTGACGACATTATGAACTGGTTTCTGAACTCGGTTGAAAACATCCCGGACCGCCAAAGTGGCCCTTTTCAGCTTGTTTCGCTCCTACTCCAGGCAGCGGACCGAAATCCCTATTTCATTTCGATGTCGGAGGCGGTTCAGATTCTGCGGGAGATTCGGGACGGTTTCCGCCCAAGCATCGCCTTGCCTCCCAAGTAAGGATAATCCGTGGCTAGTTAGCACCGTCGCTTCAGCGCCGCATTTGAAGTGATCCCTTGGTACAACGCTTTCCGATCCTGACAATGTCTAATTCCGCAGCGAGCAATCCGAGCAAGTATCTGGCGTGCGTCGGAGCGGTTGACGCTCGAAGGCTGCTCGCGCCCATTTCAACCTCTCCTCTGCGGATCCATTGCGCAACGACTGGGCCATCGTCACTCGGCACCTAGTTTTATTGACAGCAAAAGAGTTGCCGGCCATGGGTCAATTAACGGGCCGACACGATGCGTACATCCCAGGATCCGGGCCTGTACATGTGATGTATACTGGCCCGTGTCTATTCTCGCCCCCGCCGAACGCGCGCTGCTGCGCACGATTTCCGATCTGGCCTACTGCAATCCGTTTCTTGCCGAGCGAGTGGCGCTGGAACGCGCGGTGCTGGGCGGCGAGTTCGTCGAAGGGGAGCCGGTATGGAGCATGCAGGTCGAAGACCCGGACCGGCCGCGCGTCAATGTCTGGAAGATCATCGCACTTCTTGAGCCCGTAGTCGACCGGTTTAGCGAGCGGCTGGGAGCCGCACGCACTGCGTCGTCAAGCGATCTGGTGCTTTACGAAGACGCGGTGTTGCACCTGATGTATCACCACTGCTTTCCGCGTTTCTTCGAGGCCGTCGCCGGCGCGGCGAAACCGAGACGCTGGCACCTCTACGAGGAGTTCCTCACGGAATGGGAACGTTACTTCAGCAGCCCTGGCGTCACACTTCCCACGAATCACGCACCTGAGCACACCTTCGCTTGCTTTTACCAGATAGTACGCGCATTTCATCACATCTTCACGCACATCATCGGCAGCTCGCTATCGGCGGCGCGGCTGCGCGCGGCGGTTTGGGACTCCATCTTCACGCACGACATGCGGCGCTACCGCCGTGGGCTCTACGCGCGCATGGCGGATTTCGCCACTCTCATCATGGGGCCGTCCGGTACCGGAAAAGAGCTGGTGGCGCGCGCCATCGCGTTTTCACGCTATGTGCCCTTCGACGGCACCAAGCTCGCATTCGAACACGACCCAGATCAAATGTTCCATCCCATCAACATCGCTGCGTTGCCGGCGACCCTAATCGAATCCGAACTGTTCGGTCACCGGCGCGGTGCATTTACCGGGGCGTTAGAGGATCGGAAGGGGTGGCTTGAAACGTGCCCCTCTTTCGGTTCTGTGTTTCTCGACGAACTGGGCGACCTCGAGTTTGCAGTTCAGGTGAAACTCCTGCGTGTGATCGAGACGCGTACGTTTCATCCCGTGGGCGGGACGGCGAGCCGGCAATTTCTGGGCAAGCTGATCGCCGCGACCAACCGGGATCTTGCCGCGGACATGCGGCAGGGGCGCTTTCGCGAGGATCTCTATTACCGGCTCTGTTCGGACGTGATCACGACGCCGCCGCTGTGCGAGCAGGTGCAAGAATCGCCCCGGGCGATGCGCGAATTGGTGCGTTACATGGCGAATCGCGTAGCCGGCGCAGAAGCAGAGTCGCTGGCGGGGGATGTCGAGACCTGGATTGGTGAGCATCTGGGGCCAGACTATACATGGCCAGGAAATTATCGCGAGCTGGAGCAGTGTGTGCGAAATTTTCTCATCCGGAAAGACTACCGGCCGGTCGCCAGCCGCAAAACTTCCAGCCTGGAGAGCTTGTCCGACGATCTTCTCAACGGTCGGCTGACTGCGGACGAGCTGCTTAGCCGGTACTGCACCCTGGTATACTCACGAACCGGAAGTTACGAGGAAACCGCCCGGCGTTTGAAACTGGATCGCCGGACGATCAAGAGCAGGATCGATCCGCAATTTCTAAGTGAGGTGGGATCTGTCGCTAACCGCGTGGAGAGCCGCGGGTCAAACCGGCGAGACCGTTGATCAGGCGACAATGCCGAGGATGCCGCCCGATTTCCGAGTCGAGTTTGTGCTGCTTCCACTGGCATCTCGGTTCCGGCCGTTGGTGCCGCGTCGCGGCGCTACCCCGGACGCGAGTGGGTCGTGGGCAATGCCGATCGCTTCGCGCCGTACTGTTCGTAGACAAAACCTCATCGCATCGTAAAATCAATGGCCAGAGTGTACGTTCGACATGTCGGGCTGGCGTTCTTGCAGAATCACCGGGAAGTGATCCTGGCGTTCGACTTCTTCACCGTGCCGACGGTGGCATTCAAACTACTCTACTGCTTTTTCGTCATCGAGCACGGGCGCCGCGAGATCCTCCACTGCAACGTCACGCGACACCCGACTGCGGAGTGGATTGTCCAACAGCTACGCGAAACCTTTCCAGAAACTTGCCCATACCGTTACGTTATCCTGGATCGAGACTCGAAGTTCGACGATGAGTTCCTCACTTTTTTGACGGCGACGGGTCTGAAACCCAAGCGGACGAGCGTCCAGGCGCCTTGGCAGAATGGCATTACGGAGCGCTGGGTGGGAAGTTGCCGGCGGGAGATCCTTGATCATGTCATCGCGCTGAACGAACGACATCTCCGCCGGCTGCGCGATTACGTGAACTACTATCACGAAGACCGCATTCACGATTCGCTCGATAAGGACACGCCGAACAGAGGGCCAGTCGAGCCAAAGCCAGCGAACGCGACCGTGATTTCGACGCCGCGACTGGGTGGTCTGCACCATGGCTACGCGTGGCGCGAAGCGGCATAGACTCTCTTCAACCCGTTTTCTCTCTGTGTAGCCGTCGCCGGAATCACCGACGACGTGCCCTGAGCCGCAGATCTCACCGAGGGAGGCCAACGAACGGCTCCATCCGTCCGAAGCGTTTCGTTGAGTGTCTGCGGATATCCGCGCTCGCCTTCTGCACGCCCCTCCACGAACCCGCATCCACAGTCATGTCACCGTTACATAACGTCGCCACGCGGTGGGGATCCGGTTCTGGCTACCTACAACACGTAGCTACCCTCCCGTTAACGCAGATTGTCAGGGGCATTCGCTTTCTCTCAATGACTTTCGCGATCAACGGTTTTACAGAGATCCAAGTACTCGCTCAGCGGAACAAGCCGCCTGCCGTCCCCGAGCAGAGCGAGTCGGATTTGGAGCACCCGCTCGCACATCCACCCGAACTCCTTCACTAGCTCACCGGTCGGTCGATTGTCGAACGAAGGATCGAAAACCTTGTACTCTCCATTGCCGAAAGACACTGGCCTGGTGAACGGATCGGCGAACAGGTAAGCCTTGTCCGCAAGGTCTTCGCCGTAATCCCATATCACGCGGTGCAAGTACGACGGACCCATCACGAAGATTGCGATTGCCTCATCACACAAGTCGCGGGAGAGCTTCAAGGGCCGATGTGCGCTTGCGTCAATGCCCCATTCCCGGAGCATCCGTTCCGCTCGATCATTGATTCGCTCTCCCACCTCTAACCCAGCTGAGAGGGCAGGAGCATTGTTGCACAGATGCCGATAGAGATAGCAGGCCAGAACAGAGCGGCAGCAATTCGCGTGGCAGACGAACAGAGGACCGCCATGACCCGCTCTCATGATTTATACTTCACGGTCTGTGCCTCGATTCCGTTAAAAACCGTAAGGGTGCCGTTCGCGCACAAGAGACTGGGTTCCCGGGCGATTTCAACAATGAGAACTGGTTCCGGAATTCTTTTGATCCGGATGATAGCAACAAGGCACGCCGCTACGCCGTCTTTGGCGCTGGTATCACTCGCTGGCGCAGATCGCGCCGTGGTCTGTGATAAAAGTTTCAACCACTCTTCGGCACTCCCCACTTACCAAGCGGCGATCTCGATGCGATGTGTTTCGCGGTTGGCCAGTGCCAAGTTCGCATTTTTCGCCCGGCTTTGCTCCACACGTGGGACAGCGGATCGCTAATATCTGATCTGTGGAGACTTCACTGCTTTTCATGATGGGCACTATTGTGCCACTGCAAAGGCGCTAACGCTGTTCACTTTTGCACAACCGAATCTCAAACGACTACCGATCCTTGAACCGCCGCCACAGCCACACCGCCAGCAGGATTAGGCCGAGCAATATCAGAAATGGAATCGGGTCCTGCATCACTCTCTGAATGCTCATGCGCACGCCCTTCGCGCTGTTAGCGCCGCCGTAGCAATATCCAAGCGGCGACCACCAGGAGAAGGACGCCTACTAGGACAGACGGATCCGGTCTGAGGTTGGACGAGCGCACTGCAATCTGAACGGCAATAATCAGAGTATGCCACCTCGGATGCTGAGCGGGTCGATGCCAGGGGCCCGAACTCCGCTCACCGCTGGGATGCCGCTGCTCAGCAACGGTACTGGATGCGCCACAGATAATCGAGCCACAAAAACCAGACGGCACCCGCGCCAGCCCAAATGCTCAGAAGACCTCCACCGCGTGGAAGGTCTTCAAAGAGGAATTCATCAAGCGCCAGCAACAGTCTGACATTCAACGACGCCTTGATGTGGATCGAAGGGTGGCGAAGAAGCTTTCTGGGAGCGTCCAGGGAAGTGAATCCGTGGCGTTCGGACAGAAAAGCCAGATGCTGACAACAGTGATCCCAGACACCGTCTAGGCCCGATTCGCGCCCAGGCTCTTACGGTTGGGGTGGGAGATCTGTCATTCCTGCACGGCGTGGACGCCATCGTCGGGTTGGACGTCCTTGCACGCGCAAGTTTCAGCATTGATTATCAAGAGCGCCGGCTTTTATTTGGGCCGGTGGTGGCGCGCCAGCCAAGTGTGCAATTAGAGGTCACGCCTCCGTTTCTGACGATACAAATCGCGCTCGCCGGCCAGCACTTTCATCTCCTTGTCGACAGCGGCAGCAAGCGCCTCGTCCTATTCGAACGTCGCGTACACGATAGACTCCCGTCGCTGCCTGCGCACGGCGCCTTGTTGCTCTATCACATGTCGGGGACTTCCTGGCTCAACCGCGTATTCTTGCCGCACCTTGATGTCGGCGGATGGACTGTGGACCGCGTTGAGGCGTTTGTTTCCGATGCTCCACTGGATGGCTATCCGGCCGGGATCGATGGGGTGCTCGGGCTTCGGGTCCTTGCCTCGAAGCGGGCCGATTTTGATTTCGAGCGAAACAGGTTTGCGTTCGACTAATGAACAACAAATTCCGGGAGTGCCCTTCACATGTTGACGGCTTCCGATTTTGTTGCAGAGTACCCGCCAGTTAACCGTGCGCCCCAATGGCGCAGATCACCAGTGGAAGGAGGATCCACTCATGTAGTTGTCGGTGAGACGTGATAGCTACCGAGCAGCACGGTCGGGTAACTGGCCGGGTCGAAGCCTCGGAATAAAAGTCCGCCTTTGGGCGGGCAAGCAACCCTGCAGGCCGTAACGCGAGTGAAGCTTGAGCAGGCCTCGAAAGTGAAGTCGTGGATGCCGACCCGCCTGTTAACCGGGGAAGGCCGCGCGGACAGGGAAGAAGCCGACAAGCACCTGTTCGGTCCACCGGGGTAGTGAGCACGGCATGCAGGGAAGGTGATCTGGGTAATTGGGGGAGGTCCGGTGCTGGCGGAGGTCGCACCCCCGACATCATCTATAAGGATGATGGCCAGCCCGGAAGTCGGAGAGGGTCGCAGTACCGTGGATGCCAGGTAATGCCGGCGGAGGGAAGGGCCCTTACTTCAGATGTGCTTTTGAAGGAGGAGAGGAGAGGTGATTGGCGATGAGCCTGGAAACACCGATTCAGATCCGGATGCTTCAGAGGAAGCTGTACCAAAAGGCGAAGGAACAGCCGAGCTACCGTTTCTATCTGCTCTACGACAAGATGTACCGGGAAGATGTGCTGGCCCATGCCTACGCACTGGTGAGGTCCAATCAAGGCGCACCGGGCGTGGATGGACAGAGCTTCTGGGGAATCGAGTCACAAGGCTTAGAGGAATGTGAAACGCCGGATTCGCCCATCCGTCAAATGTTTGGGGCGTGCCATCAAAAAAGATGTCGTGGCGAGCAAAAGCCGATAGTTGCTCCGGCTCAGCCACTGGTAAAGGCCGGAGCAGCAGGGCGTCGATCAGACGGAACGTCGAAGTGCAGGCGCCGATCGCCAGAGCCAACGACAGGATCGCCGAGGCCGAGGTGACCTTGTTCTTCTTGAGCTGGCGCCAGCCGAAAATGGCATCCGCGCGGAGCGAATCGAGCCATGCAACGACTCGGATGTCGTGGCTCTCGTCGCGCTGCCGAAGCGCGGAGCCGAATGCTTTGCGAGCTTCGGAGGGGTCGCGGCCCTGCTCGATGGCTTCCTGGATGTGCGACTGATACTCGTCGTCGATCTCGCGGCTCAAACATTCGCCGCGAAGGGCATTCGTCATGCGGGACCAGAGGGACATGTCAAAGCATCCTTGTTCTTTATTCGGAACGCAGGGTTGCGGCGGGGTCGATGCTCACCGCGCGGATTACGGCGGGCACAGCGGCGAGTAGTGTCGCCGCAAGCATCGTGAGCGACGGAAGCGCCAGCACGATCGGATCGGTGGGTTTTATTTCATAAAGCAGGGACTCGATGTATCGCGCCGACGTCAGGCTAAGGGCGAGGCCCGCCAGCGCTCCCACGACCACCATGGAGAACACATCCCGCGTCACTCGCCGGGCGATGTCGCCGGCTGGGGCGCCGATCGCTATGCGAATACCGATTTCGCGCCGCCGTTGCAGCACGGAGTAGTCCAGAACTCCATACAGACCGATACCCGCGAGCATCAGCGCCACCACTGCGAAGAATGACGCCAGCATGGCTAGCAACCGCTCGCGAACCGTCTGCGCGGCGTTGATCTCCTCCTGCGTGCGGATGTTACTAACGCGGAATCCAGGACGCGCACGCGGAACCTCACGACGCAGCGTCGATGCCAGCGCTAGCGGGTTCGCACTGGCGGTTCGCACAATAAACGTTGCGAAGCCCATCGGCTGCGGCGCACCTTTGTTGTCAAGCGAATGAAACGGAACATAGGCTACAGGCAATGCGGGTTCCCGTATCCTCTCGTACGGGGCATTGCCGACTACGCCGACGACCCTGAAGCGAAGGTCATCTTTTGCGAATGAAATTCCAAGCGGAGGATCGCCGTTGAAATATTGCCTCACGAACGTTTCATTCACGAGCGCAGAGCCGGGTGTGGTGTCGCTCGCGCGAAAGTCTCTGCCGTCCACCAGCCGAATCTTCATGGTGTCCAGCCAGCCCGGTGAAACGCGGAGGAAATAAGCCAGGGTCGGGCCGGGAGGTGCGCCATTGACGGAAACAAAGCCATTCCAGCCGCCGGCGCCGAGCAGCGGCCACCCGGCCAAAGCGACCGTCTCGACGCCTGATATTCTGCGCAGATGTTCGGCCACCTGGTCCCAGAGGATCGGCAGCTGCTCCGGTTGTGCAACCGTCTCAAGAGTAAGAAGCCGTTGCGCAGAAAAGCCGATGGGGCGATTGGACAACCGGTCGAACGTGGCCACGAACACTCCGCCGAGGAAAAGCACAATAAAGCAGAACGCCGCCTGTACGCCGATCAAGGCGCGCATGGAACGGCGCCGCGCATGGGGGTCGTCTCCGCCCTTGAGCGCGCTGGATGGGTTGACGGCGGAGGCATGCAGCGCCGGCGCGAGGCCAAACAAAATGGTTACGCCAACTGCCAGAAGGAGGCCGAATCCCAGCACCCGCCAGTCCGCCGGGAGCGATAATCGCGCCGGGTTGTCCGGCGGATTGATACGGCTGACGACGAATGGGGCGGACCACCCGGCGAACAATCCCCCCGTGGCCGATGCAAAGACAGCGATCATCGCGCATTCGACTAGTACAAGTTGCACAAGGCGGAATCGGCCGGCGCCGATCGATACGCGAAGGGCCATCTCGCGCGCCCGCACCGCGGCCTGCGCGGATAGCAGATTGGCCACGTTCGCGCATGCGATCAATAGCACCAAGGCAACCAACACAGCAAGAGCCGCGAGCGCAGGGCGGTAATCCTGTTGCAAGCCTGAAGCACCGGCCGACGCGGGTTCCAGCAACACGGTTTGATCCAGGAACTTGTTGATATCCGCTCGGCTCATACCCGTAAAACCCTTCGCTCTCTCCTCCTCGAAGGCTCGCGAGGTGGTGTGCAGCCTCCCGCGAACGGGCTCAATAGCGACACCTGGCTTTAGTTGGACCAACGTGCGGTGCCAGGTCCAATCATCTGCTGTGACGCCTGGATGCATCATCGTTGGGACGAACACCTCCGTGACTGTGCCCGTCTCCGTGCCAGTGAAGGGCGGCTCGACCACCCCGACGATCTCGTAAAGCCTGGTGCCCATGCGGAACGTACGTCCGATCACTTTGGGATCTCGTGCGAAGCGGCGCGTCCAATAGTCATACGAGATCACGGCTACGGGATGCGCGCCGGGCTTGAGGTCGTCGTTCTCGGTGAGCAGCCTGCCTACGGCGGGCCGGAGCCCAAATAAGCGAAACATCCACCCGGAAACGCATTGCATGTAGGCTTTCTCCGTCTCAAAATCCGACTTGAACGTCAGATCCGCGTGCTGCGCGTAGGAAACGGCGATCAGTTCGGCCTGATCCTTCACGGCCGCGCGCATCAGACGAAACGACGGATAGGCCCAGGAATCGCCCGTGCGCAGCATACCATCGAAATCCATTCCTTGACGAACCGCGGCGTACAACTGGTCGGGATCCCTCACAGGTAGGGGCCGTAGGATCAACGCGTCGATGAGGCGGAACGCGGAAGTGCAGGAGCCAATGGCGAGGGCGAGCGAGAGGATCGCCGCGGCGGATGTCACTTTCCTCTTCCAGAGCTGCCGCCAACCAAAGATTGTATCCGCACGGAGCGAATCTAACCACGCGACAACCCGGACATCGCGGCTTTCGTCACGCTGCGATACCGGCCCAAACGCTCTTCGCGCTTCCGCCGGGTCGCGTCCCTGCTCGATCGCCTCCTTGATATGCGCTTCGAACTCTTCGTCGATATCGCGGCTCACGCGATCCCCGCGAAATACATTGGCGATACGTGACAACAGCGACATATCAGGCCATCCTTAGAACGCGATTCACGGCTGAAGTCACGGCCTGCCAGCGTGACTCTTCCACTCCGAGTTGCTTTTTGCCTGCGGCGGTGAGTTCGTAGAGGCGGGCGCGCCGGCCGGTATCCTTGGTAATCCACTGCGCCCGAATCCAGCCGGCCTCTTCCATACGGTGAAGCGCCGGGTAAAGCGAACCCTCCTCAACGCGGAGTACCTCGCTGGACATGTCCTGGATGGCTGACAGGATGGCGTAGCCGTGCAGGCGCGGCCGCCGGGAGAGGATCTTCAATACAAGCAGATCGATTGAACCTTGGAGAGAATCCCGCTTTGCCATAATAAGACTTCTTATTATATAGACGTCTTAGTATTAGAAACGGTTGGCAGGAAATTTCGCGTGCAGCCGCACCGTCGATCTATAGGCAACACCGGTCCCTTTGCGTCAGGGCTTGTGCCCATTGTCCACAAACGGGGTTCTCGTCAACTTGACAGCGAGGG
>Ga0310810_10008651_pt1 | contig 11729 bp, 11 predicted proteins | sample NCmetagenome_FD_207641 | JGI IMG/M metagenome (GOLD analysis project Ga0310810, IMG submission 207641) | Soil microbial communities from experimental microcosm in Duke University, North Carolina, United States - NC | ecosystem: Engineered > Artificial ecosystem > Soil microcosm > Unclassified ...
TGGAGCGAACGATCGTCTCCGTGCCGCTGCGCGCCGCGAGATCGATCTGTCCCGTGTAGTACTTGATCCAGTACGACTGCTTCGCCTTGTTGGTGTAGGTGTAGCCGCTGCCGCCGGCGGTGATGTAGGTGGACTTCGGTGCGCTCTTGATGAGCGCCTGCTGGACTTTCTGAAGTAGGGTAGCCGCGTCGTCGACGCTGCTGACTGCCGGGCTCGCGAACCGCGGGGCCTCCGCCGCGCGCGCGGGCGCGGCGGGTTGCAGCAGCAGGAAGACCGGCAACGTGGTCGTTGCGATCCTGGTGAACATGTGCCCTCCAACCTGCGTGGACGGTAAGAAATTTTAGCGTAAGGTACGGGCCGTCATGATCCGATTGCTCACCCTATCGGTGGTTGCGGGGATGTCCATCGCGGTTGCCGCCCAGGGAGCCGGGGGTGCCATCACGTCCACACGGTATGCCGTGGCGTACGTCGAAGTGGAATCGGCGGCGGTTGCCAGGATGCGATCGGTGTTTGCACGCTATCGGGATGCCAGCCGGGGCGAGGGCGGATTTGGCGATCTCGAACTGCTGGAGCAAGGCGGCCATCCCGGTCTGTTCGTGGTCATCGAGCGGTGGCGGAATCGGGAAAGCGCCGAGGCCCATGCGAAGGCAGAGTCGACGAAGCAGTTTCACGAGGCGGTCGATCCCATTCGCGTCAGCGGCTATGACGAGCGGCCGTACAAGGACCTGACGATCGGACAGGCGAGTACCGCGGGTGCTGAGGCGGTCTATGTCGTGACGCACGTCGATGTCGCACCTCCGGGCGACGCCACCGCGCTGCTGCGGCGTCTGGCCGACGACAGCCGCCACGAGCCCGGCTGCCTGCGGTTCGACATCCTGCAGCACGCCGAGCGCGCCAACCACTTCACCATCGTCGAAGCCTGGCGCACGCGCGCCGCGCGGGACCGGCATGTTGCCGCCGCACATACGCGGCGCTATCGCGATGCGCTGCAGCCGATGATCGGCAGCCCGCTCGACGAACGTCTGATGCGGCAACCTTGATCGGTTCTCGGGTTCGGCGTTCAGGGGAGGGTTCGCGGGGCTGCCTCGCAGCGCCAATGAACGCGCGCCGACGAACGCCGAACCAGAACCCTGCACGCGAGCACAGGGGACGTGTGAACCGATCGCCCTACTCCGGTCTCGCGCCGTGTGCCCTCAGAATCGATGCGACCTGCCGGTGGCCGCGCCGCTCGGCCCACGCCAGCGGCGTCGCCCACGGCTCGTCGTCCGGCAGGTTGACCGGCGCCCCGCGGGACAGCAGGAACTCGACCATCTGCGGCCGGTTGACTCGCGCTGCCCAGGCGAGCGGCGTCGATCGATACTCGTCGTCTCTCACGGTGATCGTCGCGCCGCCGTCGAGCAGGATCGCGGCGCATTCCGTCGCCTCCTGTGTCGACGCGAGGTGCAGCAGCGTCTGATGCTGCCAGTTCACCTGGTCGGGGCTCATGCCGTGCGCGAGCAGCATGCGCAGCGCGGTGGGGTTGATCAGATATCCCTGACAGGCCGTGTGGACGGTCGGCATCCGAATCCCGGCGTCGAGCAGCCGCGCGAGGAGTTCCGGCCGGTCGGCGCACATCGTGATCGCCGGCCCGATGCGCTCGGCGTGGGCGGTGGGGTCAGCGGCGATCCGACGCAGCAACTCGTCGTTGTGCTCCACCCATGTGGTGTCGTAGAGGCCGGCGTCGCCGCCGCGCGATTCGATGAGCGCCCGGATCTCCGGCGTCGCGGCAAACACGCTTGCGCTGGACGTCGAATCGATATCCTCGTTCGGGTCGGCGCCGTGGTCGAGGAGCAGCTTCACCATCGCGAGGTTGCCGGTCTGAGCGGCCAGGTGCAGCGACGTGCCGTGCGGCGCGTCCCGCTCCTCCCAGCGTGGGTCGACGCCGCGCTCGAGCAGCAGCCGGGCGATCGCGTCATGGCCGAATTCAATCGCTGCCGACAACGGCCGGCGCCCGCTCGGGCGCGTCTCGTGGAGGCGGGCAGGGTTGGCGTCGAGCAGTTGGCGCACGACGTCGAGATCGCCCAGCGCCGACGCGATCGTGAGGTCGTAGTGCGCTCCACGCGAGGCGAGCAGGCGCGCGAGGGCGGCATCGCTTCGCGACCGGCGCTCGCCCCAGACGGCAAAGTCGATCGCTTCGTGATCGCGGGGACTGCGGGCGTGAATGTTCGCGCCGCGATCGAGCAGGAGCTCCACCGCCGGCCGGCTTCGACCGAGCACGGCGCAGTGCAGCGGCGAAATGCCGGTCCGGTTCCCGAGGTTCACGATTGCGGCGTCGGCGTCGAGCAGGGATCGTACGGTGTCGAGGTCGCCGAACGCCGCCGCCTTGTGAATCGGATGGTCGGCGGGCTGCGCCACGACACGGCCGCGACGGTCGCGAGTCTGCTCGAGCAGTTGCGCGATCGCTTCGTAGCCACGCTCGCGCGTCATCTCGATGAGGTTGCGATCGTTGAGGCCATTGCTCTCTGGATCCGCGCCCGCGTCGAGGAGCAGGTGGACCGCGTCCAGGTGTCCTGCGCGCGCCGCGAAGTGCGCCGCCGGCGCATACCAATAGGCGGCGCGGGCAAGCCGCGCGTCGCGGGCCAGCAGTCGTCGCAGCATCGCGACGTCGCCCCTCGACGCGGCGACGATGGTCGCCCAGGTGTTCTCACCGTCGGGTGTCTCCAGTTCGAGCGGCTTGATCATGAGGCGCCAGGCGCTGGAATCATCGATCGTGGCTGCGGCCGACTTCGGTCATGGACGCCCGCTTCGTACGGGTGAGCGGACAGATTGATCTCTGAGAGCTCCGGGCCAACCGATCGCAGGTGGCACCAAGCCTCTGCGATCGGCCCGGCGCCAGCATAGCCGGGGGTCTCTGGTGGCCCAGAGTTCAGGCGGACGCGGTCTCCTCCCTCGCCGCGCCTGGTCATGCCTGAATCCTACCCGTCAAAAGGAAAAGGCCGGCGGTCAATTGACCGCCGGCCCCGAACCTGAACGCGAACCGAGAAGCAGGAACCGCGAAGCGTGAACCTGCTTACACGATGTCCTTGTGCGTCACTTCCTGGACGGCCTGCTTCTTCTTGCCGCCGCCGCCGAGGCCCTGGATCTGGATCGTCGGCTGCTCTTTGAGCACTTCCTGCCGGTACAGCCGCTCCATGTCCATGTGGTGACGGATTTCGTCGGGCGTCATCTGCGTCTTCTGCTTGCGCGCCTGCAGCTTCTCTTCGCGCGCGTTCTTCGCGATGCCGAGCTCGTCCAGGTCGGTCTGCGCGCCGGCGGCCACCGCCTCGGCGTTCAGCACCAGCGAGTGATCCTTGCTGGTGAGCGGCACGTGCTTGTTGCCCGCGAAGATCTCGTGGCGGCCGTGCTCTTCGTACCATTTCGTGAGCGTGGCCGTCATGTGCATCTTCTCGAGGATGTTCCGCCAGCCGATGCCGGTGTTATACGCGCAGAATGAGATTTCACCCTGCTGCGTGCCGTAGGGGATGATGCACATTTCCGTACGGCGGAAGTCGTAGTTGAACAGGTCCTGGAACCACATCCCGGCAATGAACAGGAAGTTCCAGCGATCCGACCGTCGCTTCTGGATGTCGTCCATCGTCCGGTCGCCTTCGACCTTGCCGTAGCTCTTGCCGGTGGCGCCGAACGTCTTGTCGAACTTCTTCAGCAGGTCGACGATGCGGAAGTGGGTGGGCGCCTGGAACGGATCGTAGTTGCGCATCAGCGCCAGCGCCATGCCGACGATCGACAGCGTCTTGCCGCGCGCCGCGTCGTTGACCTTGGCGATGTCCTTCGCGAGCTGCTCGGCCTTCAGGAACGCCGTGACCGGCACGGCTTCCTTCGTTTCCTTGTCGATCATCACCGCCATGCCGATGCCGCAGTTCGGGTGACAACCGCAGGTGAGCTGACCCCAATCGCGGTCCGGACCATGGACGACGTCGGCCCAGTCGGTGAAGGTCGACATGAAGGAGATCGGGAACCAGTCGCGGATGGGCTCGCCGAGGCCGGTCTGGTTCTTCACGTCGTGGGCCAGGTGCGACAGCGTGTAGCGCTGCGCCGCGCGGCGCTCCGGCGTCACTTCCTCGTCGCGGCCGGTGAACGAGACCGGCTGGAAGGAGAGGAAGTTGATCCGCTTCGGGTTGTCGAGCGCGAACTCGATGACGCGGCCGACCTGCTCGTTGTTGACGCCGTTGACGATCGTGATGACCGGCACGATGTCGACGCCGGCGTTGTGCAGGTTCTCGATCGCACGCAGCTTGACGTCGAACAGGTTGCCGACGCGGCGGTGTGAGTTCGCGGCGTTGCCGATGCCATCGAACTGCAGGTAGGCGTAGCGAAGGCCCGCTTCAGCGGCCGCCTTCGCGAAGTCGGCGCTCTTGGCGAACTCGATGCCGTTGGTTGCGGCCTGCACCGAGTTGTAGCCGACCTTGCGCGAGTAGCGAATCGCGTCCAGGAAGTACGGCGACATCGTCGGCTCGCCGCCGGAGAACTGCACCGACATCTGGCGGCGCGGCTTGATCTGGACGGCGTTGTCGAGAATCTGCTTGATGTCCTCCCACGACAGTTCGTGGACGAACCCGACCTGGTTTGCGTCCATGAAGCACGGGTCGCACATCATGTTGCAGCGGTTGGTGAGGTCGACGGTCAACACCGCGCCGCGGCCGTGCAGCACGGTGGACGAGCCGTGGTTGTGCAGCTTCTCGTCGTTGTGGGCGCGGATGTCGCGGCCGGGGAACACCTCTTCCAGGTGCTTGAAGAACGCGGTGTCGATCGCCATCACGTCTTCGAAGTGCCCGTGGATCGGGCAATCCTTGACCATGACGATCTTGCCGTCCTGCTCGATGATGGTGGCCGGGATCTCGCCGATCTTCTCGTTGAGCAGGACCGACACGTCACGCTTGCCGTCGAGAATCGCCTGACGCGCCTCGCGGACGCAGTTCGGGCAGAGCGAGTCGGTCTTGCGTGGCCAGCCAAGCGTCGGCTTCGTCTTCTCGTACGATTTCAGCAGCGGCTTGTCGGACCACTTCGGCGTGAAGGACGGGTTCTGCTTGATCTGGTTGGCCGTGTTGAACACGTGCCACAGGCCGTTGGCTGCGAGCGCGAGCCCCTTCTCCACATATTTCGCCGGAGCGTGCATTCGGTTCTCTCCTCAGAGTGGCGTCCGCGTCAGGCGGACTCGCGTGGGCCGGCTCGCGCCGGATATCACCACGGATCAGGACAGGCGGTCGTACAGAACTGTCATTCGGCTGTCCGGTTTCAAGTCAGAATAGCGAAGAAACCCGCGTTTTCAGGCCATTTTCCAGTGAACGGGCTGTAACAGGCGCGGGCTGGCAATCCCGGACGGTGGCTGGACATACACGACAAGTTTGGTCGTCTATGTGGGCGTGCTGATTGCTTTTGATGGCGCGTGACCGGTCTGGTCCTGCTGACCTGCGTCGTGGCTCTCCTGTCCACGAGTTGTGCGACGGATCGCAAGAAGGTGGATGACGCCAACAAGGCCGCGCGCTCATGGGCGGCCACCGTCAAGGTTATTACGGAGCAATGGGCGCAGGCGCGCGTCAGCCTGCGCTTCACGCGCACCACGCTGAACACCGCCCGTACGAGGTTGGATCAGAGCGCTGAATCGATCCGATCGATCGATCCGCAAGCGGCGGACCGGATCGATCGCCTGAAGCACGCGATCGATCCGGTGATGGACGCGGTCGCAATGAACGAGCCCGACCTTGCCCGGGATCGTGGCCGGACGTTGACGAGGATCCTGCCGCCCGAGCCCGTGGCGGCGCAGGCGCGGCCCGCGACCGTCGAAGGATCCGGTGAGGCCCGTCGCCATGCGGCGGGCGCGCGCACGCAGCCATGATCCTGCAACTCGCGCTCGGGATCATCACCGCCATCGGCGGCTTCCTCGACGCCGGTTCGCTGGCGACCGCCGCCGTGGCCGGCGCGCTCTTCGGGTTCCAACTGGTGTGGGTCGTCGTCGTCGCCACCGGCTGCATCATCCTGCTGACCGAGATGTGCGGCCGGCTCGCGGCGGTCAGTCGCCACACGCTGACCGACGCCATTCGCGAGCGCCTCGGTTTCCGCTACTTCGCGGCGCCGCTGGCTGCCGAAATCGTCGTCGACATCATGGTGCTGGCGGCGGAAATCGGCGGCGTGGCGATGGCGCTGCACCTGGCCACTGGATTCGACTATCGCCTGTTCGTCCCCGCCGTCGCCCTGGTGCTCTGGGCGCTGCTGTGGTTCGGCAATTTCAGCGTCATTGAAAACGCCATCGCCTTTCTCGGCCTGGTGACGCTGGCCTTCGTCTTTGGCGCGCTGCGGATGCATCCCTCGTGGACCGAGGTGGCGCACGGTGCCGTGCCGTCGCTGCCCTCGCACGACCGGGCCAGCTACTGGTTCAACGCAGTCAGCATCGTCGGCTCGGTACTGCAGCCGTTCGTGCTGAATTTCTACGCATCGGGTGCGGTCGAAGAGAAATGGCGGGTCAAGGATCTCTGGTTGAACCGTACCGTCGCCGGCCTCGGGATGTCGTTCGGCGGCGCGATTGCGCTGGGTCTGCTGGTGCTGGCCGCCACCGTGCTCGGGCCGCGCGGGATGCACGTCGACACCTACGAACAGGCGGTGCCGGTGCTGGTCGGCCCCTTCGGAGAATGGGGGCTGTCGCTCTTCGTCGCCGCGCTTGGCATCGCCTGCCTGGGCGCGGCCGCCGACGTCGGCCTCAATTTCGCGTACCTGCTCTCGCAGGGATTCGGCTGGAACTGGAGTGAGAACCTGAAGCCGCACGAGGACGCGCGCTTCGCCGCTGCCTACTCGGCAGCCGTCGTGCCCGCCGCGCTCCTCGTCATGCTCTTCGATCCGCTGCAGGTGACGCTCTTGACGATGGCGCTCAACGCGGTGATTGCGCCGCTGATCGTGTTCCCGCTGCTGATCTTGATGAACGACAAGCAGTACCTGCGCGACCACACCAACGGCGTCATCTCGAACCTGCTCGTATCCGCGGTCGTCATTCTGGCGTTCGCGGTGGCCGTCGTCGCCATTCCTCTGGAGATCCTCGGTGGATGAACCGCTGCGGCTGGTGCGTAACGTGCTCGACAAGCAGATCTATGACGCCAATGACGTGCGATTGGGCAAGGTCGACGGCGTGGTGCTGCTGTCACGCCAGGGACGACCACCGCGTGTGATCGCCCTGGTGAGCTCGATGCCAACGGCCTGGCGGCGATTATCGCCGCGGCTCGGAGACTGGATCGAGCGGTTCCAGCGGTGGCTCGCTCCAGATCTGCGCGTCGGCACCCGCATCCGGTTTGAACATGTCGTCCACACCGGCATCGACGTGAACGTCGATATCGACGGAACGAAGACGGATGCCTTCGTATGGGAGAACTGGATCAGGAAGACCTTCGTCGAGAAGATGCCGGGAGGGACGGGAAGTGGCGAAAAAGGCGAATGAGCTACGGCTCGAGCTGCTCGTGGGACGCCGTGTGTACGATGTCGACCACCGCGTCGTCGGTCGCCTCGAGGAGTTCCGAGCGACTCGCGAAGATGACGAATGGGTCATTTCGGAATTCGACATCGGCCGCGCCGCGTTGCTCGAGCGGCTGGCGATCCGTCATCTCGGGTGGTTGCCGGGCAGAAGGCCTGCCGGCTATCGCGCCCGGTGGGATCAGATCGATCTCAGCGAGCCGGATCGTCCACGATTGACCGTGCCGATCGAAGCATTGAAAACGCTGCGACGCCGCTGAGTGGCAGGGCCCGGGTGTTCAGTGCCCGTGATCGTAAGGGCGGGTGTTCACACCCCCGCCTCGCGCACGCCCGTAACTGTAACTGTCGGGGCGGGTCTTCAGACCCGCCCGCGAGCAGAGCGAGGTGCCTCAATCTTCACGTGGCCGCTCGATGTGATCGACAATCAGCGTCTGTAACGGCGCGCGGCCGGCCTCCAATTTCAGTCCCAACTGCTCCTGCAGCGCGGTGAAGAAGGACGGCCCGTCCGGGTTGACGGTGCCCTGTTGAAACGTAAGCGTGAAGTCGAAGTAGCCGGCGATGCCGGTGCGATCGAAGACGACGCGCCCGGCCCGACGTCCCAGATTCCGCGCGAGCACGTCCATCGTCAGGCCGCCGGCACGCAGTTCGCCGTCGACGGCCTGCAGGCCACATGGTGGCGCGCCGTTGGCCGGTGGCTGGAGAACCGGCGTGGGCACACCTGCGCTGCGCGCGGCCGCGACGGCGGCGCAGTCGCGGGGAGTGGGGACCAGCGCCGGGCCCAGCCTGCCATCGGAACGTGCCTGTACCAGGAAGTACACGGGCTGCTCGCGTGGTTCGAGGTGCGCCTGCAGCTTGAGCCGATCGACGAGCAACGCGCGCAGCATCTGTCGTAGCCGCTCGCTCGTTGTCGTTGCGTTGGCGGTGGCCTGCAGATCGTAGCGATCGGACACCACCCAGTCTGGAACGCCGACGAGTTGTGGGTTCTCCGGGCCGTACGCGTTGAGCAGCAACGTGGCGATCGTGCCGTTCGTCATGACGTACTGGCCGCCTGGTCGCTGCCCGATCGAGGTGCCGCTGTTGCCGCTCCGGTTCGGCTTGATGATCGCGGCATCGAATGCGGGCTCCTGCGCCTGCAGCAGCCCGCAGGCCGCACCCACAATCACCGCGGCAAGGGCAGCACGCCTGGCCATGACCGGTCCGTCCTCCTCACGTCGAGCGACGACGCGGAACTGGAGGTTGGACGGAGACTGACGCTGCGGGGTTGCTCCTGAGCGGTGACCGCCATCATCGATTTACGCACCGAGCCGATCGTTTCCGGCGTTGCCCCGAGCATCTGCAGCGTCGTCAACTGCGCAAGATACGCATCACGTTCGCCGCCGCCATGGGCCAGGTGCCATTCTTCGTGGACGATGATGCTGGCGATCTTGCGGCACGCTTCCTGTCGATCCGGCGACCGTGGATTGCTGGCTTCGCGAAAGACCTCGGACGACGTGATCAGGTAGATGCGCTCGCGGTCGCGCTGGACGAACGCTTCGACGTTCGGCGACGCGTGCGGCGGCGGTGACGGCAGCAGCACGATGGGAGCGTTGGCGTGGGAGCGTCCGAGTAGCCCGAGCGCGCACACGAGGACCGCGGCGGATGGATCCATGGCCGGCCTCCTGCTTCAGGCCGGCGCTCCTTGTCGACACGGTTCCGCGTCGCGGAACCTATACTCAAGAGAGTCCGGCCCGCAGCTCATTCCTGCGGGTTGCGATCAGGGGCGCCGATACGTTGCCGCGTGTCGGCGTCCCGCCCTCGTCCTCTAAACCCGGTTTTCCGGGACTCGTTAACAGGCGTTCGATCGGCCTGCTCAGTGCAGCGTCCGTGCCGCTCGCCGGCGATGCGAGCACTCCGCGGCACGCCGCTGTTTCTCTCGTGTTCGTACTTAGCGGCGCTTCGCCGCGTCGTTACATCCGGCGGCGGCGAGGTCACGCCTGTGACGCTGGCGGACACCGACGTCCCATTTCCGGGAGGGCGTTGACTGGATTAGACGTGCCTGATGGTCTCGCGGTTAACAGGCGCGATCGATTCCCAGAGGACGCTCGATGTGATCGATCACAACGCCGTGAAGCGCGCCGCGCCGACTACTACCAACTACGAACTACCAACTGAGCTCAGTCTTCCGTCGGCCGTTCGATGTGATCGATGACAAGGACTCGTTGCCGGCCAGGAATGCGTTCGAGCCTGAGGCCGAGTTGCGCCTCGACCGCCGCTTCGATTTCCGAACCATCGCCGTTGGCTGACTGCTGCGGCACGGTGAACTTCACGGCATACAAATCCCGCAGTCCGGTTCGATCGACGACCGTTCGGCGGGTTACTTGGGCGAGGTGACGGGCGATGGCGTCGATGGGGACGCCACCGGAGTACATCGCGGTCCCGGCATTGAAGGTGCTTCGACAGACCGACATGAACAGTTGTTCGGCTGCGGCGGTTGCCTGGCCGGCAATCGTCGTGTCGCGCAAGGCGTGCAGCACCTCGAGTGACGGCGGGACCGGCTGCGCGCGTTCCGGTGGCGCGCAGTCGAGTGTCGACGGCCGCAGGTTCGGACCCAGGGTGGCGTCGTCGCCACGACGAACCAGCGCGTAGCTGGAACGGTCGCGGATGTCTTCATGCGCCTGCAGTTTCCATCGGCTCGCCAGCAGCATTCGCCACATCTGCATCTGCTCGTTGCGTGGCGCGCCAGGCCTGAACGTCGCGAGCACGTCGTAGTGCGTTGTCGCGGACCACTCGGGCAGCGTCTGGAGTGTCGATTCGGTCACCTCCGGATAGGCGAGCCCGATGATCGTTCGCGTCGTCGTCCCGGTCAGCGCGATCACTCCGTGAGCCGGGTCGGACGCCGGGTTGGCGACCGGCCTGTCGCTTTCACTGACGACGATCTCGACCGCGTCGAATGCCGGCGGCGCCTGTGCCGGCAGAACACATGGTGAGATGCCGATCCCGATTGCGACGAAGACGTGTTTCACGTTGGCTCCGACTACCGACTACCTACCGACTACCAACTACCGACTACCAACTAGTTTTCCGTCGGGCGCTCGATGTGATCGATCACGAGCACCTGCCCCTGCACCGTTGCCGATTCGAGCTTGAGGCCGAGTTGCTCCTGCACTGCCGTGAAGAGCGACGGCACTTCATCGGTCGGCGTCGGTGGCGGTGCGGCGGCACCGCCCGGCAGGACCAGGGGTGTCTCGCGCGCGAACGACAGCTTGGCGGAGTAGTAGCCGTCGAGACCCGTGCGATCGACGATGGGCCGTCCGGCCATTGAGGACAACGTGCGCACAAGGCTGGCGATGGTTGTTCCGCCGGTAAGCGCCGTTTGTGCGCTCGGGCCCATCATCATGAGCATGCTGCATCGCGACATCGCCATCGCTTCGATGTTCTTCGGATCTGGTGCCCCCGCGAGGTTCAAAGGTCCTGGCGGCTTGGTGCAGTCAAGCGTCGACGGTCGCAGTTGCGGCCCCAGTTGTTGGTCGGCGCGCGCGAACAGCAGGTTGTAACCGGGCCGCTCGCGCGTCTCGTAATGCGCCTGCAGTTTGAGGCGAGCCGTCAGGAGCGCACGCCACATCTGCTGCTGTTCATCGGGCGTGGCTCCCGGTTTGCCCTTCGCGATCACGTCGTAACGCTCCGACTCGGCCCACTCGGGAAGACCGATCACCTGCACCGGTGCCATCTGCAGCGGATAGCCGCGCAGGACGATCATCTGCACCGGCACATTGGTCATCGATACCTGTCCGGAGGCAGGATTGGGCGGCGGTCCGCTGGCGAACGTGTTCGTCGTATTGCGCTTGATCGCGGCGACGTCGAACTCCAGCGGCGCCTGCGCCGGCAACGCGCGTGGACAGAGGCTGACGATCACGACCGCTGCAACAACGTGTCTCACGGCACCTCCGTTGGCAGCGGCCCGCCTGCCGCCTGCCGTCTACCGCCTAACCAACTCCCAACTAGTTTTCCGTGGGTCGCTCGATGCGATCGACGACGAGGATGCGCCCCTCCACAGTGGTCGGCTCCAGCCTCAAACCAAGTTGATCCGGAAGAGCGCTGAAGATGGACGGTGGCGCGTCGAGGTCGACCGACGGCCCCGCGGTTGCCGCGGTCGCCCACAACTTGAGCGAGTAGCGGCCGGCGAGGCCGGTCTCATCGATCACGGGGCGGTCCAGCCGTCCAGCCATGCTGATCATCTGGGGCAGCGATCGCATCTCCAG
>Ga0310810_10008653_pt1 | contig 11728 bp, 10 predicted proteins | sample NCmetagenome_FD_207641 | JGI IMG/M metagenome (GOLD analysis project Ga0310810, IMG submission 207641) | Soil microbial communities from experimental microcosm in Duke University, North Carolina, United States - NC | ecosystem: Engineered > Artificial ecosystem > Soil microcosm > Unclassified ...
GTCACGATGCCGCCCATTGCCGTGCGGACCACGATCGTGAGCGACGTGCGCCAGCGGGGATAGCCCAGGGCAAGCGCCGCCTCACGCAGGGAATTGGGGACGAGCCGGACCATCTCTTCGGTGGTCCGGGCGAGCATCGGAATCATCAGGATCGCGAGCGCCGCCCCACCGGCGAGGGCCGAGAAGTGCCCGACCGGCTTTACGAGCCAGGTCCAGGCGAAGATGCCGACCACGATCGACGGCGTCCCGTTCAACACGTCGGCGATGAAGCGGACGCTCCACCCCAGCCGGCCGTTGCCGAATTCGGCGAGGAACAGCCCCGTCCCCACGCCGATCGGCATGCCGACGACGCAAGCGAGCGCCACGATGATGATGGTGCCGACGATCGCGTTGGACACTCCGCCGCCCGCTTCTCCGGCCGGGACGGGGCTCTTCACGAAGAAGTTCCAGTCGATCGAGCTGGCGCCCTTGTGGATCAGATCGCCGAAAATGAAGAGCAGCGGCGCCACGGCGAGCAGCGCGAGGGCGGCGACGAGACCGGTCATCACCGCGCTCCTCACGCGGCGGCGGACCGCGCGGGCGCTCACAGTGCCTTGCTCCCGACGGCGGCGCCCTTGGCGACTCGCCAGACGAGGATGCGCGCCAGCGCATTCACGGTGATGGTCACGAGGAACAACATCAGCCCGACCGCCACCAGAGCGGACAGGTACAGCGGCGTCGTGGCTTCGCTGAATTCGTTGGCGATCGCGGCGGCCATGGTATACGCCGGGGCGAGCAGCGATGCCCCGATGTCGTGCCGGTTGCCGATCAGCATCGTCACCGCCATCGTCTCGCCGAGCGCGCGCCCGAAGCCGAGCATGATGGCGCCGATGATTCCGGCCCGCCCGTAGGGGAGCACCGCGCTCCACACCGCCTCCCAGCGGGTGGCGCCGAGGCCGAGCGCCGCTTCCCGCTGGGTGGCGGGAACGGCCAGCAGCACTTCGCGGGACACGGCGGCGATGTACGGCACGATCATGATCGCCAGGATCACCCCGCCGGCGAGCATCGAGGGGCCGTAGAACACGCCCTGGAAGAACGGCGTCCAGCCGAGCGTCGCGCGCAGCGGCGGCACCACGATGCCCCGCAGCATCGGAACGAGGACGAAGATCCCCCACAGGCCGTACACCACGCTCGGCACCGCCGCGAGCAGCTCGACCAGAAAGCCGATCGGCTGTCGCAGCCATTTCGGGGCGAACTCGGTGAGGAAAATCGCTGTGCCAAGCGCCAGCGGCACCGCAATGAGGAGCGCGAGGAGCGACGAGACGATCGTGCCGAAGATCATCGGCGCCGCGCCGTACACTTCGGCGACGGGATCCCAGGTCGTGTTGGTGATGAACTTCACCCCGAACCGGCTGAGTGCCGGCCACCCGCCCACGAAGAGCTGTCCGCCGATCGCGAGCAGCAGGAAGGGGAGGACCAGCGCGAGCAGGGTGAGCAAGAACCGGTAGGCGGGGTCGCCGAAGTTGCGCGTGGCGCGCACGACCGGGGCCGCCGCCTGCACCGCGGCCCGGCCCGCATCCTTCGGCTGGGGTGGGGCTTCTGTCATGCCGGTGGTCACCTGCGCAAGCTATGCCTGCCCGGAGTCAGGTCGGTCACGACGGTGTAACGATCCGGTCACCCCGGGGAGACAAAAAAACCCCGCAGGGGAACGCCCTGCGGGGGTGAAGCCGGCAGCCGTTCGGAGGGTTAACGAGCTGCCGAAGCCGTCCACACTTTCTTGCCGCCCGCCTCGATCGAGGCGAGGCGATCGGCGATCCAGGGGCGCAGCGCCACGGGCAACGGAGCGTAGCCCAGCGGCGTGGCTTTGTCCTGGCCGACCGTCTCCGCCCACCATACGAACTTGATGAGGGCTTCGGTCTTCACCGGGTCGTCGTTCGTCTTGCGCAGCAGGAGGTACGTCATGCTCGCGATGGGATACGCATCCGCCGCCGCGGCGTCGGTGATCGACACGCGGAAGTCGGTAGTCGGTCCCATCGAGGCCATGGAAGCGGCGAGTGCCGACGTCGTCGCCGCGAGCGTCGGGGCGACGAAGTTGCCGGCATGGTTCTGCAGCTGGCCGAACGGCAGCTTGTTGGAGTTGGCGTACGCCAGCTCGACGTAGCCGACGGCGCCGGGGGTCTGGTTCACCGTGGCGGCGACCCCTTCATTGCCCTTGCCGCCGAGCCCGACCGGCCAGTTCACCGACGTCCCCTTGCCGACTTTGTCCTTCCAGTCGGGGCTGATCTTGGAGAGGTAGTCGGTGAAGATGTACGACGTGCCGGAGCCGTCGGAGCGGTGCACGACCAGGATGTCCTGGTCGGGGAGACGCAGCCCGGGGTTCACCGCCGCGATGCGCGCATCGCTCCACTTCGTGAGCCTGCCGAGGAAGATGTCGGCGATCAGCGCCGGCGTGAACCGCAGCTGCCGCGTGACGCCGGGCAGATTGTACGTGATCACGACCGCGCCCAGCACGGTGGGGATGTGCAGCACGTTCCCCTGGATGGCCGCGATTGCGGAATCGGTCATCGGGGCGTCCGACGCCCCGAAGTCGACGGTCTTGTCCGAGAACTGCCGGATGCCGCCGCCCGAGCCGATCGACTGGTAATTCAGCTGGACCCCTGGATTCGCCTGATTGTAGGTCAGAATCCAGTTCTGGTAGATGATGTTCGGGAACGTGGCGCCGGCGCCGGTGAGCTTCACCTGGGCGGCCAGACTGGCGGCGCTCACTCCGAGCACCGCCGCCACGCCGAGTAGGGTTCTGCGCATCATGATGTCCTCGTGTCCGATCAGAAGGTGAACTGGATCTGGAACAGCGCCGACGCCCGGGACGCTTCGGCTGCCGGCGAGGGCGCGGCGTTCTTGTACGACAGCCAATCGACGTCGCCCAACAGCCGGAGGTTCGGGCTGAGCTGGTACGACAGACCCGCGATGTAGCGCGTGCTGGAGAAGCCCGGCGTGGTCGAGACGCCGTTCTTGTTCGGCTTGGTGAAGTCGACGCGGGCGATGACCGCCGCCTTCGAGCTGGGGAAGTGGAACACGCCGAAGCCGCTCGCCACCTGCCCGTCGAGCAGCGGCCCTGCCGCCACGGAGTCCTTGGTGATCGCGTACTCGCCGGCGAGCGTGAAGGTCTTGGAGCGATACGACAGCATGCCGAGGTAGCGCTGACGCTTGCCGCCGCCCGTCGGCTTGCCGTACTGCGCGTAGCCCGTCAACCGCAAACCCCCGACGCGGGTCGAGTCGTTCGTGTCGAGCAGGCGCACCGATACGCGGCCCTCGACGTCCTTCCGCTGGTCGCCCGGGCCGCCGCTGTACCCTTCGCCGTTCACGAACGTCACCTGCATGTTGACCTTGTCCGGCCCCCACTTGCCATCGACGCCGGCGCCGATGTCAGAGGACGTGAGGTAGCCGGCGCGCTCCATCGCCATCTGCCCCTGCATCCGGTAGTCCCACAGCGCCTCTTCCCAGTCGAGCCAGGGGGTGTGGATCATGCCGAGCTTGAACGTCAACGCGCTGCCGGCCGGCTGGTAGGTCGCGTAGGCGTACTTCAACCGGTAGCGCAGCGAGTTGTCGCCGGCCGGGCGATTGACATCGGCCGTCACGCGCACACCGACGCCGCCGGCGAACTTGCCGATCAGGTTGATGTAGGCGCGCGTGATGTCGAAGGCGTTGTTGTGGTTTGCGGTGTCCTTGAGCAGATAGCCGTACTGGGCGTACCCGACGCCCGATACGGTGACCTGGGTCTGGTTCTGTGCCGCCGCCATACGGGGCAGAAGCAGCGCAGCGCCGATCGCGACGCCACGGAGACTCACCGACAGTGAGCGATGCACGGTAGTAACTCCTCAAAGAAGGTGAACTGCGGGCGTATCCACGCCGCCCGGACGGCCCCTAGCGGGCACCAACAACCTCGGTCGATGCTATCACGGGGGCCTGTCGGGCAAGTCACAATCCCGTAACAACGCAGATAGCGGAGCTTTCCGAGCCTCCGCTACCTGGCACCCGAACGCCGACCGTGCGGCGGCGAACGGATGAAAAGGGGCGGAGCGGGCGCACGGTTCCCAGTCCCGAGAACCTCGCGCCGGGCCATCACACGTCGCTGTCCTTCGGGTCACGGTTGCGTAACGGCAGGACGCGCCGGCGCGCGCTAATAGCCGCGGCTCGGCGATCTGTCGCTGAGAGCGACACGATGGCCCCGTCACCATTGGTGACAGCAGCCGAGCCGCGAGTTCACTCGCGGCTGAACGGCAGGACGCCGGGGATGCCGGCGCGTGAGTACGACGCGAGGCGCAACGAGGAACGACGAGCTGCGACTACAGCAGCGCGGCGGCGGCGAGCGCCCCGCCGAGTCCGAGGATCATCCCGGCCAGGACATCGCTCGCGTGATGCACGCGCAGCGCGACGCGTGAGTAACCCACCAGCGCGGCCAGCGGCAGCACGACGGACGCGCTCCACGGATGCGCGATCGCAGCGGTCGTGGCGACCGCCGTTGCCGCGGCGGCGTGGCCCGAGGGAAACGAGAACTCGTCGGGCAGCGGTACGAGGGCGAGCGGCCGGCCGAACGCGTCGCTGGGGCGCGGCCGGGCGACCACGCGCTTGAGGAGCTGCACCGGGAGGTGCGACAGCAGATTGGCGAGCAGCATCGCCGCGCCGAGCCGCGCCTGGCCGGCCGCCAGCACCACCACTCCGATGCCGATCGTCGTCGACGCATCACCGAGGCGGGTGATTCGCCGCATCACGACGCGGTCTCCTGCGGCACGAGCTCCGGCGCGAACGCCTCGAGCAGCGGGCGTCCTTCGTAGCAATCGGGGATCGGCGCCCCGAACCACCACAGCACCGTCGCCGACAGATCGAGGATCGAGATCGGCCCTTCGAGTCGATGCTCGCGCGCCACCCCGGGCCCCGCGATCACGAGCGGGATGTGCTCGTTGACGGGATGAGGGTGATGGTGCTCGGTCGCGAGCACACCGCCGCCGCCATGATCCGCGACGACAATCAGCAGCGTGTCCTCCACGTGCTTCGACAGCACACCCACGCCCGCGTCCACCTCGGCGGCCGCGGTGAGGTAGCGGTCCGACATCCACCCGGCCTCGTGTCCCACCCTATCACAGTCGGGGAGGTAGACGAACAGGAGACTGGAGCCGTCCTCTCCCGTCAGCCAGTCGGCCGCGGCGGCGGTGTCGCGCGCCCGGCGTCCGGCCGGGAGCAGCCGGCGCACGCCCGCGGCAGCGGCGAGCGCCCAGGCCACGGGGAGCGAGGTGAGGGGCAGCTCCGCCGTGACGACGTCGGCCGGAACGCCGTGCCGCCCGAGCTCCCGCGCCACCGGGCGCAGGCGCCCGATGCGCGGCAGGAAATCGAGGCCCGGCTGGATCAGACGGTGCGTGTCCGGCGCGACCCCGGTCGCCAACGACGCGAGCGCCGCAACAGTCGCGCTCGGCCGGACGGTGCGGGCGGCGGCGGCGCTGGTGTAAGCGGCTGCGAGGGCGTGGAGCGACGGCATGAGTGTCGGCGTGATCGCATCGGGCCGGAGCCCGTCGGTCAGGGCGAGAATCAGTCGGCGCATGGAATCACGCGGTGGGATGTGCCCCATGCGTCCGTCCCAGCCGGTGGGCGAGCCACGCGACGAAGGGGACACCGAGGACGACATAGGCGACGAGTGACAGCCAGATCAGCATCGGGTCAACGCTCCTTCCGTTTCGAGTGAAGCGACGTAGGGCGACGACCGCGGATCGGCCACGCCGCCCAGCAACGCGCCGTACAGGCGCAACAACTCCAGGTCTTCGGCCTTCACGTCCCGCCCCTCGGCGGTCTGCCGGGCGCCTTTGCCCAGCGCGTGCCGCCGGGTGGCGTCTCCTACCAGGGCGATGATTGCCTGGCTGAAACCGCGGGCATCGTCGGGCCGCACGAGGATGCCGTTCACGTCGGAGAGCACGCTCTCGCGCAGGCCGCCCGCATCCGCGGCGATCACGGGGATGCCGGAGGCCATCGCCTCGAGGGCCACCAGGCCGCAGGTCTCCGTGCGCGAGGGGAGAACGCACAAGTCGGCCGACGCGTAGAGCGATGCGAGGCTCTCCCGGTCGACGAACCCGAGCTGCCGGGTGAAGGGGATGTTGGTGGCGATGTATTGCTTTTCGGGACCGTCGCCCGCGATGGCGAACACCGCTCTGGGCCCAAGAAAGCGATGGGCCCGCGTCCAGGCTTCGACCAGCACGCGCAGGTTTTTCTCCGCGGCGAGCCGCCCCACGTGCAGCACGATCACCGTATCGTCCCCGCCGCCGAGCCAGCGCCGCCACCCGGACTCCCGCTTGGACGGGTGGAAGTGCGCGGTGTCGACGCCGCGTCCCCAGACCACGGCGTTGCGCAATCCGCGGCGCACCAGCTCATCCCGGACCGCGACTCCCGGCGTGTGGATCTGGCGGGCGGGACCGTGGAAGCGGACCAACCAGCGCCACACCAGCGGAGCGAGGAACGGGAAGCCGTAGTCCCGAGTGTACTGCGGGAAGTCGGTGTGATAGGAGGTCACGAAGGGGAGATTGCGGCGTAGCGCATAGCGCCGGGCCGCGACGCCGATCGGACCTTCGGTGGCGGCGTGAACGAGATCGGGAGCGAACCGGTCGAGAAAGCGCGCGACTTGACGATCGAGGGGGAAGCTCAAACGAATACTGGGGTAGGGCGGGAACGGCAGCGAAAACACACGCAACTCATCGTCGCGGCCGCCACCTCCTCCGTCGTCCGACCCCCGCGGATAGCGCGGCGCGACCACCGCCACGGCGTGCCCGGCGGCCCGCAGCACTTGCGCGATACGGTGCACGACGGTCGTCACCCCGTTCACCTGTGGGGTGTAGGTATCGGACGTGAGAGCGATTCGCATGTCGAATACTATATCGACGTGCGGTGTCAAGCTGTTGCGACGGTTGCGTTACGGCTCGGTAACGGGGCTTCGGGACGGGAAAACGAGGCGGATCGTCGTCCCCCGGCTGAGGGCGCTTTCAGCGGCGACCTTGCCGCCATGCGCTTCGACCAGGTGCTTGACGATCGCGAGGCCGAGTCCGGTTCCCCCCTGCTCGCGGGAACGGGCGGTGTCGACGCGGTAAAACCGCTCGAAGATGCGGGGCAGGTGCTCGGCTGGGATCCCGCTGCCGTTGTCGGCGACGGCGACCGACACCGTGCCGTGGTTTCCCGGCGCCGGCTCGACCGTCACGGCGACCCGGCCACCGCGCGGCATATGCCGCAGCGCGTTGTCGTAGAGGTTGGTGAGTATCTGGCGCAGGGCATCGGGATCGGCCACGAGCCGCTCGACGCCGGCCGCGACCGAGACTTTGAATTCGACGTTCGCATTGCGTGCCCGCTCGGCGAACGGCGCCCAGGCGTCTCGCGCCGCCGTCACGACGTCGAGCGGCACCGGGTGGGGCCGCCAGCCGCCCGACTCGATGCGCGACAGGTCGAGCAGATCCTCCACGAGCCGCTGCATGCGGTGGGCATGGGCCAGGATCGTCGCTGCGAACTTCTCCGTTTGGGACGAAGGGTCCGCTTCGGCGACGAGCGTCTCAGCGTAGCCGGTGATCGCCGTGAGTGGCGTCTTCAGCTCGTGCGACACATTGGCGACGAAGTCGCGCCGCACCGTCTCGAGATGGCGCAGCTCGGAGATGTCGCGCAGCACGAGCAGCGTGCCGCCGCCGGGAAGCGGACTGCCGGTGACCACCACCGAGCGATCGGCGAGGCGCAGCTCCCGCTGGCCGACGTCGCGTCCGAGAAGCACGTCATCCACGAGGGTGCGAGCCTCCTTCTCGTGAAACAGCTCGGCGAGGGGCGGCGGCGGGTTGACGGGGTCGAGGCGCAGCAGCCGGCGCGCGGCGGCGTTACAGGTGAGAATCGCGCCCCGCGCGTCCGTCGCGATGATGCCGTCGGTCATCGCCTCGACGAGGGTGGCGCTCTCTTCGCGCTGGGCCCGCAGGTCGCTGAAGCGCGCCACCAACTGGCCGTGCATTGCATGCAGGGCGCGCGCGTGCTGGGCGATCTCGGGAACGCGGGAATCCGGGAACTGCGGCGTCCGTTCTTCGGCGATCGCCTGGGCGGCGGCGGTCAGTTGGACCAGTGGACGAGCGAAGTGCCGGCTCCCCACCCACGCGAGAAGCGCCGCGAAGCCGATGGCGACCACCCCGGCCAAGGCGACCGCCCACTCGACCGCCTGGATCTGGGCGTCGACGGTGGCCAGCGTGGTCGAGACGCGCACGATCATGATGCCAGGCGGGCCGGCATGGAGGGCCACGTACATCCGGTTCAGGTCGGTGGAGACGCTGTAGCGGGTGGAGCGACCGACGCCGCTCTTCAAGGCCTGGAGCACCTCGGGGCGCGTGGCGTGGTTTTCGAGGTCGGGCAGCGCGTCGGCCGGGAATTCGGTGTCGCCCCTCACCCGACCGGTCGGGTCGATCAGCGTCACCCGGTGGCCAATCAACCGTCCGAGCGAAATCGCGATCGTCGGCCAGGCGAGGCTATCGGGCGGGACGAGGCGGGCCACGAGCCGCGCCTCGCGCTCGAGCGACGCTCCGGTCTCACGCTCCAGCTCGTGGCGCAGAATCCGGTCGGCCGCGAGGATGAGCCCGAGGACCGTCGCCGCGACCAGCAGGCTGGTGGAGAGGAAAACCCGGGTGGCGAGACGCACTCAGCGCAGGCGGTCGCGCGCCGGCGGCACTCGGAAGCGGTAGCCGACGCCGCGCACCGTCTCGACGCAATCGCCCGCGGGGCCGAGCTTCGTGCGCAGGCGCTGCACGTGCATGTCCACGGTGCGCGTCTGGATGTCGGGCTGGGCCTGCCACACCGTCTGCAGTAGATCGGTGCGGGACTGCACGCGGCCCACCCGCTCCATCAGGAGACGCAGCAGCTTGAACTCCGTCGCGGTCAACTCGATCTCGACATCCTCGACGGTCACCCGGTGCGCGCCGGGATCGAGCCGGACCCCGCCCGCCGCCAGCACGCCGCCCGCGGCGACGGGCGCCGCGGCGAGCCGCCGCAGCACCGCGCCGACCCGCAGCACGAGTTCCTGGGGCGAGAACGGCTTGGCCAGGTAATCGTCGGCGCCGAGCGACAGTCCGGCGATTCGGTCCTGCTCTTCTTTGCGCGCGGTCAACAGAATGACGCCAACCTGCCGCGTTTCTTCGGCGCGGCGCAGGTCGCCCAGGACGTCGAGTCCCGAGCGGCCGGGGAGCATCAGGTCGAGCACCACGAGATCGGGCCGCTCCGCCCGGGCACGGGAGAGCGCTTCGGCGCCGTCGGCGGCGGTGGTGACGCGATAGCCCGCCTTGGCGAGGTGATAGGCGACGAGCCCGGCGATGTCGGGCTCGTCGTCGACGACGAGGATGCGCTGCGCTGGCTCAGCCGGCATGGACGGAGGCGAGCGGTGCGGCGTCCGCGGTGCCGCGATCGCGCTCGCGGGCGGCAGCGCGCTCGGCGCGGAACGCCGGGTCGGTGCGCAGGGCGTCGAGCACCGCGCGGATCATCCGGCCCGTGGCCCCGGAGGGCAACGTCAGACGGTAGATCACCCGCGACGCGACGCGGCGCGAGTCGACCACCCCGAGGTCGCGCAATACCCGCAGTTGCCGGGAAACGGTCGGTTGTGGGAGGTGCAGCACGTCCTGCAGGTCGGAAACGTAGAGCGGGGCGCCGGCGAGGACGCTGAGCACACGCAACCGCGTCGGCTCGGCGAGCGTAGCGAGGTAATCGGCCGGTGACACGGGCAGATAAGGTAGCGCGGAGCCCTTCCGCTTGGCAATTTTCCCTCGATCATGCATCTCCTGCTCGCCCTCGCCCTCGCCGTTCAGCACCCTGCCGCTCCCGATACTGCGCATCTCGTTCTGGTCGCCACGACCGACGTGCATGGCCGCGCGCTCGGGTGGGACTACGTGCGCGACCGCGCCGCGCCGGGCGGCCTGTCACGCGCCGCGTCCATTCTGGCGACGCTGCGGGGGCAGTATCCGGGCCAGGTGATCGTCGTCGACGCGGGGGATCTGCTCGAGGGCAACCTCTTCGCCGATTACTTCGGCCGCATCGAGCGGCGCCACCCCGATCCGCTGGTCGACGCCGTGGGATCCTTGCAGTACGACGCGGCGACGCCGGGGAACCACGACTTCGATTTCGGCACTGACGTCCTGTTCAGCGCCGCAGCCGATGCCTCCTACCGCACCATCAGTGCCAACATCGTCACCGGTCCGCGCGACTCGCTCGTGTTTCCGCAGACCGTCGTAGTGCAGCGCGGCGGGGTGCGGGTCGGGATCACCGGCTTCACGACGCCGGGTGTGATGCTGTGGGATGGCCACCAGCTGGGCGGGCGCATCCGCGTGCGCCGCATCGCCGACGCCGCTCCGGGCGCGATGGCCGCGCTCGATCGGGCGGGCGTGGACGTGAAGGTCGTCCTGATCCACAGCGGGCTGGGCGGCCGGTCGTCGTACGACACCACCGGCATCGGTCCGGAGAACGACGCGGCGGCGCTCGCCGCGCTGCCCTCGAAGCCGGACCTCGTCGTCGTGGGCCACACGCACCGCGAAGTGCGCGACTCGGTCGTGAACGGCGTGCACTTCGTCCAGCCGAAGAACTGGGCGTTGAGTCTCTCCGTCGTGCACATTCGGCTGTCCCGGGAGTCCTCCACGGGACGGTGGCATGTCACCGAGGTTCGGGGCGATCTGATTCCACTCGCCACCGTCCCCGAGCTGCCGGGCTTCGTGCAGCGATTCGCCGATGCGCAGCAACGCGTGCGTGCGTGGGCCGACGAGGCGCTCGGGACCGCCGGGCCGGGATACGATGCCCGCTACGGTCGCGTGCAGAGCACGCCGCTCGTCGATTTCATCAACGACGTGCAGCGCCGCCATGCGGGGGCGCAGCTCTCCGCCACCCCCGACTTCGACATCGGCGCGGGCTTGCCGGACGGCGCCGTGCACCGCCGCGACGTTTCGGGGATCTATCCCTACACGAACAGCCTCGTCGCACTGCGGATCTCAGGAGCGCAGCTCAAGGATTTCCTCGAGCACTCGAGCGCCTACTACCGGACGATCCCCACGGCCGGCTCGGTCATCGATCCGGCGGTGCAGGGTTACAACTTCGACGCCGTCCGCGGTGCGACGTATCGCATCGATCTGTCCCGGCCGGTGGGGCAGCGCATCGTCGCGCTCGCGGTGCGCGGGCGTCCGGTGGCCCCGGCCGATAGCTTCACCTTCGCCACCTCGAGCTACCGGGCGGCGGGCGGCGGCAGTTACGACATGCTGCGCGGCGCGCGCGTCGTGTACGATCGCGGCGAGAACATCTTCGATCTCATCACCCAGGACATCCGGGCGGCCGGGACGGTGCAGGGGATCGCCATGGCCCCCGAGTGGTCGATTGTCCCGCCGGGCGATTCGCTCGCGCGGGCCGCGTTCGCGCCGCCACCGCCGCCGCTGCCCCAAACCGACAGCACGTTGCTCCGCGTTCTCGCGATCACGGACCTTCACGGTGCGCTGCAGCCGCACGTCTGGCCCTGGTCGGCGGGACGGCAGGTTGGCGGCGCCGCGGCGCTGAAGCCATGGCTCGACTCCCTGGCGCGGGAATGCGGCTGCGCGACCGTGCGCGTCGACGGCGGAGACGAGATGCAGGGGACGCCGCTGTCGAATTTTGCGTTCGGCCGGCCGGTGATCGCGGCCCTCAACGCGTTCGCGCTCGACGCGGCCGCGATCGGCAACCACGAGTTCGA
>Ga0310810_10008655_pt1 | contig 11728 bp, 7 predicted proteins | sample NCmetagenome_FD_207641 | JGI IMG/M metagenome (GOLD analysis project Ga0310810, IMG submission 207641) | Soil microbial communities from experimental microcosm in Duke University, North Carolina, United States - NC | ecosystem: Engineered > Artificial ecosystem > Soil microcosm > Unclassified ...
GTTGCTCAGCCATGCTACCGAATCGGTTGCGGCGAAGACCGGTGACACCGTCGGTGGACTGCTCAACGCCACGCTCGGCAACCTGACCGAACTCGTCATCGCTCTGACTGCGTTGCGCGCCGGCCAATACACGCTGGTCAAAGCATCAATCGCCGGGGCGATCGTGACCAACACACTGTTCATGCTTGGCGCCTCGTTCCTTCTCGGCGGATTGACGTACCACGTGCAGGAGTACAACCGCGTCAGCGCGCGACTGCAGGCCAGCCTGTTGTTCCTTGCCACGGTGGCGTTGCTCGTGCCGTCGGCGATCAAGGACGTCGGCGGCGATAGCGCCGCGGCGTTCACCGGTCAACTGAGCGTGGGCTTGTCGGTTCTGCTCATCACCGCTTACGCACTCAGCACGCTGTTTTCGCTCAAAACGCATCCCGAAATCTTTGCCAGCGCCGAGCACGGGGGCGATGACGGCGTGCCCATGCCGATCGGCGTTGCGCTTGGCACGCTGGCGGGTGTGACCGTGCTCGTGGCACTCGTCAGCGAGGTCTTCGTCGAGTCCGTGCAGGACGCCGCGGTGTCCTTCGGGATGACACCGGCGTTCGTGGGATTCATCGTCGTCGCACTGGTTGGTGGCGCGGCCGAAATGGCGTCGGCGTTCTCGGGCGCGCGCAAGAACCGGTTGGATCTGAGCGTCGGGATCGCGCTCGGGAGCGCGTCCCAGGTCGCCCTCTTCGTTGCCCCGGTGCTCGTGCTCCTCAGCTATGTGCTGGGCCCGGCGCCAATGGACCTGCGCTTCTGGCCGGGCGCGGTGGTCATGATGCTCATCGCGACGCTGACCGCCTCGCTCGTGACGAACGGCGGTCGATCGACCTGGTTTGTCGGAACGCTCGTGCTGATGGTGTATCTGGTTTTCGCGATGACGCTCTACCTGCTGCCGCCGTCCGGGCAGTAGCCGTCCGTCAGAACTCGATGACGAAGCCGCCGGACGGCACGATCGGCATCAAAGACTCAGTCGTGCCGAATACCCGTCCGGCGCGATCAACGGAGTATTCCTGGTTGCGCAGGTTAGTCCGGTTGAAGATGTTCGCCACGTCGACGAACACGACGAAGCGCCGACCAGACCAGTTGAACGTACGATCGGCGCGGAGGTCCAGGCGTGAGTACTCCGGCAGGCGTACCGTGTTCCGCTGGCCGGAGAGTGTGTAGAACAGCGGCTGGCCATCGATCACGGGGTTGTTGCCCAGGGCCGGCGACGGCTCTCCGATGTATCCAATGATCGGGTAGTTGGACCCGTAGCGATACCTCGCGCTGAGGCTCGACCGGCTCGAGAGGCGATAGTTCCCGTACAACGACAGCGTGTGGCGCTGATCGGCGTCGGCCCAGAACTCCTCGCCCGTCGACGTCTGCGTGTACTTCAGGCGGCCGAAGGCGTAGCCCGCCCATCCGGAGACGCCGGCGGTAGCATCACGTCGCACGACGACTTCGACGCCGCGCGCCTCGCCTTCCAAAGCGTTGACCCAGGGCGCGTCGAACGAGCCCGGCTGGATCGCTCCGCTCGACGACCGCCGCGGCTCGGAGCCCGGTGTCCACAGCACGTCGCGCTCCTGGCGCGCATACACGTTGAAGAGAACGCGGGTCTGGTGGGGAAGTGTCTGCTCGATCCCGGCGTCGAGGTGGAGCGCGCGCTCGGGACGCAGGCTGGGACCTCCAGCCTGAATCCCGTGAACCTGGTCGAGCGCCGGAAACTGACGATACACGCCGCTGCCGGCGCGCAGTCGCGTGCGCTCGGCCAGGCGCCACTCGCCATTGATCCACGGTGACGCCGTCGTCGTCGCGGTCGGCGACCAGTGATCGACACGGCCTCCGGGCGTGATCGTCAATCGCGATCCCAACCCGAAGCGAACCTGCGCGTATGCGGAGGCCGCAGAAGATCGTTCGTCGTAATCGCTCAGCGTGTCCAGGGTGCCGGCGGTAAAGAGTTGCCGGGCGATGCGATTGCTGCCCTCCAGCCGTTCGACGTCGCCGCCGAACTCGACCACCGTGCGTGGCGCCGGCGAATACGACCCATCCGCGCGCCACCCGATCTCGCCGAACCGCGCCGAGTCGAGCGTCGCGCCGGTACGATTGTCGTTGTCGTAATCGAGACCGGTCGAGTACACGCGCTGCGTGATCGCGAAACGGTCGCTCGGAAGATATCGCCACGACACCGAGGCCAGCCACGCGCGACTGATCCCTTTTTGAATCTCGTTCACGCCGATGTCGGGGTCGCCTTCGTCGAAGACGGCGCGCCCCGCGAGCAGCGTTGCCGACACCTGATGGCGGGGATTGAGGTCGTACGCGAAACGGCCCTGCGCATCGGTGAATCCGAAGGCGAATCCCGCTTCGGGATCGATGCGCTTGATGACGTAGTCGAGGTAGCTGCGCCGGACAGACGCCAGCCACGACCCCTTGCCGCCGGCGATCGGTCCCTCGCCGAGGAATGTCGCGCTCGTGCCGCTCAGGCCCGCGCGTCCGTGGAATCCGTCGCGGCTCCCTTCGCGCGTGGACAGGTCCACCTCGGCGCCCATGCGGCGCCCGGTGCGTTGCGGATAGCTGCCAGGAAGCAGCGAAACACTCCCGAGCGTCTCGCTGTTGATCATCGCGATGGACCCGCCGTCGCTGATGCCGTTGACCGAGTGCAACAGGTACTGCGTCGGCACGCCGTCCACGACCATGCCGACGTAGTGAAAAGGATTGCCCCGGACGGCGAACTCGGCATAGAAGTCGTCGGTCGCCGTTGCAGACGGGAGCGCCTGGATCGCCCGCAACGGATCGTCGAGCACGGCGCCGCGCAGGTTTTCGAGCTCGCGGCCGTGAAGCGAGGTGCTTCCCGGAACCGAATCGGATTCCGCTCGCAGCGATCCCGACACGTTGACGCGTTCGGTGTAGGCTCCGGCGCCCTCCGATAACCGGATCGTCATGTCGAGCGGCGCGTCTCCGACCTCGACATCGGTTCGCAGCAGGGCGTACCCGATCACCGACGCTGCAATGGTCAGTCGTCCGCGCGGCACCATCACGCTGAATCGACCGTCTGCGTCGGTTTCCGTGGCGTTCGACTGCCCCTCGACGTAAATCGCCACGCCCTTGATTGGTGCCTCCGTGCGATCGTCGATCACGATGCCGGACACGAGGACACCCGTCTGCGCGAGTGCCCTCGTCGCGAGACACACAAGCAGGATCAGACAGTAGGCCTGACGCATGTGACTGGTCGTGCCGCCCTCGAGCACGATGAATGCCAATCACAATCTGTCGCCGACCGAGGAATCCCGTGGGATCATTCAGGTAACAGCCCGTTACATGTCATCGCTGTGAGACACGCGAGGTCGGGGAGCCCACCATGCCTCTTTTCATCGTGCGGCATCAGCATCCGGCGGACGGATGTCCTGCGCAGGACCCGTTCATGGGTGCCAGCCTGCTCAATCACCTGAGTCGCCCGAACGTCAGGAAGTTCGGACTGCGGATCCACGGCGAAGCGGTCGCCCAGGGCGAGCACACGATGTACATGATCGTGGAGGCCGATGACGAGAGCCGCCTGCGCGAATTCATGCGTCCGTTCCAGATGGCCGGCAGTCTCGACATCTATCCCGCGTCGACATGCGTGGGTACAGTCGCGAGCGGTGGCTGCGGGGCGCCCATGCCCGCGCACACCGGCGTGCCTACACTCGATCCCGAAGATGCCTGCCAGCAGGCGATCGACGCCGGGATGCTCATGCACCGGGCGCATCCCCTCAACTGCGAGACCGCTCTCTCCGAGCTCGTTGGCGGCGTCGTCATGCCGAATGCGCGCTTCTACATGCGCAACAACTTCGGCATTCCCGATCTCGATGCGGCAGCCTTTCGGCTCGCGATCGGCGGTCTCGTCGAGCGGTCGCAGAGTTTTACCGTCCGCGATCTCCAGAACATGCGCTCGAAGACGCAGGTCGTCACGCTGGAGTGTGCCGGTAACGGCCGGTCGATGTTCGATCGCCCCACAGAGGGGGAGAAATGGGGACTCGGTGCAGTCAGCACGGCGGAATGGACCGGCGTGCCGCTCGTCGAAGTCCTGGACCGTGCCGGCGTGCGGCCGGATGCGAAGGACGTGCTGTTTCGCGGTGCTGACGGCGGTACCGTGGACGGTCGATCTGAATCGATACGCTTCGAGCGCAGTCTTCAGATCGACGATGCACGCGACAGCGACGTCCTGCTCGCCTATGCCATGAACGGCGAGCCGTTGCCCGTCGAACACGGATATCCGTTGCGTCTCATCGTTCCGCGCTGGTACGCGGTCGCGTCGGTCAAGTGGCTGACGGAAATCGACGTCATCGACAGGACGTTCACCGGCTATTACCAGGGTCACAAGTACCGGTATGAATGGGAGCGCGCCGGTCGAAGCGTCAGCGAGCCGGTCACGCTGCAGCGAGTCCGCGCCCTGATTACCGAGCCATCGGCAGAGACAGCCGTGCAGTCGGGCGAGCTGGCCATCCGTGGCGTTGCATGGTCCGGCGCGGCGCCGATTGCACGTATCGAGGTGAGCGTGAACGGCGGCGACTGGCAGGACGCGCGGCTCGTGAGCGAGCGCAATCGCTACAGCTGGCAGTGGTGGGAGTTGATCACGCGCGTCGAGAAATCAGATTGTCTCATCCGTGCGCGCGCGACGGATCTGGCCGGTCGTACCCAGCCCGAGCGTGCCGAGTGGAACCGACTCGGGTACGGCAACAACGCGATCCAGGAGATCCCGATTCGCGTGTTGTGACCCTCCCCGCCTGGGCCGTTCGTTATAATTCGCGCATGGTGACGCGCCGCGCCTTCCTGCACGCGAGTGCTGCGACTGGCGTCGCTACGCTCACCGGAGCAGCGAAGAGTCTAGCGGCTCAGTACGACCTGGTGATTCGCGGCGGGCGAGTCATCGACCCGACGCGCCGGCTCGACCGCCTGTTGGACGTCGCGATCGCCGGCGGCAAGATCGCCGACGTGCTGCCCGCGGGAACGGCGACGGATGCGGTGAGCACGTTCGATGCGACCGGCAAGCTCGTCGTTCCTGGCCTGATCGACATCCACACGCACGCCCGCTCGAAGCAGATGCCGTCGATCTGCCTCGCCGATGGCGTGACGTCGCTCATCGACGCGGGGTCTCAGGGCGCTGACCATATAGATGACGTCGTCTCGGTCGCCAAATCCGCGCCGAATCGCGTTCGCATCCTCCTGAACATCGCGAAGACGGGGATCCTGCCCGACGGCGAGCTCAAGGACATCAGCCGCGTTGACGTGGCTGCCGCACGCAGGGCGATCGAGCGGCATCGCGACTTCGTTGTCGGCGTCAAAGCCAGGCTGTCGCGGTCGGTTGCGGGCGACAACGATCTCGAGGCGCTCCGTCGTGCGCAGTCGATCGTCGAGCCGTCGCGACTGCGCGTGATGGTGCACGTCGGCGATACGGCCTCGCCATTGCCCGCGATTCTCGCGCTCCTCAAAACCGGCGACATCGTCACGCACGTGTACTCACCGCCGCCGCACGGCATCTTCGACGAGAACGGGAACGTGTTGCCTGAGGTCGCCGCTGCTCGGCGTCGGGGTATTCGCTTTGACATCGGCAATGGCCGCATGGGTCACATCACATGGGGTGTGGCGGAGCAGGCATTGCGGCAGAAGTTTCTCCCCGACACGATCTCGTCGGATTGGACGGATGCCGCACGCAAGGATCAGGTCTTCGACTTTCCGAACGTGCTCTCGAAGTTCCTGACGCTCGGGATGCCGCTCGATCAGGTCATCGAGCGTGCCACGATTCAGGCGGCGCACACGTTCCCGGCGTTCGGCGACCTTGGAACGCTGCGGGTGGGCGCACCGGCCGACATCTCGATACTCGAACTGCGCAACGGCGACTTCGAGTTCGTCGACAATGCCAACACGCCACGTAAGGGGACGACCAAGCTGTTCGCACATGCGACGGTTGTCTCCGGCAAAGTGGTGAGGAGACCTGCCTGAGTCACGCCGGATCCATGCCTGAGGGACCTGCTGTTTGTATCGAGGCGTACGCGCGCCTGCACTTGGGTGTGCTCGATCTTCGAGGCTCCGGTGGACGTTGGTTCGGCGGGATCGGGGCAGCAGCATCGGCCCCTTCACTGCTTTTGTCAGCTTCTCCGGCAGACACATTGACCGTCGAAGGCGACGACGCCGATCGCGCGACGGCATTCGCGCGGCAGTTCCTCGACCACCACCATCTCCCAGGCGGGGCCGCGATCCGCGTGCAGCGTGCGCTGCCATCGCACGCGGGTCTGGGGTCTGGCACCCAGCTCGCGCTGTCGATCGCACGGGCGCTGGCAGAACTCCACGCGGTTGACGCCGATCCTCGTGCGCTCGCACGGGCGATGGGGCGCGCGCAGCGATCGGCCATCGGCACCTGGACATTCGCCGGCGGGGGACTGGTCGTCGAGGGAGGGCGGCGATCCAGGAGCGACGATTGCGGTCCGCTCATTGCGCGGCTGCTCTTTCCGGAATCATGGCGATGCGTGGTGGTCGTGCCCGATGGCCCTCCCGGCATCAGCGGAGCAGATGAAGCCGAGGCTTTCGCGAAGTTGCCCCCGCCGTCCGAGCGTGACGTCGAGCACGTGTCGCACCTGGTGCTCATGACGCTCCTGCCCGCACTTGCGGATGGCGATCTCGAGTCGTTCGGCCGAGCGCTGACTGAGATCCAGGAAGTGACCGGCCGCTGGTTTGCGCCAGCGCAAGGCGGGACGTTCGCATCAGGTCCGAGTCGCGCGCTCGTGCGGCAACTCGCCGAGTGGGGCGCGGCCGGGGTAGGTCAAAGTTCCTGGGGCCCGACTGTCTACGGCATTGTGGAGGGCGCCGACGCGGCAGCGCGACTGGCTGAGCGTGTGAAGACCGCACTCGGCTCGTCCGGTCAGGTGTTCGAGGGACCGTTTCGAGCGGAAGGCGCTCGTGTCTGGAAAACATAGTCGGAGGCGCGTGCTAGCATTCGGCGCCGAGGAGGCCACATGGTCAGAGTCAGCGTGATGTATCCGAACAGCGCCGGTGTGAAATTCGACATGGCGTATTACCTCGATCGCCATATGCCGATGGTAGGCAAACTGCTGGGTGGCGCACTCAAGAGCATGAATGTCGACGAAGGTCTTGCCGGTGGAGCGCCGGGCGCGCCTGCGCCGTACGTCGCGATGTGTCACTTGTTCTTCGACTCGGTCGGTGCGTTTCAGGCGGCATTCGACCAGCACAGCCCGGCCATCCTCGCCGACATCCCCAACTACACGAACGCGGCACCGACGGTTCAGATCAGCCAGGTGAAGCTGTGACGCATCTCTTCCGGCACGCGACGCTCGCCGCTGTGGTGCTGGTCACGGCGCTTGCGTCAATCGCCGGTGCGCAGCCGCGCGCGATCTACCAGCAGACGCAGTACAAAGGGCAGGAGATCGGCAAGCTGACGGGCGACGTCTACTACGCGCGGATGGACGACTACGTCTCCGTCTTCATGGTGACGTCCGACGGCATCGTTCTGGTCGAGCCGATCGGGACCGAGTTCGCGACGTGGTTGAAAGGCGAGCTGGCGACGCGGTTCAAGGTGCCAGTCAAGTACGTCATCTACAGCCATCACCACTGGGACCACGGGTCGGGCGCTGCGGTGTACGCCGACACGGCACGAATCGTCGGACATGAAGCGATGATTCCGCGGCTGGCGATGCCGCCGGCGAATACGCCGCTGCCGCAGAATGCGAAAGCGCAGGACGTCAACGGCAACGGCCGGATCGAGCAGAGCGAAGCGCAGGGGAATCTCCAGGCGCAGTTCGCGCTCTACGATCAGGATCGCGACGGTGCGCTCAGCGGCGCCGAGGTGACGCGCGGCCCGCTTGCGTTCGTGCGTCCTCCGGATCTGACGTATCGCGACCCGATCACGATCCTGCTTGGCGGCAAGCGAGTCGAGATCCTTCCGCGACCCACAGCGCACGCCGACGACAACACGATCGTCCGTTTCGTGGACGGCACCGGCGTGCTCTTCGCGTCCGACTGGATCACGGTGAAACGCGTGCCATTCGGGGGCGACGTTGCGACGAAGGAGGAACTCGCCCTGGTCAAGGCCGTCGAGTCGCTCGACTTCGATCACTTCATCTGCAGCCACGGCATGCTCGGCAAGAAGGCTGATGTGATTTCCAACATCCGCTACCGCGAAGAGCTTCGAGATGCCGTGGCGAAGTCGATTGCCGCCGGCCAGACGCTCGAACAGGCGCAGGCAAGTGTGACGATGGATGCGTACAAGGATTGGGAGTTTTACGCGCAGCAGCGCCCTGGGAACGTGGCCGGCACGTACCGCGCGTTGACGAGCGGGAAATGAGCAGCAAGATTCGCGCGCTCGATCACGTCGCGGTGCCGATGCAGAACGTCGCGGCGATGCTGGCGTTCTATCGCGGGCTGGGGCTCGACGTCACGGAAACACCACGCGCCTGCTCTGTGCACATCGGCTCGCAGATGATCAATTTCCATCAGCCCGAGACCTGGCAGAACCCGTCTTACACGCTGCGCGCTCCCGGCACGAAGCCTCCGTCAGGTGACTTCTGCGTGGTGTGGGAAGGAACCGAGGCGGAGTTGCGAGCGCTGCTCGCCAAGGTCGGCGCGTCCGTCGAGGAAGGTCCGGTCGAGCGCCGCGGTGCGCGCAAGGTGATGGCGTCGAGCATCTACACGCGCGACCCGGACGGCAATCTGCTGGAATTTATGAGTTATTAGGTTGCTGGGTGGCTCAGTAGCTAGGTGGCTGGGGAAGTGCTCTTGTCTCACCCCAGCTACCCAGCCACCGAGCTATCCAGCAACCCTACCGAGAAAGCGTTCCGCGCGCGGGCGGCATGCTCAGCGGGGCAAGGCGCGGCGGAGCCTGCGGGTTTGGCGCGGCGTTGTCGCGGAAGACCACGCTCAACTCTGTAGGCTGGCCGAGCACGACTTCGACCGACTGACGCCGCTCGCCCAGATCCGCATGGCGCACGAGCACTTCACGCGATCCGATCGGGACGCGGAACGGCGCGAGCGGTGCGACTCCCATCAACTCGCCCTCGACGAAGATCTCCGCCCCCGCCTCAGTCGTGATGTGCAACTGGCCTTCAGGCAGATTCACCGCGTGCGTGGAGATCTCGCCGGCCTTGATGCTGAACTCGGCATCCTCGCGGAAGCCGAAGTGCGTGTTTACGAGGCGGACCTTGTACTGCCCGGGCGCGAGGAGGATGTGGCCCTCGTCGCTCGAGCCGAGCTTCTTGGTGCCGTCGAAGATCTCGACCGGAATCCGCGATGTGACGGACAGGAAGCCTGCCGTGATCTCGTAGCGCGCAACCGTGCGCTCGTCGGCCTGCACCCGGACAGTGCGTTTCACCGTCCCCGCGTCACCCTCGAGCACGAGCGCGTGCTTTCCGGCCGACACACCCTTGATCGTCAGCGGTGTGAACCCGACGTCCTTGCCGTCCAGAACGACGCGCGCCCCGTCGGGAACCGACTCGACTCGCAGTTCCCCCGAACCGGCCTCCGCTCCCGTGTCCTCCACGGCCTGCGGGACCGCGGCGGGAGCCGGGGTCGCTGTTGTCTGAGGCGCGGGCGCGGGCTTGTTCGTGCCCTTGAACATGTAGAACCCGCCACCCGCAATCAAGGCCACGACGACCGCGGCCGCCGCGATCATCAATGTCTTGTTGCCGCTCCGGCTCTGGACGACGACGGGAAGGTCACGGCGATCGGCGATGAAAGCGTCGTTCTGCCACTCACGAACGGCGAGTTGGTTCGGCACCTGCGCAACTGGCGGCGGTGCGATCGTCCTCGCGCGCGCGACTTCCTTCGCAACCGCTTCTTCCGCGGCGAGGCGTGCCTGCTCGGCCGACGCCTGACGCAGTCGCAGCATCTGCGCGCGGACTTCTTCGACTTCCGAGGTCCGCCGCTGCTCGGCCTCAGCCTTGATGGACGCGACCTCCATCTGGAGTCGAGCGTTGGCTTCTTCGCGCGCGCGTTCCGTCTCTTCGCGGAGTCTGGCTTCTGCCGCTTCCCGGATGAGCGTGGCTTCCGCCTCGATGGCTCGTGAGGCCTCTTCTTCGGCGGCCTCGCGCAGCTCGCGAGCTTCCTGTTCGCGCCGCTCGATGGCTTCGCGTTGCGCGTGCTCGAGTGCACGTTTGGCGGATTCGGCTTCCTGGCGCACGCGGGTCAGCTCCGCTTCGACGCGTGCGTCGGCCTCGGCGCGCAACCGTTCGACCTCGGCCTCGAGTGCCCGTGCGGCCGCTCCTTCTGCGGCCGCGCGCGCCTTTTCCGCGGCCGCATCGCGCATCGCATCCGTGTTGCGGAGCGACTGTTCGCTGAGCCGGCGTGCCTCCTCGGCCTCCATCCGAACGCGTTCGACTTCTGACTGGAGCCGTGCGTCGGCCTCAGCCTTGACACGTGCGACTTCGGCCTCGAGGGCGTGTGCGGCGGCCTCTTCTGCCGCCAGTCTCGCTTCTTCCGCAGCGACTTCGCGCAGCCACTCGACTTCCTGCTGCGTCTTCTCCTGCGCGAGCCGTGCTTCAGACGCCTCTTTCCGCAGGCGCTCGAGTTCGCCAATCAGGTTCGCGTCTGCGTCGGCCTTGACGCGTGCCACTTCGTTCTCGAGCGCTCGCGCGGCAGATTCCTCAGCCGCCCGGCGTGATTCGGCGTCGCGCGCCGTGTCGCGTGCGGTGTCTTCGGTGTGCTGACGCGCCGCTTCGGCTTCGGCGCGTACGCGCGCGATCTCCGCGTTGAGTTTGGCGTCGGCGTCCGCGCGGACGCGTGCGACCTCGGCTTCGAGCTCGCGCGCGGCGGATGCCTGCGCGGCCATGCGTGCTTCCTGTGCGGCCAGCTCGCGAAGGGTTTCCGATTCGAGCTGCGACTGCGCCTGCGCGAGCCGCGCTTCTGCGGCTTCCTTGCGGAAGCGCTCGAGGTCGCCCTTGAGTCCGGCTTCCGCCTCGGCGCGAACGCGGGCGACTTCGCTTTCGAGCGCGCGTGCAGCAGCCTCGTGCGCAGCTTTCCTCGCTGTCAGCGCCGCTTCGTCGCGACGTCTGTCCGCTTCTTTCTGCGCTTCTTCCTGCGCGCGTCGTGTCTGCTCCGCTTCCTCTCGCAGGCGCTCGAGCTCGGTGCCCAGCTTCGCGTCAGCTTCGGCCTGCACGCGTGCGACTTCGGCTTCCACGGCTCGCGCCGCCGCTTCCTGTGCAGCGCGTTGCGCGTCGAGTGCCGCTTGCGCGCGAATCGCGTTGGTTTCGATCTCGGTCTGCGCCTGCGCCTGGGCCGCTTCTTCGCGCAGGTGTTCGAGCTCCTTGCGCAAGCGCGCGTCCGCCTCGGCTTTCACACGCGCGACTTCGGCCTGCATCGCCAAAGCAGCGGCGTCTTCCGCGGCCTTGCGCGCTGCGCGCGCTGCAGCCTCGCGACGCTCCTCGGCCTCGCGTTGGGCCTGCTCCTGCGCAAGACGGGCACTCTCGACTTCCTGGCGTGAGGCCTCGAGTTCGGCCTTGAGCTTCGCATCCGCTTCCGCGCGCAGGCGAGCGACCTCGCCCTCGAGTGCCTTGGCGGCGACCTTCTCGGCCTGTTTGCGCGCCTCGAGCACTTCGGCCTCGCGAATTGCCTCCGCCTCTCGCTGCGACTTTTCCTGCGCCGCGCGAGCGGCGTCGGCTTCCACGCGCAGACGGTCGATCTCCAGTTGGATCTGCGCTTCGGCTTCCGCGCGGGCTCGCGCGACTTCGCCGGC
>Ga0310810_10008656_pt1 | contig 11728 bp, 11 predicted proteins | sample NCmetagenome_FD_207641 | JGI IMG/M metagenome (GOLD analysis project Ga0310810, IMG submission 207641) | Soil microbial communities from experimental microcosm in Duke University, North Carolina, United States - NC | ecosystem: Engineered > Artificial ecosystem > Soil microcosm > Unclassified ...
CCCTGTCCGGCGCGCCGCGATCGGCCGAAACGACTGGAAGCGTGGACCAGCGGCAACGATGACCACGATCGGCTTTCTGGCGCGGCGGGTGCTGGCCGCGCTGGCGCTCGTCTTCGTGGCGACGTCCGGCGCGCTGCTGCTCGCGCAGCTCGCGCCCGGCGACTACGCGTCGCAGTTCGGCCGCGACCAGGCGCAGATCGCCGCCGAGCGCCACCGCCTCGGACTGGATCTGCCCGTCGCGCAGCAGTACGCGCGCTGGCTGAAGCGATCGCTCACGCTCGATCTCGGCGAGTCGTTCCAGTACCAGCGCCCCGTGACGGCGCTCGTCGCCGAGCGCGCGTGGAACACCGCGCTGCTGGCGGCGACGTCGCTCGCGGTCGCCACGCTCCTCGGCATCCCGTGGGGCATCGTCACCGGCAGCCGGCGCGGCGTGTTGATTCGCGCGCTGCGTGGTGTATCGCTCCTGTTCCTCTCGATCCCTCCGCTGATCAGTTCGCTGACGATGCTCGCCGTCGCCGCGCGGACCGGCTGGCTGCCGGTGTCCGGGATGGGCGGGGTGAGCCATCTCGTCGTCCCCACGCTGGCGCTGGCGCTGCCGATCGCGGCGATCCTCGAGCGGCTGCAGGCGCAGTCGATCGGCGATGCGCTGGCCACCCCGATGGCGCTGTCGGCGCGCGCCCGGGGCATTTCGCGCCGGCGAATCGTCTGGCGCCACGCGTGGCGGCAGTCGCTCGGGCCGATCCTCGCGATCTACGGGGTCATCGTCGGCACGCTGTTCAGCGGATCGTTTGCCGTCGAGATCGTGACGTCGTGGCCGGGGCTCGGCGATCTGATGCGCCAGGCGCTCCTGACGCGCGACACCTATCTCGTCGCCGGCTGCGCCGCGGCGGGGGCGGCGTTCCTCGCGGCCGGCGTCCTGCTCGGCGACGTGCTGCACGCGGTGGTGGATCCTCGGGTGGGGGGGGCGTAGGTGCGCGGGGTGCGTAGGGTGCGCGAGGTGCGCGAGGTGCGTAGGGTGCGCGAGGTGCGCGAGGTGCGTGGGGTGCGCGCGCCGCTCCTCGTGTTCGCCGCGCTCGCGCTCCTGGTCATCGCGGCGCCGGGGCTGGCGCCGTACGCTCCGGGCCGCCAGTTCGACGGCTATCCGTACGCGCCGCCGATGCGGCCTCACGTGATCGACGCGGCAGGCGCGTGGCACCTGCCGTTCGCCCATCCGATCTCGCTCGCGGATCCGATCGAGCGGCGCTACGTCGAGGACCGCCGCGCGCGGATCACGTTCGCGTCGCGCGAGCCGTGGTTTCTGCTGGGCAGCGACGCGCTCGGGCGCGACGTGCTGTCGCGCGTCCTCACCGGGGCGCGCCTCTCCCTCGGGCTGGCGCTGCTGTCGGCCGCACTGGCCCTCGCGATCGGCGCGGCAATCGGCGCGGTCGCGGGCTACGCCGGCGGCTGGACCGACACGTGGCTGATGCGCATCGCGGATCTCGCGCTCGTGCTGCCCGTCATCTACGCCGTGCTCGCGCTGCGCGGCGCGCTGCCGCTGGTGCTGACCACCGTGCAGGTCTTCACGGCCTTCGTCGCCGTATTCGCCCTGGTCGGGTGGCCCTCGGCGGCACGCGGCGTACGCGGAATCGTCGTCGTCGAAGGCAGGTCCGGGTACGCAGAAGCTGCGAGGGCGCTCGGTGCGAGTCCGGCGCGCATCATCGCGCGTCATCTCCTGCCCGCCACGCGCGGGTTTCTGGCCGTCCAGGCGACGATGCTCGTGCCGGCGTTCATCATGGCGGAAGCGACGCTGTCCTTTGTGGGTCTGGGGTTTGCGCCGCCGACGCCGAGCTGGGGCGTGATGCTGACCGACGCCGCGTCGATCCGGACCACCGCCGACACGCCGTGGCTCCTGGCCCCGGCGGGCGCGATCGTCCTGACGGTCCTGGTGATTCACAGCGTTGCCCACGGCCGCGATCCGCTGCTGGACAGCTAAATCACTGAAAAACAAGCATTTACTTCGGATTCTGGATGTGTTCCAGTCCTGCACGCCTGTACCGCGATGGAACACTTTCCCTAAATTGCTGCAAACGGAATACTTCCGCAGGATTGCGGCCTCACTCGGTGGGAACATTGTTCCGAAACAGAGCAAACGACGGATCTGAGATCGTCGTTTTTCGGTGTGACGCGAATACACAACTCCTTCTCTGTCATCGAATTAGCATCGCTTCCACGCAGCCCAACCATTGTGGCCCCCTGATTGCTCCTCGGGGGAGCACACTCGTCAACTCGATCCTTGACCAAGGGGAGTTCGCACATGGGTATGGGCGTGACGAATCGGGAGCGGGACAAGGCGGTCTGGGGCTGAAGGTTTTGTCCGCGATGGGGAACCCGTTGGTAGACGTTGGAAAAGAAGAGGCTCACGTGATTAATTGGCGCAAACTTCTGGCAGGAACGCTCACGGCGTTCTGCCTTCTCGGAGGGGCGGCGACGGCTGCGGACCAGCCGAACGACTCTTCCGGGCGCAAGCACACGGCGAGTCCGCCGAAGCCGGATGACGATCCCAAGCTCGATCGGAAGTTGAACGATCGGGCGCGGCTCGGAGGCTCCGGCATCTCGCGCGTGATCGTGACGCTCGTGCCCGGCGGGGACGCATCGGAGGCCTACAAGAACGTCGGCGCGAATCGTGGACGCCGGCTCGGGATCATCAACAGCGACGTCGTGTCGCTGCCGAACGGCCAGCTCCACAAGCTGGCGAATTCGCCGGCGGTCGCGAGCGTGCACTGGGATCGGCCGACGGGCGGTGAAATGAACCGCGCGGCGATCACGGTGGGCGCGCGCGCCGTCCAGCAGCAGATGGGGTACGACGGCGCGGGCGTCGGCGTCGCGATCATCGACTCCGGCGTCACGTCGTGGCACGACGACCTGACGTATCTGGGCTGGAACTCGGCGGTCCGCGTTGTCAACGGACAGCGCGTCGTCAAGTTCGTCGACTTCGTCAACGGGCGCACCGCCGCGTATGACGACAACGGCCACGGCTCCCACGTCGCCGGGATCATCGCCGGCAACGGGCTCGACACGCTCGGCGCGCGCGCCGGCATCGCGCCCGCGGCGAATCTGGTCAGCCTCAAGGTGCTCGACCAGAACGGCGCCGGCTACATCAGCAACGTCATCGCGGCGCTCGACTGGGTGCTCGCGAATCAGGGGACCTACCGCGTCCGCGTCGTGAACCTGTCGGTTGGCGCCTCGATCACCGAGTCGTACACGACCGACCCGCTCACGCTCGCCGCCAAGCGCGTCGTCGACGCGGGCGTCGTCGTGGTGACGGCCGCCGGCAACCGCGGAAAGAATCCGCGGACCGGCGTCGAGCAGTTCGGCGGCATCACGGCGCCCGGCAACGCGCCGTGGGTCCTCACCGTCGGCGCGTATTCCCATAACGGGACGGTCACCCGCACCGACGACACGATGACCGACTACAGCTCGCGCGGCCCGACCGCGATTGACTTCGGCGCGAAGCCGGACGTCGTCGCGCCGGGCACCGGGATCGTCTCGCTCTCGGTTCCGGGCAGTCTGCTCTACAACCTGCACCCGGAATACCTGCTGAGCGGCTCGTTCCTGACGTCGGCCAAACCGTATCTGAGCCTGACGGGCACCAGCATGGCGGCGCCGATGGTCGCGGGGACCGTCGCGCTGATGATGCAGGCCAACCCGAAGCTGACGCCGAATCTCGCGAAGGCGATCATCGAGTACACCGCGCAGAATTACGGCTACGGCACGCTGACGCAGGGGGCCGGCTTCCTGAACACACAGGGGGCGGTGACGCTGGCGCGCTACCTCTACACGGCGCACGCCGGATCGGCGTATCCGATGAACGCCGCCTGGAGCCGCACGATCGTGTGGGGCAATCACAAGATCAAACGCGGCGTGATCAAGCCCGAGGGCAGCGCCTACGCCTTGAACGTCGTCTGGGGCGCGGCCACCGACGGCGAGGGCGACAACATCGTCTGGGGCACGAGCTGCCCGACGAGCGACTGCAGCAACGTCGTCTGGGGCGCGTCGGACATGGACGCGGACAACATCGTCTGGGGGACCTTCAACCGCGAAGGGGACAACATCGTCTGGGGCACCGCCAACTGCGGGCCGGACCAGGACTGCGACAACATCGTCTGGGGCACGCAGTGCGCCGGCGCCGACGGCGAGTGCGACAACATCGTCTGGGGCACCGAGTGCGGCAACGCCGACTGCGACAACATCGTGTGGGGCACGGCGTGCGACGCCAACAGCGAGTGCGACAACATCGTGTGGGGCACGGCGTGCGACGGCGACAGCGAGTGCGACAACATCGTGTGGGGCACCGCGTGCGACGCCGCGGGCGAGTGCGACAACATCGTGTGGGGCACCGCGGCAACGGAGCTCGACAACATCGTCTGGGGCACGCAGTGCGATCCCACTACTGAGTGCGACAACATCGTCTGGGGCACCTCCGGCGAGGAGTCGCCGCTCTTCGACGATCCCAACGCGCCGTCCGACTTCGACAACGTTCCATTCGACTCACTCTTCGGGGCCATAACCATGACCACTACATCGACTACAACCGTGTCGGGAGGGGGACTCTAATGGAAAAGATGCCCTTCCGCGACGCGCAGTCGGTAACGAACCTTCACGCGGTCATCGAGGCCGCGCGATCCACCGGGACGACGACGTCGGATTGGAAGCAGGCGCTTCCGATGCTGAGCGGCTCGATGGTGACCCTCCGCGAGCTGCAGCTCTCGGACGCGGCGTCGCTCCTGGCGATGCTGTCGTCCGAGGAAGTGGCGCGCTTCATCTCGCCGCCGCCGACGACGGTCGAGGGGTTCGAGCGGTTCATTGCATGGACCCATCGGGAGCGCGCGGCCGGCAACTACGCCTGCTTCGCGGTCGTGCCCCACGGCATGGACACGGCGATCGGGATCTTCCAGGTGCGGCAGCTGGAGCCGGGCTTCGGCACCGCGGAATGGGGATTCGCGATCGGGTCGGCGTTCTGGGGCACCGGGGTGTTCATGGACGGCGCGCGCATGGTCATCGACTTTGCGTTCGAGACCATCGGCACCCACCGGCTCGAAGCTCGCGCGGCGATCCTCAACGGCCGCGGCAATGGCGCCCTGCGGAAGATTGGCGCGATGCAGGAGGGGATCCTGCGCAAGTCGTTCCTCCGCAACGGCGAGTACCTCGACCAGGCGCTCTGGACGATTCTGGACGAGGACTGGAAGGCGCAGCGCACGGACTGGGGCGTGCGGGTGCATTGAGAGCCGGCCGTTAACGGTTGACGGTAAACCGTCGGTAGACGCAAAACGGGCGCGGCGCCACAAGGCCGCGTCCGTTTTTTTTGTGGTACCCTCGCGCGAAATGGACCTGCGCACGGTCTTTCCGCCGATGCCGACGCCGTTCACCGGCGGCGAGGTCGACGTCGAGGCGATTCAGGGCAACGTCCGACGATGGATCGCCGCGGGGCTGGGCGGCGTCGTGGCGCTCGGCACCAACGGCGAGGCCGCGCTGCTCGACGATGACGAGAGCGATCGCGTGGTGGAGGCGGCGCGGCGGGAGGTGCCGCGCGGGCGGACGCTCATCGCGGGCGTCGGGCGCGAATCGACGAAGGCGACGATCGCGGCGGCGCGGCGGGCCGCGTCGCTGGGGGCCGACGCCGTGCTCGTGCGCACGCCGTCGATCTACCGGAACCATCTGCCGCCGCCGCGGCTGATCGCGCACTACACCGCGGTCGCCGACGCGAGTCCCGCGCCCGTGCTCCTCTACAACTTTCCCGCGAACACGGGCGTCAATCTGACGCCGGAGATCGTCGGGCGTCTCGGCGAGCATCCAAACGTCGCCGGGATGAAGGAAACGAGCACGGACGCCGCGCAGTTCGCGGACATCGCGGCCGTGGTTCCCGAGCGCTTCACGCTGCTCGCGGGCGCGGCGCCGGGGTTGTATCCGGCGCTCTGCGCCGGCGCGACCGGCGCCATCGTCGCCGCGGCGTGTCTGCTGCCGGAGCTGTGCCTCGAATTGCTGGCGTGCGTGCGCGCGGGACGACACGCGGAGGCGCTGGCGTGCCAGCGGCGGCTGACGCCGCTGGGGCGGGCCGTCACGTCGGGGTTTGGCATTCCGGGACTCAAGGCCGCGCTCGACCTGGCCGGGTACCACGGCGGCGATCCGCGCCCGCCGCTGGGTCCGGTGCCCGGCGAGGCGGTGGAAAGGATTCGGTCGCTGCTCGATGCCGCACGTCAGTGAACGTCTGCTCCTCGGCCCGGGGCCGAGCCCCGTCGCGCCGCGCGTGATGCGCGCGATGGCCTCGCCCGTGATCAGTCATCTCGATCTCGAGATGATGGCGATCCTCGACGACATTCGCGCGCGGCTCGGCTGGACGTTCCGCGCCGGTGACGGCTCGTTCTCCTTCGCCGTCTCCGGCACGGGCACGTCGGGGATGGAGACGGCCGTCGCGAACCTCACGCGGCCCGGCACGCGCGCCGTCGTCGTCGTGACGGGATACTTCGGCGATCGCCTCGCGCAGATGCTCCGGCGCTACGGCGCGGCGGTGACCCGCGTGGACGTCGAGTGGGGCCGCGCCTGCGACCCCTCGCGCCTCGAGGCAGCGCTGCGCGAGGGCGGGGCGGATCTGGTCGCCATGGTGCACGCCGAAACGTCGACCGGCGTGTTGAATCCCGTCGCGGAGCTCTGCCGCGTCGCGTCGACCGCGGGCGCGATGACGATCGTCGATGCCGTGACGTCGCTCGGCGCGCATCCCGTCGACGCGTCGGCCTGGGGGGCCGATGTGGTCTATAGCTGCACGCAGAAGGGCCTTGGCGCGCCGTCCGGCCTCGCGCCCATCACGTTCTCGCCGCGCGCGCGCGACTTCCGCCGGAAGGCCGAAGAGTCACGATCGTTTTATTTCGATCTCGGTCTCCTGGAAGACTACTGGGCGAACCGCAAATACCACCACACGATCTCCGCGCCGCTGGTCTACGCGCTGCAGGAAGCGCTGGCCGCGGTGCAGGAGGAAGGCCTCGAGGCGCGGTGGGCGCGGCACCGGACGAATCACCTTGCGCTGGTCGAGGCGCTCGCGACGCTCGGACTCGGCCTGCTTCCGCCGGTCGCCGAGCGGCTCTGGTCGCTCAACGCCGTGACCGTGCCGTCCGGCGTGGACGAAGCGCACGTGCGCCGGCAGCTCCTCGATCGATTCGGCATCGAGATCGGCGCGGGGCTCGGCCCCCTCGCCGGCAAGATCTGGCGCGTCGGGTTGATGGGCTCGGGCTCGACGCGCGAGCACGTCGATCGCCTCACGGGCGCGCTGAAGAGCATTCTGGGATGAGACGGGCCGCGCGGGCGCTCGCCCGTAGCGCGCTCGCCGCGGCCGCCGCCGGCTTCGGCTGTCTGATCTACATCTTTCTCACGCTGCCCGACGTTCGGCCCCTGCGGACGCAAAACCCCGCGACCACGGCGTTCATGGAGCTGCGGGCGCGCGAAGCGCTCGCGCAAGGGAACCCGGCGGCGAAAGACTGGCGGTGGGTGTCGTACGCGCACATCTCCGCCAACCTGAAACGCGCCGTCATCGTCACCGAAGACGACGCGTTCTGGAAGCACGGCGGAGTCGATTACGACCAGTTGCGCGAGTCGATGGAAGTGAACTGGGAGCGCGGCGAGTTCGCGCGGGGCGCGAGCACCATCACGCAGCAGCTCGCGAAGAACCTCTATCTGTCGCCGTCGAAGAACCCGATCAGAAAACTGAAGGAGCTCCTGATCACGCGCCGTCTCGAGGCGGAGCTTTCGAAGCAGCGGATTCTCGAGCTCTATCTGAACGTCATCGAATGGGGCGGCGGCATCTGGGGAGCCGAAGCCGCCGCGCGGCGATACTTCCACAAAGGCGCCGTGGATCTCACGCCGACGGAGTCCGCGCTGCTGGCGGCCGCAATCGCGAACCCGCACCTCATGGATCCGGGCCATCCGTCGGCCCGCCTGCGGCGCCGCCAGCAGATGATCATGCGGCGGATGGGCGCTGTGACCCCGCCCCCCGTCATCGTCGAGCCCGTGCCCCCGCTGCCGGCCGCCGAACCGGCCTCGCCGACCCCCGATCTGCCCGACACCGGCCTCCCGTCAGCCCTGCCCGGCGCGCCGGTTCCGGCCCCAATTGCGCCCAAAAAGCCCGGCGGCGGCAGCGGCACCTGAGCAATAAATATCCGCTGCTGTTCACCTTGACAGCGCGACACCGGTGTCCGTATAGTCCTGACGTTCCCGTTTCCTAGCAACGAGCGGCAGGCACGGCCCGGGCGCGGCAGCTGCGTCCCCGCCGAGTGTGTGTCGATGATCAATTACACCGAGCGCATCGCGCTCCTGATGCAGGACGTCGTGTCGCGTACACCCGCCCTGTCGTTTATCGATCTGCGGGAAGTCCTCCTGTTCGCCCGGTTCGGGCGGCCGCAGGCGGAAGGGGCTTTCGCGACGTGCCACTGCCTCACGCTTCCCGAGACCGAACCCGGGTACTACTTCTGGAGGGACCGCGCGACCGGCGAGCTGACGCGCCGCTCCGAATGGTTCGTCACGAAGACCCCGGAAGTGCGGCTGGGATCCACGCGCATCAAGTACTTGATCTCGTTCGTGCTCCCGCGATTCTGCGAGCAGACGCTCGAGCGCTCGTGGAAACGTGAATTCTATGGATCGCTCGAGCCCTGGGTCGCCAAACTCGACACGATCGTCCACGAGCTGTACCACATCGATCCTGCCGCCAGCGGCATCCGGCAGTTCGCCGCGGACGGCGCGCGGTCGGCCCGCACCCACAGTCCGGATTTCTACGAAATCGTCGCGTCGATGACGCACGCGTACCTGGCGTCGCGGCCCGATCCGTCGCTGATCGAGTTCCTGAAGTCCGATTTCGCGGGACTGGAAGCGCGCTACGGCGGCGTCGTGGCCACGACCTTCCGAAATTTCCCGTCGTTCCCGCAGCGCTACATGGCGCCGTTCACCGCGCTGTCGGCGCAGGAGCCGCTCGGCGTGAAAGTGGAACCGGTCAAGCCGTTCAGCCAGCCCACGGTCTACACGCAGGACGATCTGCACGTCCGCCAGTTCACCGGCGACCGCGCGCGCCGCGTGTCCCTGACGGCCTGATCCGCCGCGCGATTCTCGCGATCCGCGGCTCCCGACTCGAGTCGTCCCCATCGTCCGCGTAGTCCGTGTACTCGGTGGACGGAGTCCCTGGCCCTCACACCTCCCGTGTCGTCCCTGCTGCCGTCCGCGGCTTACAGCACGCGGCGGGCGCCGACGAAGCGCGGGGACCAATACGACCCGCTCATGTGCTCGACGCGCACTTCGCCGGTGCGGCTGGGCGCGTGCACGAACTCGTCCCCGCCAATCGCGATCCCGACGTGCGAGGCGCCGGGGGCGACCGTGGTGAAGAACACCAGATCTCCAGGCTCGATCTGATTCGCGGTCACCTGGCGGCCCGCCCGGAACAGTTCGGGCACGGTTCTCGGCACGTTCACGCCATGCTGGCTGAACACGTAGCGCACGAAGCCGCTGCAGTCGAATCCGGTCGGATCGCTTCCCCCATTCCGGTACGGCGCGCCGCGCAGCGACAGGGCCGTCCCGGCGACGCTGTACGCGATAGCGGCGTTGGGCGTTGGTCGTTGGGCGTTGGGCGTTGAGGGTTGGGAGCTGGGAGTTGGAAAGGGCCTTGGAACGGCCCCCGTGGAGGCGCAGGCGCCCGCCACGCCGACGGCGGCGATCAAGAGAAGGACGCGGGACGCGAGGGATCCCATGGGCCCTCGGATTATCGGCCAACGCGGGTCGCCGCGCCAGTCGAGTGACCTAAAGTGCTGTAAACACTCCTGTTACGGCGTCACGGGCTTGACACCCCTTATCCCATCAGGCAGAATGACTCAGGCTTATATGGAGCAGACGCTCCTTCTGAACGCGACGTACGAGCCCCTGAAGGTCGTCCACTGGCAGAAGGCCATCACCCTCTGGTGCCAGGGGAAGGTCGAAGTCATTTCCGTGTACGACCGGGAAGTGCGATCGGTTTCGTTCAGTTTCAAGCTCCCGTCGGTCATCCGGCTCCTCCGCTATATCAAGATCAAGCGGCAGATCGACTATGTGCCGTTCTCGCGCGCCAATATCTATGCCCGCGACGACCACACGTGCCAGTACTGCGCGGAGCCGCTGCCCAGCAGCGAGCTGACCTTCGATCATGTGGTGCCGGTCGCCCAGGGCGGCCGGAAAGACTGGGAGAACATCGTCACCTGCTGCATCCCCTGCAACCGCCGCAAGGGCGGACGCACGCCCGAACAGGCCGGCATGCATCTGGTCCGCATCCCGAAGCGTCCCGACAAGGCGCCCGCGATTCGCATTACGATCGGGCTCCGGAACGCTCCCGACTCGTGGCGCGATTACTTCTACTGGAACGTCGAGCTCGACGACGAAAGCTGACGCTGGCCGGAGCGTCCGGCGGGGCGAAGCCCCCCGGCGTCGATGCGAACGAGCGGGCAAAACCTCCCGGAAGCATATGCCTCGGATAGCCTCGGTGCGCCCCTTCTGGGCGATCGAGGGAGGGCGCGTCACGATCGAAGGTGACGGCTTTCCCGTCGATCCGCACGTCCCGCACGTTCGGCTCGGGACGCAGCCGGCGCGGCTCGCCGCCGCCTCGCCGTCCTCGCTCACCGTCATCGTCCCCGAAGGCGTCGAAGGGGGATCGACCGCGATCCGCGTCGACGAGCTGCCGGGCGAGACGGCGTTCATCGAGATTGGCGCGCCGCTGGTCACCGGCGTCCACCACGTCGACAGTCCCGCCTACGATCGTCACGGCAATCTCTATGTCACCTTCAGCGGATCGCGCGGGCAGCAGGCGCCGGTCGCCATCTTCATCGTGCGGCCCGACGGCACGCGCGAGCCGTTTGCCAGCGAAGTGCCGAATCCGACGTCGCTCGCCTTCGATCGCGACGGGCAACTTTACGTGTCCAGCCGTTTCGACGGCAGCGTCTATCGCGTGGAGGCGGACGGCAAGGCGTCGCTGTACGCGACCGACCTCGGCGTCGCGTGCGGGCTCGCGTTCGGTCCGGATGGATTCCTCTATGTCGGGGATCGATCGGGATCGATCCTGCGCGTCGAAGGCGACGCGCGCGCGCGCGCGTTCGCCAGCGTGCCGCCGAGCGTCGCCGCGTTCCATCTCGCCTTCGGCCCCGACGACTATCTGTATGTGACGGCGCCGACGCTCGGCACCAACGACGGCGTGTATCGGATCTCGCCCGACGGCGAGGTCGCGATGTGGTGTCCCGGCTTCGGGCGGCCGCAGGGGCTCGCCTTCGATGCCGCGGGACATCTCTTCCTCGTCGACGCGCTGGCGGGATCGAGCGGCTTGTATCGTGTGAGGCTCGACGCGCCAGAGTCGCCGGAGCTGATGCTCGCGGGCGGCCCGCTCATCGGCCTCGCGTTCGATCCGCACGGCGGCATCGCGCTGGCGGCAAGCGAAACCGTCTATCGGCTCGCGGTGGGCACGCGCGGCCTGATCCCCTAGCCGCGGACTGCGCTGATCTGATTGCCACGGACCACACAGATCTGGTTTGGCCACGGACGACACGGACCACACAGATCTGGTTGCGCCACGGACGCCACGGACCACACAGATCTGGTTGCGCCACGGACGCCACGGACCACACAGATCTGGTTGGGCCACGGACGCCACGGACCACACAGATCTGGTTGGGCCACGGATGACACATGGACGACACAGATC
>Ga0310810_10008657_pt1 | contig 11728 bp, 10 predicted proteins | sample NCmetagenome_FD_207641 | JGI IMG/M metagenome (GOLD analysis project Ga0310810, IMG submission 207641) | Soil microbial communities from experimental microcosm in Duke University, North Carolina, United States - NC | ecosystem: Engineered > Artificial ecosystem > Soil microcosm > Unclassified ...
GGATCGTGAACCAGCCGCCGCCGGGCGCATCTCCCGGTCCTCCAACCGGCTTCAAAGGGCCGCCACCTCAGTGGCAGAAGCCCGGTACCGGCATTGGCTCCGCGCCGTCGGGACCGCCACCCGGGCTCCGTCCAGGCATGAAAGGCGCGCCCCCGGGGCAGCCCAGGATTGTCAACCAGCCGCCGCCCGGCCCTCCGCCAGGTATCAAGGGGCCGCCGCCGGGCCAGCCCAGAATCGTCAATCAGCCACCGCCCGGTCCGCAGCCCGGATTTAGAGGGCCGCCGCCGCAATGGCAGAAGCCCGGCACCGGCATCGGCTCGACTTCGCCGCAGATGCAGAAGGGCCCCCCGCCGCAGTTGCAGCAACCGCCGCGGCCGCCGCAAGTTGCCGCACCCCCGCCGCCGCGCGCACCCGCGCCACCGCCTCCGGGCCCGCCGCGTCCTCCGGGGCCGCCTTCGGCCGCGCCCGGCCCCGCGCCGCAGGCCAAAGGTCCGCCGCCCGGCGCCAAAGGCTTGCCCAAGTGCGCCGTCACGGGAGGCAGGCAGCCTTGCCAGCCATAAGGCGTATCCCGCGCCAGCGTTTCGCCGCTGGCGCGAGCCGCGCTACAAAGGGGCGACGAGAATGGAGGAGGCCATGCAAGCGCCGCGCATGAAAGCGCTTATCACCGCACTCATGATCGCGCTCGCGACCGTGCCCGGTCTCCTGGTGCTGATGGCGGCGCCCGTCAATGCTCAGTTCAAGAGCATGGGCAACGACCGGGTCTCGAAGGACCACGCCGCCGATCCGAAAAAGAAATCGGACGACACCGGCTACAAATCCGCGATCGAGCGGCTGCCCGACAAGAAATTCGATCCTTGGGCCAATATGCGCTAGCGTCCCGATGCGCAAGTTCGTCACACCTTGCAGCAGGCTCTGATGCGAACTTCGGAATCGAAGGACACTGGCAATTTATGATTCTAGTGCCCTTTTAAACCTGAAGTTCGAGGGCCGTATTTGCGGCTTGGGTAGAATGCGAACTTCAGGTTCAGGGCACTAGAGCGCCGGGCGCGCCGCTGGCAGGCAAGTTTGTTTCTATTTCTTGCCGAAGTTAAGCGGGCCTTGCTGCTTGCCTTGACCGCCTGCCGTTGCAACGCCCTTCTGCTTCTTGTTCCAATCAGCCTTCGGCTTCTTCTTTTCCTTGTTGCTGCGCATTTGCCCCTTCGCCATGACGTTTCCTCCTGAGTGAGTCCGCGCGGACCGCCTAACCTAGCATATTCCCTTCGCTCAGCGCTCCAGCCGCGCCAGCAGGCTCGACGTATCCCATCGCCCGCCACCCATCTTCTGGACCTCCGAATAGAACTGATCGACCAGTGCGGCGACGGGCAGGTGCGCCCCCGAACGGCGCGCCTCCGCGATGCAGATCGAGAGATCCTTGCGCATCCAGTTCACGGCGAAGCCGAAGTCGTATTTGCCGTCCTTCATGGTCTTGTAGCGGTTCTCCATCTGCCAGGATTGCGCCGCGCCCTTGGAGATCGTGTCGATCACGGCATCGACATCCAGCCCCGCTTTCTTGGCGAAGTGGATGCCTTCCGATAGGCCCTGCACCAAGCCCGCGATGCAGATCTGGTTCACCATCTTGGTGAGCTGGCCGGCGCCTGCCGGGCCGAGCAGCTTGCACATCCGCGCATAGGCCGCGATCACCTTCTCGGCGCGGCCATAGGGCTCCGCGTCGCCGCCGCACATCACGGTCAGGACGCCGTTCTTCGCGCCCGCCTCGCCGCCCGAGACCGGCGCGTCGACGAAATGGAAGCCGCCTTTCTTCGCCTGCTCGTAAAGCTCGCGCGCCACTTCCGCCGACGCGGTGGTGTGATCGACGAAAACCGTATTCTTGCCCATCTTCGGGAAGGCGGCGCTCGCAACAGCGCGCACGTCATTGTCATTGCCGACGCACATCATGACGAAGTCCTGGCCCGCGGCCGCTTCCTCGGGGGTCTTGGCGACTTTCCCGCCGCCGTATTCCTTGACCCACGCTTCCGCCTTCGCGGCGGTGCGGTTGTAGACCGTCAGCTCGTGGCCGCCCTTGTTTTTCAAGTGTCCGGCCATCGGGTAGCCCATCACGCCGAGACCCAGAAACGCGACCTTCGCCATCATGTCCTCCATGCCAGAGCGGTGCGCCGCTCCGAACCCGTCAGGTCATTGCGACGGCCGATGAACCGCGTCAACCGGTCTCGGGCTCGCCGGACGGTTTCATGAAGCTGGCAAGGTCGAGCGGTGGCCCAATTCCGGCGTCGGGCGGGGCGGCGCTCTCTGCGTGAGCCCAAAGCCGCGCCAAGGCGTCCATGTCGCCGTTGAACCTGCTGCGGTCGCAGGTGCCGCGGCCGCCAAGCCCCCCGATTGCGTAGGGGCCTTCGCCATGCTCGCCGTCCGTGTACTGCCACATCGTCCATGTCGGCCAGGTCGGCGGCACGCTGACCACCGCCCCGTATTCGGCACGCCACAACCAGCACTGTCGCAGCGTCTCGTTCACGCTCTCGCCGAGGAGGCTGCCGACCAGCGAGTCGGAATAGAAGCCCGGATAGCGGCCGGTCTGGTTGAACACCTCGACGACGAACTGCTCGGCCTGCGCCAGCGTCATGGTATCGCCGCCGTTCTGCTCGAAATCGAGCGCGAGCAGATCCTGTGGTCCGGGATCGACGACAGACAAAAAGAAGCGCGCCTGCGCTACCCCGTCCGCATTGGTGCCGAAGTGGTAAGCGCCCCACCACAGTCCGGCCGCCACAGCGCGTTGGCGCCGCCACCTGTATGTGGGATCGCGGTCGTCGAGACCCTGCGTCGCCTTGTGGATCACGCCGACGATCCCGCTCGCCTTGATGTCGGGAAAGCTCGTCACCTCATTGTAGTGGGAGAGGTCGATCACCACGTTGAGAGGATCAGCCATGATGCGTCGCTCGCGGTGCCGGTCGGCGCTCGAACTCTAGTGGCACCGCGATCAGAAAACAATTTCGCAACGAAGAGATCGCTTGATTGCGCAGGTCGGATGCGCCATTGGGCTGCCGAAGCGATCCGGAGATGAGTTGATGGTATCGAAGCAGGAGGTGCTGGCGGCGCTCGCGCAGGTCAAGAGCCCGGACGGCGCCCCTCTACCGCAAACCGGCAAGCTCTCCGATGTCGTGGTGAGCGACGGCAAGGTGTTCTTCTCGATCACCGTCGACGCTGCGCTGGTTCCGCAATGGGAGCCGGTGCGCAAGGCGGCCGAAGCCGCCGTGCGTGCAGTACCTGGCGTGACATCCGCGATGGTGGCGCTGACCGGTGAGCGAGCAGCAGGTGCCGCGCGCGCAGCGCCGCCGCCGCGGTCCGCGCAGGGGGGCCACGCACAGGCTCCGCGTGGCGAACGGCCGGTGCAGGGCCCCCCGGGTGTCGGCGCGATCGTGGCGGTGGCCTCCGGCAAGGGCGGCGTCGGTAAATCGACCACCGCGATCAACCTTGCGCTCGGCCTGCGCGACGTCGGTCTCAAGGTTGGTGTGCTCGACGCCGATATCTATGGCCCCTCGGTGCCGAAACTGCTCGCGATCCGCGGGCGGCCCGAGACGCTCGGCGGCAACCGGCTGCGGCCGATGACCGGCTACGGGCTCACCGTGATGTCGATCGGCTTCCTGGTCGCCGAAGAGACGCCGATGATCTGGCGCGGGCCGATGGTGATGTCGGCGCTGACCCAGATGCTGCGCGAGGTCGAATGGGGCACGCTCGATGTGATGATCGTCGACATGCCGCCCGGCACCGGCGACGCGCAGCTCACCATGGCGCAGCAGGTGCCGCTCGCCGGCGCGGTGATCGTCTCGACGCCGCAGGATCTCGCGCTGATCGACGCCCGGCGCGGCGTGGAGATGTTCAAGCGCGTCAACGTGCCGGTGCTCGGCATTATCGAGAACATGAGCTACTTCGTCTGCCCGAAATGCGGCGAGCGCCATGACATCTTCGGCCATGGGGGTGCGCACAAGGAGGCCGAGAAACTCGGGGTGCCATTCCTCGGCGAGGTCCCGCTGCACATGGCGATCAGAGAGACTTCGGATGCCGGCCGGCCGGTGGTCGCGACCGACCCGGACGGGCCGCATGCGAAGGTCTATCGTGAGATCGCAGGCCGCGTGCGTGACGCGTTGCAGAGCAAGGGCGCGGGCAGCGCGGCGCCGAAAATCGTGATCGAGGCCTGAGCCCTGTCGTCATCCGGCAGCGCGGTCGGGCTCTTCGGAAATCGGCTTCGAGAGCGACGCGATCGCCGCAATCAACAGCAGCGCCAGCCCGATCGGGACCAGCAGCGGCCCCTGAGACAGGATCGCGTCGCGCACCGGACGGCGTTGCGCGACGCCGGTCAACTCCGCGGGCAGAATCGCGCGCAAGCTCGGATTGGTCAGTAGATCGCGCAATGTCCGCGCATCGGGAAACGGGATGTCGAAGGTCGGCTTATTGTCGAGAGCGGCGAAGTCGTTGGTGGCGAGGAAGGCTCTCACGTTTTCGATTTGCCGTTGTCCGCTGGCGTAGCGAAACGACACCTCGTCAATGACGTTGCCGACCGCCTTCTGGCCTGCACCAAGCATCACGGCAAAAATCCAGAGTGCGGCGCCGCAGGACAAGAGCCTCCGCTGTTTCGACTCAGTCGGCTCCGATCTCAAAAACAGCAAGGCCGCGAAATTGAGGATCACGCCGATGATGAAGATGTCGGTGTAGCGAGACTGAATCGTACCACCGGCGCGCGCGTACGAGAGTGCAATGAGCTGCAGCGCAAGCCAAGTCGCCAGCGCGACGTAGTACCAGCGCCGGTCGCCGAGGGGAGGCGGTTGGCGGACAACGCGCGTCGCAAGGATGAGGATCGGCGCACAGACGAGAGCCGCCGGAACGATCTGCAGCACCACCGGCCAGCTTCGCGCTGCGACCGGCCAGCTCGCCGAGATCATCAGCGAGCTGAACAGCTGGCGAACGGAGGCGTCGATGACGGCGGTGCGCGGCGCATAGGCCAGAAGATCGTGAATGATGAAGGCCGCAATGACGGCCTGCAGGGCGATGCCTCCCCATTCGCGTGCGCCGCTGCGCTCTCCAAGCGCGATCTGTGCCAGCGCAAGCACGATTGCGGCGGGCAGAATGAGCGAGCCCGAGGCCACGGAAAAATAGCCAAGCGCTGCGAGTAACGTGCCGACGAGCCATCCGGCCGACCAGGCTTGCGCGCGCGAGAGGAGAAACAGACTGACCACGCTGAGCAGAAGCAGGAAATAGAACTGGATCTGGAATCCGGACAGCGTGTTGTCCCAGCCGAACGGCACCGTATAGAAGAGGAGCGCAAGCGCGAGGAGCGCAACGAGGCGGCCGAACGGGAGAACAGCGCTCAGAAACACGATCAGACACCCGATCGCTGCCACATGGACGAGCGCGCCGATCAGCATCTGCAGGATCGGATCCCACGTCCCGTTCAGGAGAAAGAGCGCAAGCGCAGTCACGCGCGTAAGCAGCAGCCGATGCTCGTTATGAAACGCGACCAAATGGTCGAACGTCAGCGTGTGCGACAGATAAGGAAGATAGACGCTCATCGCCTCCGCCCACTGGTCCCAGAACGGGGTCGGACTGCCGAGGCGCGCGATGAGCAGAACCCTGAAACCGAGGATCGCGAGCAAACATCCGCCGATCGCCGCAAACCGGCTTCGCGACGTCGGCATCGAACAGAATTGGCGTGCGATCATAGGTCAGGGTTCGCGCCCACGGCTAACATTGCGGCACAAGCCGGCGCAATGGGCGCGGTTGCGGCTGGCTTTTGGCGCGATCAGGCCATGTTTGGCCCACATTCGCGCGGCATCGGGACGCAGGTCGGGCGCCGTTCTCAAACTGCGCCAAATCATGCTAGCGCGCCCGCGGGGGCAGACTCGAACTTGCGAATGAAGGAATCGTGGGAATGAAGCGTCGTCAATTCATGAAGACCGCGGGCGCAGGTGTCGCGGTGGCTGCGGCCGCAAGCCCGGCCATCGCGCAATCGATGCCGGAAACCAAATGGCGGCTGACCTCGAGCTTTCCAAAGTCACTCGACACGATTTACGGCGCGTCGGAAATCTTTGCAAAGGCGGTGGCAGAAGCGACCGACAACAAATTCCAGATCTCGGTTTTCGCCGCAGGCGAAATCGTGCCCGGGCTGCAAGCGGCCGATGCCGTGACCAACGGCACCGTCGAGATGTGCCACACCGCATCCTACTATTACGTCGGCAAGGATCCGACCTATGCGTTCGGGACCGCAGTGCCGTTCGGGCTCAACAGCCGCATGCAGAATGCCTGGCAGTATTTCGGCGGCGGCTTCGATCTGATGAACGAGTTTTACAGGAAGGCGAATATCTACGGCATTCCCTGCGGCAACACCGGCTGCCAGATGGGCGGCTGGTTCCGCAAGGAGATCAAGGAGCCCTCGGATTTCAACGGACTGAAGATGCGCATCGGCGGTTACGCCGGCCGCGTGCTGACCAAGCTCGGTCTCGTGCCTCAACAACTCGCCGGCGGGGACATCTATCCGGCGCTCGAAAAAGGCACGCTCGATGCCTGCGAATGGGTCGGCCCTTACGACGACGAGAAGCTCGGCTTCAACAAGGTGGCGCAGTACTATTATTACCCCGGCTGGTGGGAGGGCGGCGCGATGCTGCACAACTTCATCAACCTGGACAAATGGAATGCGCTGACGCCGACCTACAAATCCATCCTGAAAACCGCTTCGATGGCGGCGCATGAATGGATGCAGGCAAAGTATGATGCGGCCAATCCGGCCGCGCTCAAGCGGCTGGTCGGCGCAGGGGCTCTGCTGCGCCCGTTCCCGCCGGCGGTGATGGACGCGTGCCTGAAGGCCTCGCTCGAGCTTTACAACGAAGTCGCGGCGGCGAATGCGGATTTCAAGAAGATCTGGGAATCGACGCTCGCTTTCCGCAATGACCAGTATTTGTGGTGGCAGGTCGCCGAATACACCTACGACACCTACCTGATCCGCAATCGCACGCGGGTCTAAACCCTACCAAAGTGCGACCCCGGAGCACCTAGCTCCGGGGTTTTTTTGTTTCCGGTGAGCACCTTATTGGGCTAGGTTGCAGTCGGATGGGACGCGGTCTTCGGGCCCCGTCCGGAGTAGACCGGAAAAATCGACGAGAGGGGAGTGCTATGAAGCGCCGTCAATTTCTCAAATCGGCAGGATTAGGTCTCGCGGCATCCGCCGTCGCGGCGCCCGCCATTGCGCAATCGATGCCTGAACTGAAATGGCGGTTGACGGCAAGCTGGCCGAAGTCGCTCGACACGATCTACGGCGCCTGCGAGACCTTCGCAAAGTTCGTGTCCGAGGCGACCGACGGCAAGTTCCAGGTGCAGGTGTTTGCCGCCGGTGAGATCGTACCCGGCTTGCAGACGCTTGACGCCGTGCAAAACGGGACTGTCGAGGCCGGTCACACCGCCACTTACTACTACATTGGCAAGGACCCGACCTGGGCGTTGTTCTGCGCCACGCCGTTCGGCCTCAACACCCGCCAGCAGCAAGCCTGGTACCTGGACGGCGATGGTCAGAAGCTGCTCGATGAGTTCGGAAAGAAGTACAACACCTACAATCTGCTGGCGGGCAATACCGGCGCACAGATGGGCGGCTGGTTCAACAAGGAGATCAAGGAGCCCTCCGACTTCTCGGGCCTCAAGATGCGCATCGGCGGCTGGGCCGGCAAGACGCTGCAGAAGCTCGGCCTCGTGCCGCAGCAGATCGCCGGCGGCGATATCTATCCGGCACTCGAGAAAGGAACGATCGACGCCGCCGAATGGGTCGGCCCCTACGACGACGAGAAGCTCGGCTTCTACAAGGTGGTGAAATACTACTATTACCCCGGCTGGTGGGAAGGCGGCACCGCCAACCACATCCAGATCAATCTGCAAAAGTGGAACGAGCTGCCGAAGAGCTACCAGGCGATCTGCCGAGCGGCGGCGGCCTATGCCAATACCGAAGAGACGGCGAAATACGACGCCCGCAACCCGGCCGCGCTCAAGCGTCTCGTCGCCAACGGCACGCAGCTGCGTCCGTTCCCGCAGGCGGTGATGGAAGCGTGCCTGAAGGCCTCAAACGAGGTGAACGCCGAGACCTCGGCGGCGAACGCCGATTACAAGAAAGTGTGGGATTCGATCCAGGCGTTCCGCAACGACGAATATCTGTGGTGGCAGGTGGCCGAATACACCTACGATACCTTCATGATCCGGACGCGTCCGCGGTCCTGATCCGCACCGATCGTCAGGCCGCCTGAATGAAGACCCGGGGTCGCGAGGCCCCGGGTTTTTCGTTTCGCACCGCCGAATTGTCACGTAAGATCGGGGCCAGTCGGCTGCCGGTGACGGTCAACAAGAAGACGCTGAACAGCGCTTCCGCCATGTCGGCGTCAGGTCGACAAACGATCAGGGGAAACGCTTATGAAACGTCGTGAATTCCTGAAGTCAGCAGGCGTTGGGCTCGCCGCTTCGACCGCCGTCGCCGCGCCGGCGATCGCGCAATCGATGCCGGAAACGAAATGGCGTATGGCGACGAGCTGGCCGAAGTCGCTCGATACGCTCTATGGCGGTTGCGAATATTTCGGCAAGCGTATCGCCGAAATGACCGACAACAAATTCCAGATCCAGGTCTTCGCGGCTGGCGAAATCGTGCCCGGACTGCAGGTGCTCGATGCCGTGCAGAACGGCACCGTCGAGATCGGCAACACCGCTTGTTACTATTATGCGGGGAAGGATGCGGCGCTCACGTTCGGCACGGCGCTTCCATTCGGGCTCAACACCCGACAGATGAATGCATGGCTGCGCTTCGGCGACGGCGAGGCGCTCATGAACGAGCTGCTCGCCAAATTCAATGTCATCGGCTTTGCGGCCGGCAACACCGGCGCGCAGATGGGTGGCTTCTTCCGCAAGGAGATCAAGACCGTCGATGACATGAAAGGTCTCAAGATGCGCATCGGCGGCAGCGTTGGCGGCCGGGTCATCTCGCGCGTCGGCGTCGTGCCGCAGCAGCTTGCCGCGGGCGACATCTATCCGGCGCTGGAGAAGGGCACGATCGACGCGGCGGAATGGGTCGGACCCTATGACGACGAGAAGCTCGGTTTCGTGAAGGTCGCGCAGTATTATTACTACCCGGGTTGGTGGGAAGGCTGCGGCCAGGGCCACAACATGATCAATCTGGACAAGTGGAAGGAGCTGCCCAAGGCGTACAAGTCGGCGATCGAAGTTGCGTCCGGCGAGACCTGGGGTTGGGTGGTCGGCAAGTATGATTACGTCAATGCGCCTGCGCTGAAGAAGCTCATCTCGCAAGGTGCGATCCTGAGGGCCTTCCCGCAGCCCGTCCTCGAGGCCTGCTACAAGGCCTCGCAAGAACTTTACGCCGAACTGAGCAAGGACAATCCGATGTTCAAGAAGCTCTACGACAGCCTGCTCGCCTTCCGCGGCGACTCGCTCGCCTGGAACCAGGTCGCCGAGCTCGGCTTCGACGCCTTCATGATGCGGATGCGGACGCGCACCTAAGCCGCGCACTCATCGCGAGCGTGGAAAGCCCCGGAGCGGTGCTCCGGGGCTCTTTTTATTGCTTGGGCGGTGGACCGAGGTCGAGCGGCGGCAGATCGGGGGGCGCCTCGATCTCGATCTTGACCTTGGAGGGATCGATCCCTGTGCCGGCGCCCTTGTAATGCATGACCAGTGCGGGGAACGCGATGACCAATGCGACCCCAATGCATTGGATCAGGACGAAAGGCACCGCGCCCCAATAAATCTGACCAGTCGTGATGCCTTCGGTGAGCTTGCCCGATACGCGATCGACATACTTTTCCCGCGGCGCCACCGAGCGCAGATAGAACAGGGCAAAGCCGAAAGGCGGGTGCATGAACGAGGTTTGCATGTTCACGCCGAGCATCACGCCGAACCAGATCAAGTCGATGCCGATCTTCTCCGCGGCGGGCCCGAGCAGTGGTATGACGATGAACGCGATCTCGAAGAAGTCGAGGAAGAACGCCAGGAAGAAGATGAACACGTTGACGAACACCAGGAAGCCCACCTGGCCGCCCGGCAGCGACACCAGCATTTCTTCGACCCACCGGTGCCCGTCCACGCCGTAGAACGTGAGCGAGAACACGCGCGCACCGACCAGGATGAACACGACGAAGGCGGACAGCTTTGCGGTCGACTCGACTGCCTGACGCGTCAGGTCCCAGGTCAGCCGCCGCTTCATCATTGCCAGAACGAGCGCGCCTGAGGCGCCCATGGCGCCACCCTCGGTCGGCGTCGCGACGCCGATGAAGATCGTGCCGAGCACCAGGAAGATGAGGGCGAGCGGCGGGACCATCACGAAGGTTGTCTGCTCGGCCATTGCCGAAATGAGCCGAAAGCCGGTTGCCCGCTCGATCAACGCCGCGACCAATGAATAGAAGGTGCCGGCAGCAAGGGCTGCGCAAAGGATCGCCCAGTTCTCGTGATTATGCGTGTCGAGCCAGTACCAAGCGGCAGCGAACACTGCGAACAGGACAGCGATGACATAAAACTGACGCGCACCGAAGATGCGATTGAAGATCGAACAGAAGAATGAAACGACCACGCCGAGCGACATGCAGAGAACGACGAAGTCCGCCCCGGCGCGCACATTCGTGCCGCGCATGAGGTAGTACGAGACGAGGCCGGCGAACACGACCAGCACGCCGAGCTGCCAGACGCCGCGCGCTCCGTCCGGCTCGCGGTAACCGATGTCCTTGAGCGGAAGCCCGGGCGCGGCATTCGGGGAGATCAGGCTGACGATGAAAATGTATCCGGCATACATCCCGGCAAGCGCGAGGCCCGGCAGGAACGCGCCCTCGTACATGTCGCCCACCGAGCGGCCGAGCTGGTCGGCCATGACGATCAGCACGAGCGAGGGCGGAATGATCTGCGCCAGCGTGCCCGATGCCGCGATCACGCCCGAAGCGACCCGCCGGTCATAGCCGTAGCGCATCATGATCGGCAGCGAGATCAGGCCCATCGAGATCACCGAAGCGGCGACCACGCCGGTGGTCGCCGCCAGCAGCGCACCGACGAAAACCACCGCATAGGCAAGTCCGCCGCGGATGGTGCCGAAGAGCTGCCCAATCGTGTCGAGCAGGTCTTCGGCCATGCCCGATCTTTCCAGTATCAGCCCCATGAACGTGAAGAATGGAATCGCCAACAACACGTCGTTGTTCATGATTCCGTAGATGCGCTCGGGCAGAGCCTGCAGGAAATCGGGGCGGAACAGCCCGACCTCGATGCCGATGAAGCCGAAGATGAGACCGACGGCTCCGAGCGAGAAGGCGACGGGATATCCCAGCAGCAGGAACACCACGAGCGCCATGAACATGATCGGCGCCATGTAGTGGATCAGCAGCCCCACCATCGTCGATTACTCCAAGGGTTCCGGGGTCAGTGGGGCAACTTGGTTTGCTCTTCGTCGTGCTGTGCTTCGGCGAGCAGGCGCGCGACCTCAGCCTCGGCGGCGGCCTTCAGGCCACCAGTACCGTGATAGGGGTCGGGAATGATGCCCATCATCACGGCGATGCGCTTGATCAGCTCGGAAATCGCCTGGAAGAACAGCAGCGTGAAGCCGATCAGAACCAGCATTTTCGCCGGCCACTGCGGCAAGCCGCCGGCATTCATCGATTGCTCGTTGAGCAGCACCGATTTCACCACGAACGGGTAGGCCGTAATGATCATGATGATCGTCAGTGGC
>Ga0310810_10008659_pt1 | contig 11727 bp, 10 predicted proteins | sample NCmetagenome_FD_207641 | JGI IMG/M metagenome (GOLD analysis project Ga0310810, IMG submission 207641) | Soil microbial communities from experimental microcosm in Duke University, North Carolina, United States - NC | ecosystem: Engineered > Artificial ecosystem > Soil microcosm > Unclassified ...
CGTCGTGTGCTTGTCGACGAAGTCGCGGTTGACGCGATTGGTCCTGATGATGTGGTTGGCGATGTAGTTGAGAATTGCCAAGTCCGATTGTGGCGTGAAGGTTAGCTTGATGTCCGCAAGCTCGTACGAGCGATGCTCGAATGTCGAGAGCACCGCCACTTTCACATTGCGTCCGCTCAACCGACGATCCGTCACGCGCGTCCAGAGGATGGGATGCATTTCGGCCATGTTGGAGCCCCACAGCACGAACGCGTCTGCGGCCTCGATGTCGTCATAGCATCCCATCGGCTCGTCGGCACCGAACGTCCGCATGAAACCTACCGCCGCGGAAGCCATGCAGTGCCGCGCATTGGGGTCGAGGTTATTCGACCGGAAGCCGGCCTTCATAAGCTTCAACGCCGCGTAGCCTTCCCAGATCGTCCACTGCCCGGAACCGAACATACCGACGGCAGTGGGCCCTTTGTCTTTCAGCACGCGCTTGAATTGCTCGGCCATGACATCGAAGGCCATGTCCCACGAGACGCTCTGAAACTCACCGTCCTTGGCGTAGCGGCCATTCTTCATACGCAGCAGCGGTGTCGTCAGACGGTCGTCCGCGTACATGATCTTGGACAGGAAGTAGCCTTTGACGCAGTTGAGCCCACGGTTTACTTCCGCTTCCGTGTCTCCGCGCGTCGCGACGACGCGATTGTCCTTCACGGCCACCATCACGCCACAGCCCGTACCGCAGAAGCGGCACGGCGCTTTGGACCACTTGATATCCGCGGTGTCTTTTCCCGCGTCGATGCCTTGCGCAAGGCCAGGCAGGGTCACACCCGCCACCGCGGCGGCGGCTGCCGCGGCGGTCTGTCGGATGAAGTCCCTTCTAGCGGTCGCCATCCGCAATCTCCTCATTCATCGTCGCGAGGCTATCCGCACATTGATAGACCATTGCCGCAGAGAGCACGCCGTCGGTGCGCTGAATGCCGACGACCTTGGAAATCATTTCCTGGGCTGTGCTCGCTTCGAGCGTGACGACGAGCTTGCCCGCAGGAGACGCCGCGTGGACGATCGTTCCCGGGATCGAGGCGATGTACTCCGAAACATACGCGACTCGTGTTGGAGTCGAATGGACCACGAGGCTCGTGATGTGAAGTTCTTCGGACATCTCGATGTTCCTTGGATGCCGCTGCGTAATGCCGCAGGTATACAGCGGAGGCGTTTTCAACTGCCGGGCGGGCCGGCAACGAGTTGATACATCCACACGAGGAATCCCCAGCTCGCGACCACCGCACCGGCGAGCACTGGCGCCATTACAACCGAGAGAAAAAGGAAACTGCGCAGTTCCTGTGCTTTGCTGAAATGTGGCTCACCGTGTTCCACGAACCGCTCCGCGAACAGACATTACGCAGCGTTGAATTAATTTACAACTGCGCGGAGCTCCTTTTAGCAAACGCATCGGCGTGTGTCAAACCGCGCCGCTTGATGCGCTGACATCATTGGCTGCCGCCTTAAAAAATTTGCGCCGAGGGGCAACAATCTCATCCACGAGTCCATGTGCCTGGAGTACGCGCCACCTCCACTACTGCGCTGACGGCGACCTGTCAGCGTCGGCAGTCAATCCCTGGATAGCCCTTTGCCGCGCGTCCTGCGCGTCCAGTGAGAGCTTGTAGGTGACGTAATACTTGTAGATGTTGCGCACGTAAGTGGTCGTCTCGAGCCCGATCTTCTCGGCAACGACGAGCTCCACGTTGTTGAACCATTTGTCGGGATCGAGGCCGCGCTTGGCCGCCTCCTTGCGCATTCGCGAGATATTTCCTGGTCCGGCGTTGTAGCTCGCGAACGCGAAGAGAGGACGATTGCCTTCACTGAAGCGCGCGTCCGGAAAGTAGTCGCTCATCAGGCTGTCCATGTATTTCGCGCCCGCGTGAATGTTGTTCTGCGTGACGCTGATGTCTCCGACCTTCATCTGCGCGCCTGTCGCTGGCATCAATTGCATCACGCCGATTGCGCCGACGTGACTGCGTGCCTCCTGGTTGAGCTGCGACTCCTGATAGCCCTGCGCCGCCAGCATGATTGGATCGAATCCGTAGCGCTCACCATAGCGTCGAAAGAGCGCGAGCAGTTGCTGGAAGCGCTTCCAGTCTGACGTCTGCGTTGGGTCCTTGATCTGCCGGATCTGCTGTGACGCGCGCTTCAATCGATAGGCGTATAGGCCCTGTTTGGCCGCGTAGCTCGTGTGGAAGTCGGCGATGGCGGCTGCCAGTTTGGGACTTTCCTTGCGAACGCCCCATCCGATCTGCGCGTTATCGCGGAGAGAGATAGCATCGTTCAGCCGAATATGCGGCAATACACTTGCCCACAGCTTCGCTTTCCAGTCGTCGACGATCAGGACGTCGATCAGACCTCCATCGGCCATTTCCATCATGTCTTCGTCTTCCAGGGCGTCGGGAACGATCTTGAGAATCGCAGGTGGTTTGCCAGCGGACCTCAAACGTTCGTTGAGAGCGAGAAGACTTTCGTAATAGCTCGAGGCTTCGCGTACGTGCACGATGGCGCCGCTCAGCGAATCCACGTTCGTGAGCGCAGGCCCATTCAGTCCCGTAACGGCAATCTCGCGAACGGTTCGGTCGTTCTGGGCGATGAAGTCCACACTCTTCTGACGCTCTTGCGTCACGGTGAGGTTGCCGGCGGCAATGTCGCCAAGCCCGTCGACCAGCGCCGGCAGAAGCTTGTCTCGCGTGGTGGGGATCAGATATACGGTGAGCGGACGTTTGCCCGTCTTGTATTTTTGATTGACGTAACGCTCGAAGTCGCGGACGAGTTCTGCCGTGATGCCGCGCTCGCGACCCTTGTCGTTGTAGAACAGTGTGCGGCTATATGGAACGAGTACACGGATCATCCGACGCTGAATCATGGCGTCGAAGTCGCCGGTCCATGGTTTCGCTGCGAGGCTCAGCTGGCGCGGAGGGGAAGGAACATTGGTCGGCGCATCGGCCGCAACCGCGTTCGCAATGTTGCCGCCGAAAAAGGCGAGGATCACCGCGCAGCATTGGGCGATCGGAAATGACGTGATTCTCAGCATGCGCTCCTCCTCCCAATGCTGACACGTCGGGCGGCACCCGGATGCCGCGCCGATCAAAACACGAGTTTTTCGACTTGATTGAAATGAAACTTGGCGCCAAAGAGTACACCAGACGATTGAATTACGGACGCGGTCACCATCAGTTCAACCCCGCGCTAAAAAGCCTCCGAAGCGAGCCGTTTGACTGGCAAAATCTCGCTGGTGTCGCAATAATTCGAGCCAGCCTCGAGAATGTGGCGAAGCTTCGACAATTGCTCACGCCAGGCGCAATATTCCCCATCACCGGCGGCGAGATAGAGGCGCCGTCATGGGAGACGACCATGCAGGGTGTGCTCGAATCGCTGAATAAGGGCCTTGATGCCCAGCTGAAGCAACTCGACGAGCGTGTAGCGCGCCACGCACGCTCCTACCAGTGCCGCTGCGCGAATCGCATTTTTTTCCGCAACACACTCTGCCTCGCGTGCAAGTCGCCGCTCGGCTATCTGCCCGATGAAGGACGGCTGGTTGCACTCGACGCCGGCCCCACGCCCGGCACTTGGCGCACTGACGGAAGCGACCACGCATTGAAGTTCTGCGCGAACCGCGACTCTCCCGCCATTTGCAACTGGATGACCGGCGCCGACGACAGCAGCGAATATTGCATTGCCTGTCGGCTCAATCGCACTATTCCCAATTTGAATGACGCCGACAATGCGCGCTATTGGGCGAAACTCGAGATCGCCAAGCGTCGTTTGGTGTCCGAACTCGTCAAATTCGGCCTGCCGGTGAAGTCGAAGGTGGACGAGGACCCGGAGCGCGGCCTGATGTTCGACTTCCTGCGCTCGCTGCCGGGTGAGCCGCGGGTGATGACCGGCCACTCGAGCGGCCTTATCACGATCAACGTGGAGGAAGCAGACGACGCGAAGCGGGAGCAGGTCAAGTATGAAATGCGGGAACCCTATCGCGCGCTGATTGGCCACTTCCGCCACGAGGTCGGGCACTACTACTGGGACCGGCTCGTCTGGAATACCCGCTGGCTGGAGCCGTTCCGCCAACTCTTTGGTGATGAGCGCGCGAGCTATTCCGACGCGTGTCAGCGTCATTACAAGCAAGGGGCGCCTGCCGACTGGGCGAACTCTTACGTGAGCTCGTATGCGACGATGCACCCATGGGAGGATTGGGCGGAGACCTGGGCTCACTACCTCCACGTGGTCGACAGTCTCGGCACGGCGATGGGCTTTGGGATCGATGCCGTGAATCTCCAGTGCGACATCGAGCCGTTCAGCCGGGATGCGCTCTACGACCCCGATGATCCCCAGGCCGACCGGCTGCTGTCACTCCTCAATGCCTGGATCGAAATCGTGATGGTCCTGAACGAGATGGCGCGCAGCATGGGACAGCCGGACTTCTATCCGTTTGTGATGTGCAAGCCGGTCGTCAAGAAGCTGCATTTCATTCACATGATCGTGGCAGACGCTCGCACGAAGCTGGATCTTTGACGCATGCGAGCAAGGTGACGGCATGCACGACGAAACGCAGCGAACCGTTTACCTCAAGGATTACACGCCTCCGCCGTTCCTGATCCCACGGATCGATCTGGACATCGATCTCGTAGCCGAAGACGAGGCGCGCGTGGCGGCGACGCTCGTCGTCAATCGCCATGGCAAGGCAACGGACTCCGGCAACGCATTGACGTTGGATCTCGACGAGATCGAAGTTGAGTCGGTGACCATCGACGACATGCGCCTTGGGCCGAATCACTACACGCTCGACGACCGAAGGCTCATCGTGCCGGGTGTACCCGACACGTTTATGTTGAGGACGGTCAGCCGCATCAATCCCAAGAACAACAGCAAGCTGATGGGCATCTACACGTCGAGCACCGGATTCTTCAGCTTATGCGAAGCGCTCGGCTTTCGCCGGATCACTCCGTTTGCCGATCGACCCGACGTGATGAGCAAGTACAGTGTCACGCTGCACGCGGACAAGGCGCAGTACCCGGTGCTGCTGGCCAACGGCAACTTGATGGCGCACGGCGACGAGGGCAACCGGCACTGGGCAAGATGGGAAGACCCCTTTCCGAAGCCCTCCTACCTCTTCGCCGTTGTCGCCGCCAAACTCCAAAGCCGCCGCGACAGCTTCACGACCCGCTCCGGCCGAACGGTGCAGCTCGAATTCTTCGTCGAGCCCGGCAAGCTGGATCAGTGCGAGTTCGCGCTCCAGTCACTCAAGCATGCGATGAAATGGGACGAGGACACATACGACCTGGAAGTCGACCTCGACCAGTACAACATCGTTGCGGTGGGCGACTTCAACGCCGGCGCCATGGAGAACAAGGGCCTGAACATCTTCAACACCAAGCTCGTGCTCGCTCGCTCGGACATCTCGACCGACGGAGACTTCACCTTCATCGACCGAACGGTCGCGCACGAGTACTTCCACAACTGGACCGGCAATCGCGTGACCTGCCGTGACTGGTTTCAGCTCGCGCTCAAGGAAGGGCTGACCGTGTTTCGGGAACAGCAGTACGCGGGAGATCGGTATTCACCGGCGGTCATTCGTATTCAGGCGGTGCGCGACCTGCGATCCGGCCAGTTTCCAGAGGATGCGGGCCCCATGGCGCACGCCGTGCAACCACCGTCGTACCAGCAGATCAGCAACTTCTACACCGGCACCATTTACAAGAAGGGCGCGGAACTGGTGCGCATGATGCAAACGCTCGTCGGCGCGGCTGCATTCCGCAAGGGTATCGATCTGTACTTCAGGCGCTATGACGGGCAGGCCGTCACCACCGACGACCTGGTGGGCGCAATTCAGGACGCGAGCGGCCTCGATCTCGCTCAATTCAAGCTCTGGTACCAACAGGCCGGCACGCCGCGCCTCGAGGTTCGCGACCGCTATGACGCCGTCACTCGCACGTATGAGCTCACGGTTACGCAGCATTGCCCGCCAACTCCAGGACAGCCTGCGAAGCTGCCGATGCACATCCCGCTGACGGTCGGGCTGATCGACGCCAGCGGCCGCGACTTGCCGTTGCGACTGGAGGGCGAAACCGCCGCGCTAGTCACGAGCGTCGTACTGTCGCTGCGCAACGAGACGGAGATTTTCCGCTTCCTTGACGTGCCTGCGTGGCCGGTGCCCTCGCTTGGCCGCAACTTCTCCGCACCCGTGATCATCGACCACGAGTACAGCGACGAAGCGCTTCAGCACCTCCTCTGCTATGACAGCGATCCGTTCAATCGCTGGGAGGCCGGGCAGCGGCTCGTGATGAAGCTCTTGCTCCGGGGCGTTCGTGATCATCTCGGCGGGCGGCCGTTGCAGTTCCCGGAGTACCTCGCGAAAGCGTTGTCGCGCGTGCTGGGCGATGCACCGCAGGATCCTGCGTTCGCCGCAGAGGCGCTCGCGCTACCATCCGAAGTGGTGATCGCCGAACAGTTGGACGAGGCTATCGACCCCGAAGCGGTGCACGTTGCGCGTCTGGCGATGCGCCGGTTCATCGCAGAACAGCTGGAGGCAGATTTACGCCGGAGCTATGAGCTGTTTGCGACTCCCGGCCCCTATCGGGCCGATGCAGTGTCCATCGGCCGCCGCGCGTTGCGCAACCTGTGCCTGGCGTACCTCATGGAATTGCCTGTCGATTCGACGCGCCGCCTGAGCCTTGCGCAACTCTCGGCCGCGGACAACATGAGCGACGCACTCGCCGCGCTCACGGCGATCGCCAACTGCGATTGCGCAGAGCGACGTCCCGCCCTCGACGCCTTTTATGCAAAGTGGAAGGACGAGCCGCTCGTGGTAGACAAGTGGCTCGGTGCGGAAGCGTTTTCACGTCTTCCCAGTACCATTGCGCGCGTCAAACAGCTGACCGCGCACCCCGCCTTCACCCTGAAGAATCCCAACAAAGTGTATGCACTGCTCGGCAGCTTCGGCGCAAACCAGATCAACTTCCACGCCGCCGACGGGTCCGGCTATAACCTCATGGTCGAGCAATCGTTAGCGCTGGACGCGATCAATCCGCAGGTCGCCTCACGCATGGTGCGCAATTTCGAACGATACAAGCGCTTCGAGCCACGGCGCCGTGCGCTGATGCGCGCTTCACTCGAAAACATTGCCTCGACGCCGGGTCTTTCCAGGGAGACTGTGGAAGTGGTCGGCAAGGCCCTGGCATAGCGAAGGATCGTCAGGGTTCATCTCCGGAAGTGCGTTTGCCATGAACGATCCGCGAGCTCGCAGTACGCACGCCCACGAGGCGACTTATGTCTCCACCGGCACCCTCCCTGCGCGGGACGAAGTGCGCGCATTGGTCACGAGTGCCTATGAGCGCTTTCGCGAGGTGAGCGAGGGCGTCGTCGCGGATTACATTCCCGCACTGGCGGAGGTCGACCCATCGCTGTTCGGAATCTGTGTCGCGGGCACGCACGGCGACTTTTTTTCGGTTGGCGATGCGGACCGGGTGTTCTCCATCCAGAGCGTCTCCAAGCCTTTCGTGTTCGCGCTGGTGTGCGACATGCTCGGCCCGGCGAAGGCCGCGTCATTGCTCGGGGTGGACGCGACAGGACTTCCTTTCAACTCCGTCATGTCGGTGGAGCTGCGACCCGACCACACCAGCAACCCGATGGTCAATTCAGGCGCGATCGCCACGACGAGTCTCGTACCTGGTGCAACGGCGGAGGAACGCTGGGACAACGTGCGAAACGGACTGTCGCGCTTTGCGGGTCGCTCACTCGAACTGGACGAGCACGTGTATCAGTCCGAGACGATCACCAACGAGCGCAACGAAGGTATCGCGCACTTGTTGAGGGGTTACGCCCGCGTCTACTGCGACCCGGACGAAGCCACCGACATCTACACTAAGCAGTGCTCGCTGCTTGTATCCGCGCACGACCTGGCGGTGATGGGGGCGACGCTCGCCGCTGGCGGTTTCAATCCGCTCACGCGCGAACGTGTGGTGTCTGCCGTAACGTGCCGTCATGTGCTGGCTGTCATGGCAACGTCGGGCTTGTATGAGCGCTCCGGTGACTGGCTCTACGATGTCGGGCTGCCGGGAAAGAGCGGCGTGAGCGGCCACATCGTTACCGTCGCGCCCGGCAAGGGAGCATTGGCGACCTTCTCGCCACGCCTCGACGCATCTGGAAATAGTGTCCGCGGCCGGCTCGCGACGCGATTCCTTTCGGAAAAACTGGGACTGAATCTGTTTGCTTCCGCACCTATCCTCGCCGGCGGCCGACGCCGGATACCGTAGGGTTGCTGGCCCAAAGTCTTGATACTGTGTCGCAAGCGCTCCGAAACGAAGGGTGCGCGGTCGAAACAAGTAAGTGGATCCACGTGAGTTTGAATCCAAGGGGACTCGATTAGGGATGGTCAAAAATCTGGAAGCGCCTGACGGGTATTGGCACCTCCGTCTTCCGCACTTGACCTCAATCGTCCAGGTGGTTGAAAGGGTCACGAGCGCGATTGCGTACTCCCGCGCTCGTCAAATACCGGGCCTCCTGGTAGATGTCACAGGCGTTTCGCCTCTGATCGCACCGACGCTGGTCGACCGTTTCTTGATGGTCGAGACGTGGGCATTCGCTTCGAAAGGCGACGTGGCGGTGGCTGTCGTCGCGCAGCCTGCGCACATACATCCTACGAAGTTCGGAGTGAAACTCGCCAACGACCTCGGCTGGAAAGCAGACGTCTTTGTGCTCGAGCGTGAGGCGCTGGAATGGCTTCTCGCGCAGAACGATCTCGAAGGTTAGTCGCGTCGAGCCATCCTAGCGTGATGAAGTCGACGCGTTCGCCGACGGCCGCATTCAGACTTCGAACGTCAGCAGCGCATAAGAGAGCGATTTGCCGTGCGAGTCGAGAGCGAGCGAAGTCGTGACACCGCCGCCTAGCGCATCGGAGCAGACGAACTGCAGCGCGTGGAGATGCTCGAGCTCATAACGCGTAATCTCGCCACGTACGATGTCGTGCAGGTGCGCGCGCACTGCGTCCACCGTAAGTCGATCCACGAGCAGCGGATAGTCGCGCACATCGTAGGCAATCACCGACAGGATCGACGTATTGCCTTTGTCTCCGGCGCGGCAGTGGGCGAGTTCATACAGTTGCGACATGCGGGCTCCATTCGCGCACCGTCACCTGGCTCCGAACGCGCTCGCGCTCGATGAGCGTTGACACGATGCCGATTTGCTCGTGCACGTATTTGCGCGCACCGCCGCCGCCGGCGGGACCATTGGTGTACAGCGCCTCCACCTCTTCACCCACGAGCGCCGCGACTTCCGGCGTGTTGGCTCTGCCGGCTACGCGCAGGCGCACCTCGTAGGGATTTTCGCTTCCATCAAAAGTACGGCCATGCAGCGACGTACTGCCTATCAGATCGACGCGCATCTCGTTGAACTGGCCCTCCAGTCGTTCGCGCACGATCGCGCCCGCGAGTTTCGCGCGAGCGACCGCGTTCGGGCCGGCATAGGCAATTTCCCCTTCGCCAACGAACCCTGCGTGGTAGCCAACGCTTACCTTCAATTGCGCCGGCCTTCCGTTGCCGCGCGCGCCGTTGACCTCAACCCGGTCGCGCCCGACGTCGCGTAGCGTGACTCGCGAGAAATCTGCGATCACATCGGGTGTGAGGTACGCAAACGGATCGGTTACTTCGTAGAGCAGCTGTTCCTTGGTATTGGCGACGCTGATCGCCCCACCGGTGCCATCCACTTTGCCGAATGTCGCTTCGCCGCTGGTATCGACGTCGGCGAACGGAAAGCCGAGCCACGCCATATTGGTCACGTCCTTGCGCCCCGGATCGGCAAAGTACCCGCCGGTCAACTGCCCCGCGCACTCGAGTAAATGACCCACGCAAGTACCACGCGCCAGACGATCGAAGTCGTCCAACGACCAGCCGTGGCGGAATGCGATTGGCGCGAGGAAAAGTGAAGGATCCGCGACCCGGCCCGTGACGACGATATCGGCGCCGGTCTGCAAGGCAGGCAGCAACGCTGCGATGCCAAGATAGGCATTCGCCGAAATGGGCTCGCCGTAGTCGGCGAGTGTCCCGCGAGCTTCAATAGTCGCGGCGTCGGAGCGAATTTCGCCGAGCACGTCGTCCCCGGTGACGACAGCGACCTTTACCCCAATCTTCTGCTCACGTGCGATGGCCACGATGGCATCGGCGGCAGCGGGCGGATTCGCCGCGCCCATGTTCGTGATCAGCGTGATGCCGTGCTTTTTCACCAGCGGCAGAAGCCGGGTCATGCGCCGCTCGAGCAGAGGATCGTAACCGCTGGAGGGATCCTTGCGGCGGCGAAGCTGCGCCAGTGCAACAGTGCGCTCACCAAGGCATTCGAGCCCGAGGTAATCGAGTTCCCCGCGTTCGGCAAGAACGAGTGCGGGATCGAGCCGATCCCCCTGGAAACCCGCGCCGCAGCCGACGCGTATCGTGCGCTTCATCCGCACGTCAGTCGCCCTGCAGGCCCTGCACCTCGGGAAAGAAGAGGTCGGTCCATGCATTGGGTCTTGTCTTGACGGTGCCGATCCGGTTCATGAAGAGTGCCGTCTTGTAGACCTTTTGCGGTGTCAGCGTATACGCATAATCCTTCGCGGAGATGATGCCGTAGATGTCGTCGACACTGTCCTTGGTGTCCTTGGCCTGCTCGAGATAAATCTTGGCCGCCGCTCGCTTGTCCTTGTTGATCGTGTCGATCGCTTCCTTCAGCGCCTCATAGAAAGCCTTGTAGGACTTTGGATTCGCGTCACGGTACTTCGCTGATGCGGCGATGACGACTGCGGTCGCCGGACCACCCAGGATTTCATAGTTGGTAGTGAGCAGGTGCATGCCCGGCACCTTCATCTCTTGTTCGTAAAATGGAGACGAGGAGAAATGGGCGTTCACGCCGGCGTTGTTGTTGGTTAGCGCGAGCACCGCGTCGGGATGCGAAAGCGCAACCGTAAAGGGGTCGAACTTAGCCCAGTTCGAGTCCCCGAATTCCTTCGACGCGAGCATCTGCAGCATGATCGCCTGCGTCGAAACCTTGATCGACGGCACGGCGATCTTGTCCTGCGCGCTGAAGTCACGGACTGATTTCACGGCCGGATTGCGCGTGATCAAGTACAACGGATAGGTCGTCATCGCCGACACGCCCTTGACCTGGCCGTTGGTCTTGTCCCACAGCGTGATCATCGACGGTGCGCCGACTGCGATGAACTGCAGCGCGCCGCTAATCACGCCATCGTTCATGACGCTTGGGCCAGCGACCTTCACCCAGTTCAATTTCATTTCGGCCAAGCCCGCTGCCTTGGCGTGTTTCTCGACCAGCTTGTCGCGCTCCATCACCATCAGTGGCAGAAAGCTCACGCCGTACTGCTGCGCGACACTGATCTCGTTCGACTCGGCGAAAGCGGGCAGCGCGAAAGCTGCAAGTACGATCGAACCAATCATCCTTCTGAACGATGACATGACGTCCTCCGCGCGACGCTGTGCATGAAGCGACAAGAATGCTGGTTTGAGGACAGTCACGTCAACATTTGCCCACAACCGGCTGGCGACAGTGTACGTGGCGAACACGAGGAAACATGTTCGTATCCCGCGGGCGAGCGATCGAGACGATCAACAAGCACTTGTCGGCCGCCGGTTGGCGAACCTGATCGATGCCGCAAATAAAGTGTGCGATGCGGGGTTCTGCAAAGCTACCGCACTGATGATCATGAAAGAAAAA
>Ga0310810_10008660_pt1 | contig 11727 bp, 10 predicted proteins | sample NCmetagenome_FD_207641 | JGI IMG/M metagenome (GOLD analysis project Ga0310810, IMG submission 207641) | Soil microbial communities from experimental microcosm in Duke University, North Carolina, United States - NC | ecosystem: Engineered > Artificial ecosystem > Soil microcosm > Unclassified ...
TGAGGATCCCGCCCGCGTCCTTGTCCACGAGGACGCCGATCGCGAAGGTGACCGACCGCCCCGGAAAGTAGGCGCGCAGCGAGGCGGCCAGGGCCCGGGCCCCGGCCGGGTTGTGCGCGCCGTCGAGGATCACGATCGGGTCGCGGCGGAAGACCTGGAAGCGCCCGGGCCAGCGGGCCCCCCGGAGCCCGGCGCGGATCGCCGGATCGCCCGCCCCCAGCGCCCGGGCCGCCGCCGCGGCCAGCAGCGCGTTCCCCGGCTGGAACACCCCCAGGAGGCCGCACGCCACGTCCTCGAGGGCCCAGTCCGGCCCGGCGAGGTCGAGCCGCTGCGCTTCGAGGGTGAAGCCGCGCGGCACCACGTGGAGCTCGTGGCCCTCGCGCTGGAGCGGCACGCCCACCTGGGCGGCCCGCCGCTCCACGACGGCGGCGGCCTCGGGATCCTGCCGGGCCGAGAAGGCCACTCCGCCGCGGATGATCGCCGCCTTCTCCCCCGCGATGGCGGTCAGGGTGTCGCCCAGCTCGAGCTGGTGGTCGTAGTCGATCGGCCCGACCACCACCACCTCCGGCCGCCCCACGGTGGTGGCGTCGAGCCGGCCGCCCAGTCCGACCTCGAGCACCCCCACGTCCACCCGCGCGCGGCAGAAGTGGTCGAGGGCGAGCGCGGTGCCGGCCTCGAAGACGGTGGCGTCGAGCCGCGCGATCAGGGTGCCGAGCGCCTCCATCCCGTCCACGAAGTCGGCCTCGGAGATCGGGCGGCCGTCCACGCGGATGCGCTCGCGGTAGTGACGCAGGTGCGGCGAGGTGTAGAGGCCGACGCGGCGCCCGGAGGCCTGGAGGATCGCGGCGAGCATCGCCGAGATGGAGCCCTTGCCGTTGGTGCCGCCGACCTGGGCGATGGTGAAGGTCTGCTCGGGTCGGCCGATCGCGTCGAGCAGCGCCTCGATCCGCTCGAGGCCCGGACGCATGCCGGCCCGCTCCCCACCGCGGAGGGCGAGGATGCGGGCTACGGCTTCCGCATACGTCATGGGGCGGGCGCGGGGTCGCGTCCGCCGAAGAAGGCGAGGATGCGTCGGAGCGTGGCCCGTAGCTCCCGTCGCTCGACGACCAGATCGAGCTGGCCGTGCTCGAGCAGGAACTCCGAGCGCTGGAAGCCGTCGGGCAGCGGCTGCCGGATCGTCTCGGCGATGACCCGGGGACCGGCGAAGCCGATGAGGGCCCGCGGCTCGGCCAGGATCAGGTCGCCGAGCATCGCGAAGCTGGCGGTGACGCCGCCGGTGGTGGGATCGGTGAGCAGCGAGATGTAGGGCACGCGCTCGGCGGCCAAGCGCGCGAGCGCCGCCGAGGTCTTCGCCATCTGCATGAGCGAGAGAATGCCCTCCTGCATGCGCGCGCCGCCCGAGGCGGAGACGATCAGGAGCGGGATCCGCTTCTGCAGCGCGAGCTCGATGGCGCGCGTGAGCTTCTCGCCGACCACCGAGGCCATGCTGCCGCCGAGGAACGCGAACTCGAACACCGCGATCGCGACCGGGTAGCCGCCGATGCGGGCGGTGCCGGTGACCACCGCCTCCTCCATGGAGGATTTCGCCCGGGCCGCCTTGAGCCGGTCGGTGTAGCGCTTGGTGTCCTTGAAGGCGAGCGGATCCTTCGAGCGCAGGCCGGCCTCGCGCTCCTCGAAGGAGCCCTCGTCGGCGATGAGGGCGATGCGCTCTCGCGCCGAGATGCGGAACGGGTAACCGCACTTGGGGCAGACCCGGCCGGCGCGCTCGACCTCCGCGCGGTAGACGATCTCGCGGCAGGAGTCGCACTTGACCCACAGGCCCTCGGCGATGACGACCTTCTTCGGCCGGTCCTCGTCACCCTCCTCCTTCTTCTTCCAGAACCAGGCCACGCCTAGGCCCCGGCCCGCAGCGGGGCCTTGAGCCCCGCGATGAAGTCGCCCACGCGGGCGAGGAGCTCGGGCGAGGCTCCGTGCTGCTCGACCAGGCGCACGATGGCCGACCCCACGATGACGCCGTCGGCGGCCCGGCCCACCAGGGCCGCCTGCTCGGGGGTGCCGATGCCGAAGCCCACGCAGACCGGCTTGGTGGTGATCGCGCGGAGGGCGCGGAGCTGCTGGGTCAGGTCCGGGGCCAGCGCGGCGCGCTCCCCGGTGACCCCGGTGAGCGAGACCATGTAGACGAAGCCCGCGCTGGCCCGCGCGATCTTGCGCATGCGCTCCGGGGTCGAGGTCGGCGCCACCAGGTGGATCAGGTCGAGCCCGGCCGCGACCGCCTCGGTCCTCAGCGGCCCCGCCTCCTCCGGGGGCAGGTCGGCCACGATCACCCCGTCGATGCCCGCCTCCACCGAGGTCCGGCAGAACGCCTTGAGCCCGAAGGCCAGGATCGGGTTGTAGTAGGCGAGGAAGACGAGCGGCGCCGACACCTCGCCCCGCATCTCCCGCACCAGCTCGAGCACCCGCGGCAGCGTCACGCCGGCGGCGAGCGCGCGCTGGGTGGCCCGCTGGATCACCGGGCCGTCGGCGAGCGGATCCGAGAAGGGGATGCCCAGCTCGATCACGTCGGCACCGCGGCGCGCGGCCTCCACCACCAGCCGGCGGGTGATCGCGAGCGCCGGGTCGCCGGCCGTGAAGTAGGCGACGAGGGCGCGCTCGCGGCGGGCCCGCAGCGCGGCGAAGGTGGCGTCGAGGCGCGACGGCGTGCGGCCCACCACGGGCTTCACGCGGCACCCCCGCGGCCGGCGACCCCGTGCCCGTTGCCCGCGTGGCCCTCGAGCGCCTGGCCGACGGTGTGGACGTCCTTGTCGCCGCGGCCGGACAGCCCCACCAGCACCGTCTGCGTCTTCTTCATCCGCGCGGCGGCCCGCATCGCGTGCGCCACCGCGTGCGCGGACTCGAGCGCGGGCATGATGCCCTCGAGGCGCGTCAGGGCCTGGAATCCCTCGAGGGCCTCGTCGTCGGTCACCGAGACGTACTCGAAGCGACCGGTGTCCTTGTAGTAGGAGTGCTCGGGCCCGACCCCGGGATAATCGAGGCCGGCCGAGATCGAGTGCGCCTCCGCCACCTGCCCGTCGTCGTTCTGGAGCACGTAGCTCATGCTGCCGTGCAGCACCCCGACCGCACCCGAGCCGAGCGAGGCGCCGTGCTTGCCGCTCTTGATGCCGTGGCCGCCCGGCTCGACGCCCACGATGCGCACCCGGCGGTCGCCGATGAAGGGCCAGAAGAGCCCGATCGCGTTGGAGCCGCCGCCCACGCAGGCCACCAGGAGATCCGGGAGGCGGCCGGTGGCCCGGCGGGCCTGCGCCCGCGCCTCCTCGCCGATCACCCGGTGGAAGTCGCGGACCATCATCGGGTACGGGTGCGGGCCCATCACCGAGCCGAGGAGGTAGTAGGTGGTGCGCACGTTGGTGACCCAGTCGCGGAGCGCCTCGTTCACCGCGTCCTTGAGGGTCTTCGAGCCGCTCTCGACCGGGATCACCTTTGCGCCCAGCAGCTTCATGCGGAAGACGTTGAGCGCCTGGCGCTCGACGTCGACCCGCCCCATGTAGACCTCGCACTCGAGGCCGAGGAGGGCCGCCGCGGTGGCCGAGGCCACCCCGTGCTGGCCCGCGCCGGTCTCCGCGATCACCCGCGCCTTGCCCATCCGCTGCGCGAGCAGGGCCTGGCCCAGCACGTTGTTGATCTTGTGCGCGCCGGTGTGGCAGAGGTCCTCGCGCTTGAGGTAGATGCGCGCGCCGCCCACGTGCCGGGTCAGGCGCTCCGCGAAGTAGAGCGGGGTGGGCCGTCCGGCGTAGGTGTGGAGCAGCTCGCGCAGGCGGCGGCGGAAGCGCGCGTCGGCGCGCGCGGCCCGGTAGGCCTTCTCGAGGTCCACCAGGGGCTGCATGAGGGTCTCGGGCACGAAGCGGCCACCGAAGCGACCGAAGTGTCCGCTCGCGTCCGGCAGGGCGCCCGGCCGCACGCGCGTCGCGCTCACGTCTGCTCCGCCGCCGCGGCGCGCGCTCCCGCCACGAAGCGCCGCACGCGGGCCTCGTCCTTGCGGCCCGGGCGGGCCTCGACCCCGGAGTTGACGTCCACCCCGTAGGGCCGGACGCGCCGGATCGCGACGCCCACGTTGTCGGGGGTGAGGCCGGCCGAGAGGATTACCGGGCGGCGACGCGCCGCGTCCGCGGCCACGTCCCAGGGAATGGGCGGGCGGGCCAGCCCTTCGCTCCATCTCGCGGGCGAGTCGAGCAGGAACGCGGAGACACGATAGTCGGCCATCCGGGCGAGATCGGCGGCGTCCGTCACCTTGAGGGTCTTGATCACCGGGACCCGGTAGTCGAGGAGGTCCTCCGGCGCCTCGTCGCCGTGGAACTGCAGCGCGCCGAGCCGGCACTGCTCCGCCACCGCCTTCACCTGCCCCGGCGCGTGGTCCCAGAACACGCCCACCGGGGTCACGAAGGGCGGCAGCGCGGAGACGATGCAGGCGGCCGCCTCCGCGGTCACGCAGCGGGGCGTGCCCTCCACGAAGATGAAGCCGAGCGCGTCGGCGCCGGCGTCCACGCAGAGGCGCGCGTCGTCCAGGTTGGTGATGCCGCAGATCTTGATCCTCATCGGAGCGACAGCTCGCGCACCTTGGCCGCCACGTCGTCGGCACGCAGGAGCGTCTCGCCCACCAGCACCGCGTGGGCGCCCGCGGCCACCACCTGGGCCACGTCCGCGCCGGTGCGGAGCCCGCTCTCGCTCACCGCGATCGGGCCGGGCGGGATCTGGGGCAGGAGCGCGAGGGACGGCGCGAGGGTCGTGGCGAGCGTCTGCAGGTCGCGGTTGTTGATCCCGATCACCGGCGCACCGAGGCGCAGGGCCCGATCGAGCTCGGCGGCGGTGTGCACCTCCACCAGGGTGGCGAGCCCGGCGCCCTTGGCCGCGCCGAGCAGGTCGCGCAGGGCCGCGTCCTCCAGGGCGGCGACGATGAGCAGCACCGCGTCGGCGCCCGCCTCGCGGGCCTCCCAGAGCTGGTACTCGTCGACGATGAACTCCTTGCGGAGCACCGGCACCGGGACCGCGCGGCGCACCTGCACCAGGTCGTCGAGGCTGCCGTGGAAGTAGCGCGCGTCGGTCAGCACCGACACCGCGGCGGCGCCGGCCGCGGCGTAGGTGGAGGCCTGGGCGATCGGATCGAGATCGGCGCGGAAGAGCCCCTGCGAGGGCGAGGCGCGCTTGACCTCCGCGATCAGTCGCACCCGCGTCCCGGGCGGGGGCCGGAGCGCCGCCTCGAAGTCGAGGGCGGGCGCCAGGCCGTGGCACGCCGCCGCCACCGCTCCCACCGACCGTCGCGCCTTGAGCGCGGCCACCTCGGCGCGCTTGTGGGCGACGATCTCATCCAGGACGCCCATGCGGCTAGTAGTCGCCGCGCAGCCCGGGATTCCGTCCCGCGGTGATGTCGATGCGCGCCATCTGCTCCATCACGTACTCGCGCAGCGTGCGCGGCGGCGGCAGGTCGCGCACGAGCCGGCCGCCGGTGATCAGCGGCTTGAGCAGCGCCTCGGCGGGACGACCGTCGGGGCCGACCGGAGCGGGCGCCCCCGCGGGGAGCACCGTGTTCTGGACGGTGCCCGGGAAGCGCCACACCTGCTTGGCTCCCGAGCGCTTGCCGCGCTTGGCCATCGGCACGGCCTCGATCTCCATGATGTCGAGCGCGAACGAGAGCACCGGGGCGTTCGCGATCGAGGTGCCGACGCCGTAGCCGTCCACGAGGGAGTTCAGCTTGAGGATCTCGTACTCGTCGATGCCGCCCGAGGCCAGGATCTTCACGTGGTCGAAGCCACGCAGGTCGAGCTCCCAGCGGACCTCCTCGATGATCTTGAAGAAGTCGCCGCGGCGCGAGGAGGGCGTGTCGAGGCGGACCGCGTAGAGGTCGCGGCCGAGCGCCTTCGCCACCCGGATCGCCTCGAACTTCTCGTCCTGCAGCGTGTCGATGAGGGCCACCCGGCGCACCTTGGGGTCGACCACCTCGTGGAAGGCGCGGAGCGCCTCCACCGTGTCGCCGAAGAGGAGGACGAGGGCGTGCGGGATCGTGCCGGTGGGATCGGCGTCGATCAGCTCGGCCGACTTGGTGACCGCCACCCCGTCGCAGCCGCCCACGAACGCGTTGCGCTCGATCATCGGCGCGAGCGCCGGGTGCATGCGACGTGCGCCGAAGGAGATGACCTGCCGCGGGCCGGCGGCGCGCTTGCAGCGCGCGGCCTTGGTCGCGATGCCGGAGGCCTGGCAGAGGAAGCCGAGCAGCGCGGTCTCGTACTTCGCCCACTCGGGGTAGATGCCCTCGATGAGGAGCACCGTGTCCTCGGGACCGAAGAGCGTGCCCTCGTCCATGGCCCACACGTTGACCGGCAGGCCCTCGAGGAGGGCGGCCGCCTCCTCGATCCCGGCCAGGACTCCGAAGGTCCAGTCGGGCTGCGGGAAGCTCTTCAGCCGGATCTCGGCCTTGACGTGCTTGTTGAGGCCCTTGGCCTGCAGGATCTCGACGGTGCGGTCGAAGTAGACATCGGAGACCTCACCGGCCTTGATCTCGGGCTCGGAAGCTGTGTGGAAGGCGCGCTTGGGCTGGCTCTTCATAAGGTGCCGACACCTCCCGGCCCTGAAATAAAGTGCACGGATTGTCCCAGAATCCCCCGGGGAAGTCAATCAATGGAGACGGATGGACGGGGGCCAAAGTGGCGCCCCACAAGACATTTCTCCCTCGCCCCTACAGCTGCAGGCTCTTCAGGTACGCGCGGAAGGCGTCGGAGAGGTCCGGCCGGGCCAGGGCGAACTCGACGGTGGCCTTGAGAAAGCCCAGCTTCTCGCCGGTGTCGTGGCGCTTGCCCTCGAACTCGACGGCGTAGATCGGCCGGCGGCCGCGCAGCACGCGCAGGCCGTTGGTGAGCTGGATCTCGCCCCGGGAGTCGGGCGCGGTGTCCTTCAGGATGCCGAAGATGTCCGGGGTGAGCACGTAGCGGCCGATGATCGCGAGGTCCGACGGCGCATCGCGCGGGTCCGGCTTCTCGACCAGGTCCTGGACCTCGTAGACGTTGGCCCCGAGGCCCCGGGCCGCGATGACCCCGTAGCGGCCGATCTCCTCGCGCGGCATCCGCATCACGGCCAGGACCGGCCCGCCGTGACGCTCGAACACGTCGATGAGCTGCCGCATGCACGGCACGCGCGAGACGATGATGTCGTCGCCCAGGAAGACCCCGAAGGGCTCGTCGCCGACCAGGGGCTTGGCGCAGAGGATGGCGTGGCCGAGGCCGAGCGGCTCCTTCTGACGCACGTAGGAGACGGAGGCGAGCTCGGAGATCGTCTTGATCTGCGCCAGCTCTTCCATCTTGCCCCGGTCCTGCAGGTAGTACTCGAGCTCGAACGCCGCGTCGAAGTGGTCCTCGATCGCCCGCTTGTTGCGCCCGGTGACCAGGATGATCTCCTCGAGCCCGGAGGCCACCGCCTCCTCCACCACGTACTGGATGGTGGGCTTGTCCACGAGGGGCAGCATCTCCTTGGGCTGGGCCTTGGTGGCGGGCAGGAAGCGGGTGCCGAGACCGGCGGCGGGGAACACGGCCTTTCGAACCTTCATCGAGCCTGACGATACACGAGGGGAATGGGAAAGGAAACCGGGTCAGGCCGGCGCGTCGTCGGGGGCGCGCACCTGGATGCCGAGCTTCTTGATCCGGTACCAGAGGCTGCGCTCCGAGACCCCCAGGATCTTGGCCGCGCGCGCCTGCACGCCCTGGGTCTGCTGGAGGGCGTCCAGGATCATGCGCCGCTCCCATTCCTCGAGCGCCTCGTCGAGCGTGCCGGTCAGCACCGGGGCGGTCTCGGCAGCGGGCCGCGCCTGGGCCGCCCGCTGCACCGCGGCCGGGAGATGCTCGGGCCCGATCACGCCGTCCGAGAGGACCATGGCGCCCTCGAGCACGTGCTGCAGCTCGCGCACGTTGCCCGGCCAGGCGTAGGTCCAGAGGCAGCGCAGCGCTCCGGGCGACACCACCGCGGGCTGGCGGTTGAGGCGCTGGGCCGCCCGCTCGAGCAGGTGGGTGGCCAGGAGGGGGAGGTCGTCGACCCGCTCGCGCAGCGGCGGGAGCACCATCCCCACGCCCTGCAGGCGGTAGAAGAGGTCCTGCCGGAACGTGCCCTGGGCCACCGCCGACTCGAGATCGCGGTGGGTGGCCGCGATCACCCGCACGTCCGCGGTGATGGTGCGCGTGCCACCCACCCGCTCGAACTCGCGCTCCTGCAGCACGCGCAGGATCTTGGCCTGCATGGACATCGGCATGTCGCCGATCTCGTCCAGGAACAGCGTGCCCTCCTTGGCCAGCTCGAAGCGGCCGGGCCGGGCCCGCACCGCGCCGGTGAAGGCGCCTCGCTCGTGGCCGAACAGCTCGGACTCGAGGAGGCCTTCCGGGATCGCGGCGCAGTTCACCGGCACGAACGGGCCGTCCTTGCGGGCGCTCAGCCGGTGGATCGCCCGGGCCAGGACCTCCTTGCCGGTGCCGCTCTCGCCCTGGATGAGAATGGTCAGGTCGGTAGGCGCCGCGCGATGGGCCATGTCCACCACGCGCTTGAGCGCCTCGCTCTGGCCGATGAGCCCCTCGAGCCCGCTCGGCTGGCTCTCGCGCAGGGCCGTGACCTGCTTCTGCAGGCGGCGGCGGTCGAGGGCGCGCGCCACCACGACCTGGAACTCGTCCATCTTGAGCGGCTTGGTGAAGAAGTCGTAGGCCCCGCGCGTGATGGCGTCCATCGCGGTCTGCCGCGTGCCGTGGGCGGTCATCACGATGATCGGCGTGTCCGGGGCCAGCTCGCGGCAGCGCGGGATCGCGTCGAGACCGTCCATGTCGGGCAGCCGGACGTCGAGGAGGATCAGGTCGTACGGCGCGGCCTTGATCCGGTCGAGCATGCCGGTCGCGGTGGGCGAGACCTCGATGTCGTAGCGCTGGCGCCGCAGGGCCTCGCGAAGGACGAAGGCGAGGTCCTCGTCGTCTTCGGCGATGACGATGCGCTCGTTCATGCCCGGCGGGTCAGAAGAGCCGTCGCATGCCCAGCTGCGGGTCGAAGCTCCGGCCGAGCCACATCGGAACCGGCACCGCGGTATCCCACCCGCCCACCGCGAGCGGCTCGGTGCGATAGGTCCAGCCGACGGTGACCCGTACGAGGCCGCCTTCGGCGGTGACCTTGAGGCTCGCGGGATCCACCAGGACCCCCTTCCGGCGCGCGCCGGCCAGGACGCTGGTGCGGAGATCGGCGAGGAAATCGCTGGAGAAGAGCTCGCCCGGGTTCCGCTGCCGCTGCCGATCGGACGCCTCGCGGAAGGCCTGCTCGGCCACGTCGTTCGTCTGGAAGTAGGACGAGATGGCCTGCATGCCGTTGTAGCCCACCCAGAGAAACAGGGCGACCCAGAACGCGGCGAGCACGATCGAGCGAACCCGCATGATACGAGTGTAGACGTTTCCCCGCGGCGGCGGCAACTTCCGTTGTGCTACGCTTGACACCGGTGCGATCTCTCACCACCTCCTGGCGCGTGCTCCTCGCCGGAAGCCTGGCCGGCCTGGCCGTGGTGGTGCTGGCCACCGTCAACCCGCTCCGCTTCTTCGAGATCGCCGAGCTCAAGGCCCTGGACGCGCAGTTCACGGTGCGCGGCCCCCGGACCCCGGTCTCTCCCATCGTCGTGGTCACCATCGACGAGGACGACTTCGACGGGCTGAACCTCGCCTGGCCCTGGCCCCGCGCGGTGCACGCCAAGTTCCTCGACATCGTGGGGCGCGGGAAGCCGGCCGCGATCGGCATGGATATCCTGTTCACCGAGCCGTCGCTGCACGGCCCGGCCGACGACGTCGCGCTCGGGGCCGCGGTCGATCGGATCCGGGACCGGATCGTCCTGGCCGCGGCGCTCACCACCGTCGGCGACGCCTCGTTCGTGAAGCAGGCGTTGAACCCGCCGATCCCGGAGATCCGCGGCAAGGCCGCCTTCGGCTCGGCCGACTACGACTCGGACGCGGACGCCTTCGTTCGCCGGGCGACCCTCCGCCGCGACTTCCAGGACCGGGACTGGCCCGGCTTCGACATGCTGATCTTCCGCCTCGCCGAGAAGGCGGGCCTGGCCCACGCCCCTGCTCCCGCCGGCGGCGAGCTCCTGGTCAACTACCGCGGCGGGCCGGGGACGTTCCCCATGGTCGCCTACCACCGGGTCGTCACCGGCGAGGTGCCGCCGGAGGTATTCGCGGGCAAGATCGTCCTGGTAGGCGCCACGACGCCCACCCTGCACGACATCTTCCCGACCCCCTACGCTTCGCAGTCCGGCATGCCGGGCGTGGAGATCCACGCCCACACCCTCGAGACCCTGCTGCAGGGCACTCCCCTGCGCCGGGCCCCGAAGTGGCTCGTGCCGCTCGTGGCGGTGGTCTCGGGCGCGGCCGCGGCGTGGACCGCCACCGCGCTCCGCCCCCTGCCCGCCTTCGGGATCGTCGCGGTCGCGGTCGGCGGGTACCTCGCGGCCAGCCATCTGGCCTTCCTGTGGGCCCGCTACTGGGTCGAGGTGGTGCCGGTGCCGCTCGCGATGCTCGTCACGTACGCGGGGACGGTGGCCAAGAACTTCACCCAGGAGCAGCGGGAGAAGCGACGGCTCTCGCGCTTCTTCTCGCCGGACGTGGTGGCCGAGATCGTCCGGCACAAGGACGACAGCAAGCTCGCGGCCACCCGACGACGCATGACCGTGCTGTTCTCCGACATCCGCGGCTTCACGTCGATGTCGGAGAAGATGCAGCCGGAGCAGGTCGTCACCTTCCTGCGCGAGTACCTCACGGTCATGACCGAGGCGGTGTTCAAGCACGGAGGCACCGTCGACAAGTACATCGGCGACGCGATCATGGCGCTCTACAACGTGCCGTTCGAGGCGCCGGATCACGCCCTGCGCGCGGTCCGCACCGCGCTCGAGTTCCAGGAGCGGGTGCGGCCGCTGGGCGAGCGCTTCGCGGCCCGCTACGGCGGCCACCTCGCTTGCGGGGTCGGCATCCACACCGGCGACGCGGTCGTGGGGACCATCGGCTCCGAGCAGCGGCTCGAGTACACCGCGATCGGCGACACCATCAACCTGGGCTCCCGGCTCGAGAGCATCACCAAGGAGTTCGCCGTGCCGATCATCATCAGCGAGGCGACCTACGCCGAGGTCCGCGACCACTTCACGGTCCGGGATCTCGGTGAGGTGACCGTCAAGGGCAAGGTGATCCCGGTGAAGATCTACGCGGTGCTCGGCGAGATCGGTCCTGGTCCCGCCACCGCGGAGCCGGCCGGGTTCAACTCCCGCACCGCCCCGCGCCACCGCCGGGAGGGGCGCGTCTCCATCTCGGACGGCGAGCTCACCGTGGTCGCGGAGGCGAGCGATCTCTCGCGCACCGGCATCGCCCTGCGCGCCGTCCCGCGGCGGCTCGAGCCCGGCGAGGTCGTGACGCTCCAGATGGAGCTCGAGACGGGCGCCCCCGCGGTGACGGTCGACCGCGCCGAGGTCGTGTGGTCCCGCAAGGACACCGCGGGCCTCCGCTTCGTCGACCTCTCCCCCGCCGCCCGCGCCGCCATCGACACCCTCACCCCCCACCCCTAGCCGAGCGGGGGGCCGCGGCCGGCTTCCCCCGGCAGGTCGAGGTTCGACCCGGCCGGAAAAGAATCCCAGTCTCGCGCGGCGGATGTCGGCGGGGGCGGCCGGGCTCCCTCCCGGGAACCGTGGCT
>Ga0310810_10008662_pt1 | contig 11726 bp, 11 predicted proteins | sample NCmetagenome_FD_207641 | JGI IMG/M metagenome (GOLD analysis project Ga0310810, IMG submission 207641) | Soil microbial communities from experimental microcosm in Duke University, North Carolina, United States - NC | ecosystem: Engineered > Artificial ecosystem > Soil microcosm > Unclassified ...
TTCTGGCCGAGCGAAGCCGAAGGCAGACCCGCCTGGGAGGGTGAGAAGTCGGGAGTTGAAGTATTTGGTGCGTCAGTTCCCGCGTCCGGCCGGTGGCGCTCCGGCCGGCGGCGCACCTCCAGGACCTGCGCCACGCGGCGGCGGAGGCGCACCAGGAGATCCGGGCGCGACGGTTGGTGTCGTCGTGCCGCGATGACACATCGCGCACGTGACCCGCGCGGCCTGATCCGGCGCCTTGTTGACGGCCGTCGGCACCTTGGCATTCATATCCTGAACCATCCGCATCATGGCGCGCGCCATGTTCTTGGTTGGCTTGGTGTCTCCAGCGAAGTCATTCATCGGATCGCCGGGTCCGTTGAAGACGTGGCAGTGATTACAGGTCACGCCGAGCGCGGCGGAGAACGCTTGCATCGCCGTGACGACCTGCGCTCGCGGCGTGTCTTTCGGGAACACTTGCAGGTTCTGCAGCGGGGGTGGTGGGGCACCACCTTCCCGTCCTTGCGGGGCCTGAGCCGCGGACGCCGTAAGCGACCCGGCCAGGACGATCACACCGAACACGATTGATCCAGTCGTTAGACGCGCCATGCTGTCTCCTCGGCCGCGCATTCTAACAGCAAGACGTTGGACGTGCAGTGTGGCGATGGAATACGATGAATAGTTGTTTCTTTTGGCGGCCGGAGACGGAATCCCCCAGTGAAAATTCACGAATATCAAGCCAAGTCAGTGCTGGCGCGCTTCGGTGTGACCGTTCCGCGCGGCGAAGTCGCATTTACGGCGATCGAGGCCGGGGAGATTGCCCGCCGTCTGGGTGGCGGCATTGCTGTCGTCAAGGCGCAAATCCACGCCGGTGGGCGCGGGAAGGGCGGCGGCGTCAAGATTGCCAAGTCGGCGGACGAAGTCGAGCAACTCGCCAAGCAGATGCTCGGCATGACGCTCGTCACGCACCAGACGGGGCCTGAAGGGCGCAAGGTGGGCCGGCTGCTGATCGAGGAAGGGCTGCAGATCGAGCGCGAACTCTATCTGAGCATCGTCATCGACCGCGCCTCGGCGACCCCGGTCATCATCTGCAGCGCCTCCGGCGGCATGGACATCGAAGAGGTGGCCGCGCGCGAGCCGGAGAAGATCCTGCGCGAGCACATCGATCCAGGCACCGGCGTCATCCCCTTCCAGGCCAGGAAGCTGGCGTTCGGGATGGGGCTTTCGTCTGGCCCTGCCGGCAAGCTGGTCAAGCTGCTCGACTCGCTTTACAAGGCGTTTGTCCAAACCGACGCCTCGATGATCGAGATCAACCCGCTGATTCTGACGAAAGCCGGCGACCTGCTGGCGCTCGACGCGAAGGTCTCGTTCGACGACAACGCCCTGTATCGCCATCCCGACCTGCGCGACTTGCGTGATTTGGCCGAAGAGGACCCGCTCGAGGTGGAAGCCTCGAAGTTCTCGCTGAACTACATTCGCCTCGAGGGCAACATCGGCTGCATGGTCAACGGCGCCGGCCTCGCGATGGCGACGATGGACATCATCAAGCTGGCGGGAGGGGAGCCGGCCAACTTCCTGGATGTTGGTGGCGGCGCCAACGCCGAGCAGATCAAGAACGCGTTCCGCATCCTGATGGCCGACGCCAACGTCAAGGCAGTGCTCATCAACATCTTCGGCGGAATCCTACGCTGCGACGTGCTGGCGCAAGGGGTCATTGCTGCCGTTCAGGAATTGGGAGTCCGGGTGCCGATTGTCATCCGCATGGAGGGCACGAACGTCGAGGAAGGCAAGCGGCTGCTGCGCGAGAGCGGACTGAATTTCACCACCGCCGACTCGATGGGTGAGGCGGCGGATACGGTCGTGAAGTTGGCAAGACCGTAGGTCAAACGTCAAAAGGCAAAGGTCAAAGGGCAGGGCAAAGGTCAAAGGGCAGGGCAAAGGTCAAAGGTCAAAGGGCAGGGCAAAGGTACAAGGGAAACGTGGCTGTCTTACTCGATCGAAATTCCAAGCTAATCGTGCAGGGTCTGACTGGCCGTGAGGGAACCTTCCATGCCAAGGCGGCAGCGGCATATGGCACGAAGGTGGTCGGTGGCGTCACGCCCGGCAAGGGCGGCACGACACACGAAGGCTGGCCGATCTTCAATAGTGTGCACGACGCGGTGCGCGAGACGGGCGCCAATGCGAGCGTGATCTTCGTACCGCCGCCCTTCGCTGCCGACGCGATCATGGAATCGACCGACGCCGGGATCGCGCTCGTCGTCTGCATCACCGAAGGCATTCCGACGATCGACATGCTGAAGGTGATGACCTTCATGCACGAGAAGCCGACGCGGCTCATCGGGCCGAACTGCCCCGGCATCATCACGGCGGGGCAGGCGAAGGCAGGGATCATTCCCGGTCACATCTGCCGCGAAGGGCGAATCGGCATCGTGTCGAAGAGCGGGACGCTCACCTACGAGGCGATTCACCAGTTGTCGGCGCAGGGAATGGGGCAGACGACCTGCATCGGCATCGGTGGTGATCCGCTGATCGGCACGAGCTTCATCGACGCGTTGAAACTGTTCAAGGAAGACGCAGACACCGACGCCGTCATCATGATTGGTGAGATCGGCGGCACCGCGGAACAGGAAGCGGCCGCGTACATCGCCAAAGAGTTCAAGAAGCCGGTCGTCGGCTTCATCGCCGGACAAACCGCACCGCCCGGACGGCGCATGGGCCACGCCGGTGCGATCATCGCCGGTGGGCAGGGAACCGCGGCCGAGAAGATGGATGCGCTGACGAAGGCCGGCGTCCACGTCGTGAAGAGCCCGGCAGACATGGGTGCCAAAATGCGTGAGGCGCTTGGACGATAGAACGATTGTTGATTTGATGATCTGTGATTGTTGAGTCGTTGTTGATTGGTGATTTCAGATTGATGATTGATTCCACGCTCCTCGAATCAACAATCGCAAATCTGCAATCAACAACGTTTCAATAATCAAAGATCACCAATCGAAAATGGGATTGTCGACATCACATATGGAACGAACGTTTGCGATCATCAAGCCGGACGCCGTCGCGAGCCGCAAGGCCGGGCAGATCCTGGCGCGCATCGAGGCCGCCGGCTTCACCGTGCGCGCGATGCGACTGCAGCACCTGACCAAGAAGGAAGCCGAAGGATTCTACGCGGTTCACCGCGAGCGCCCCTTCTTCGACGGGTTGACCGACTTCATGTCGTCAGGTCCCTGTGTCCTGCTGGCGCTCGAAGCCCCCGACGCGATCAAGGCGTGGCGTACGACGATGGGAGCGACCGATCCCGCGAAGGCGGATGCCGGCTCGTTGCGCAAGGACTTCGGGACGTCGATCGAGCGAAACGCGACGCACGGCTCCGACGCGCCGGAAACCGCGGCATTCGAACTCGGGTACTTCTTCCGCGGGCTTGAACTAATCTGAGAGATCCTAGATGGGCCGAACGCTCATCGTCGTTGGACTGCTCGTGGCTGGCGTCGGCCTATTGATGTCGATCGGGCTCCCGATTGGCCGGCTGCCAGGCGACTTCACGATCAGACGGGGAAACTTCACGTTCTACTTCCCGCTGGCGTCGTCGATCATCGCCAGCATCGTGCTCACGCTCGTCATGATGCTGATCGGGAGAAGATAAACACGATGCCATCGATCAAGGCCGACAAGTGGATCAAGCGCATGGCGCTCGAGCACGGCATGATCGAGCCGTTCGAGGACCGTCAGGTGCGGAAAGGCGTGATCTCCTACGGACTGTCGTCGTACGGCTACGACATCCGGGTCGCCGATGAGTTCAAGGTCTTCACGAACATCAACAACACGGTCGTCGACCCCAAGAACTTCGACGATCGCTCGTTCGTGGACATGAAGACGGATGTGTGCATCATCCCGCCGAATTCGTTCGCGCTGGCCAAGACGGTCGAATACTTCCGTATCCCGCGCGACGTGCTGACGGTATGCGTCGGCAAATCCACCTACGCCCGCTGCGGGCTGATCGTGAACGTGACGCCCTTCGAGCCCGAATGGGAGGGCTTCGTCACGCTCGAAATCTCGAACACGACGCCGTTGCCCGCAAAGGTCTACGCCAACGAAGGCATCTCGCAAGTGCTGTTCTTTCAGAGCGACGAGACCTGTGAGGTGTCGTACGCGGACAAGAAGGGCAAGTACCAGAAGCAGCAGGGGCTCACGCTGCCGAAGCTGTAGGGGAGAGGGGCACGTTCGCTTAGATGGGCCGCACTGAGCCAGCGCGCGGCATGCGCGACTTCCTGCCGGAGGATGTCCGGCGCCGGGAGTACGTCATCGGCGTGATTCGGCGCGTCTACCAGCGCTACGGCTTTGAGCCGCTCGAGACGCCAGCGGTCGAGAACCTCGAGACGCTGATGGGGAAGTACGGCGACGAGGGCAATCAGCTCATTTTCAAGATTTTGAAGCGCGGCGAACACGAGGCGAGCGGTCAGGCCGATCTGGCGCTGCGCTACGACCTGACCGTGCCGCTGGCGCGCGTGGTCGCCCAATATCAGAGCAGGCTGCCGCGACTGTTCAAGCGCTATCAGATTCAACCGGTCTGGCGTGCCGATCGGCCGGCGCGCGGACGCTTTCGCGAGTTCTATCAGTGCGACGTGGACGCGCTCGGTTCGACCTCGCCGGTGATCGAGGCCGAAGTGTGCGCCGCGGTATCCGACGCGCTCACCGAGCTCGGATTCGCCGACTTCACGATTCGCATCAACCACCGACAGTTGCTGACGTCGGTGTTGAGCCTGGCGGGCATCCCAGTCGAACTGCACGGCACGGCGCTCGTCGCCGTCGACAAACTGGACAAGATCGGACCAGACGGCGTGAAAGGGGAGATGCAGGCCCGCGGGATTCATGCGGACGCTGCCGCAAAGCTGCTCGAGGTCTTCGATTTCTTGGCGAAGGACCGCGAGGGAAGCCGCAGTGTGCTGGTGGACGAAGCCGGTATCGCGGCGTTCGAAAACGTCGCGGCTGTCTTCGCGCATGCATCAGGGACGAGCGCGGCGCCCAGACTCCGTTTCGACCCGAGCCTGGCGCGAGGTCTCTCGTATTACACCGGCGTGATTATGGAGATCAACGTTCCCGATCTCGCCGGCAGCCTGGGCGGCGGCGGGCGGTACGACAACCTCGTGGGGATGTTCCTCGGGCAGAGCGTGCCTGCCTGCGGATTCTCCCTGGGTCTCGAGCGGATTCTGGTCGTCATGGGCGAGCGCGGGATGTTCCCGGCCGGTCTGCCGCGGACACCGGCCGACGTGTTGATGGCCGTGTTCGACGCGTCGGATGCGCCGCACGCGCTGCGCGTTGCGGGACTCCTGCGCGGGTCCGGCCTTCGCGTCCTCGTATATCCCGATGCCGACAAGATCGGCAAGCAAATCAAGTACGCTGACTCCCTGGGCATCCCGTTCGTCGCCATCCTCGGCGGCAACGAAATCGCGGCGGGCACGGTGACGGTGAAAGACCTGGCCACCCAGACACAGGCAACCTACGATCAAGCCGCCGCTGGCGGCGCCATTCTCGAGGGACTGAGCAAACGTGGCTGAGCAACTTGGCGACCTGACACGCACGCACACGTGTGGCGCGCTCCGTACCGCCGATGTCGGTGGGGATGTCGTTCTGCTTGGATGGGTGCATCGTGTCCGTGATCTTGGCGGATTGCTGTTTATCGATGTCCGCGATCGCGGCGGCGTGACCCAGATCGTCTTCGACAAGGATGACGAGGCGCTCATGGCCAAGGCCAAGCGCCTACGCTCGGAGTACGTCGTCGGTGTCTCTGGCAATGTCCGCCGCCGCTCTGCCGAAACCGTCAACCCGAAGCTGCCGACGGGTGAAGTCGAAGTCGTGGTTCGGCGTCTCGCCGTGCTCAACGAAGCGAAGACGCCGCCGTTTTCGATTGCAGACGACTCGCCGGTGTCGGAGGACGTGCGCCTCAAGTACCGCTATCTCGATCTGCGCCGGCCGCGGCTCCAGAACAACATCATCCTGCGCCATCGTCTGACGACGGCGATTCGCAAGTATTTCGACGCGAACGGCTTTCTCGAGATCGAGACGCCGATCCTGACGAAATCCACGCCGGAAGGTGCGCGGGACTATCTCGTCCCGAGCCGGGTGCACCCGGGCGAGTTTTTCGCGCTGCCCCAGTCGCCGCAGATCTTCAAGCAGATCCTCATGATCGCGGGTATGGACCGCTACGTGCAGATCTGCAAGTGCTTTCGCGATGAAGACCTCCGAGCCGACCGCCAGCCGGAGTTCACGCAGGTGGACGTGGAGATGTCGTTCGCGCGGCCGGAGACGATCTTCGGCATCATCGAGCCCTTGATGCACGACATCTTCGCGGTCGTGGGACGCACGATCGAGACGCCATTTCCGCGTATGTCGTACGCAGACGCGATCGCCAAGTACGGATCGGACAAGCCCGACCTTCGCTGCGGAATGCCGATTCAGGATTTCGGCGAACTGTTTCGCGAATCGAGCTTCCGCGTCTTCCGCGACATCGTCGCCGGCGGCGGCACGGTGCGTGGCTTCGTGGTGCCGAACGCCAGTGGGTACTCGCGCAGCGAAGTGGACAACATCATCAACACCGAAAAGGCCGCCGGACGGCACATCTCATGGGCGCGGCGGGGCGACGACGGCGCGATCACGAGCTCGGTCCTGAAAGCGGTGGGCGAGGACGGCATCCGTCAGGTGCTCGATGCCACCACCACACCGCCGGGTGGTCTGCTGTTCATCGCCGCAGGAAACAGTGAGACGGCGTCGAAGCTGCTCGGTCAGCTTCGGCTGATGCTCGCGAAGCGGGACGGCTTGCTGGACGCGGAAACATTCGTGTTCACCTGGGTGGTCGATTTCCCCCTGCTCGAATGGGACGCCGACGAGAAGCGCTACGTGTCGATGCACCATCCCTTCACGTCGCCGCTCGACGACGACGTGGCCAAGCTCGACACCGAGCCCGGCCAGGCGCGAGCCAAGGCCTACGATCTGGTGCTCAATGGAAGCGAAATCGGCGGCGGCAGCATCCGAATTCACGATGCCGACACGCAGCGGAGAATCTTCTCGCTGCTGAACATCAGCGACGAGGAGGCGAAGCTCCGCTTCGGCTTTTTCCTCGAGGCGCTGGAGTACGGCACGCCGCCGCACGGCGGTATCGCGCTCGGGCTCGACCGCATTGCCGCGCTCCTTGGCAACGAGTCGTCGATCCGGGAAGTGATCGCGTTCCCGAAGACGGCTGCAGCCGTGGACATGATGTCGGATGCGCCGTCGGCCGTCGAACAGAAACAGCTGCGGGAGTTGCATCTGCAGATTCGGAAAACGTGAGCACGGCGGGTCCATCCCTCGACGATGCTCGGAGTGCCCTGAGTGTTAGTCGAGGGGCACAGAACAGGGCCCGCCCTACGCGGCGGTTGTCGTAGGGCGGGCCTGGCTTTCAAGACCCGGCACGTGTTCGGAGACTGAATGAAGAAGATTGTGTTGCCGCAGGAAGGTCTCGAAACGCTCTACGGGGCTCATGACGGCAACCTCAAGCACATCGAATCAGTCCTTGGCGTTCAGATCCGCACGCATGGCGACGAGTTGATCGTCGAAGGCGAGCGATCAGCCGAGCAGCGCGTCGAACGGATCTTCGAGCAGCTGTTGGGCCTGCTCTCCGCAGGGTACGAACTGAGAAACGGCGACATCAGAACCGCAGTGCAGCTCGTCGCCAACGACGAGAACGTCGATCTCCGTCATTACTTCCTGCGCGAAGGGCAGAAGCAGCCCGAAGGCACTCGTCGCCGCGTTGCCCCGAAGAGCACGAACCAGCGCCGCTATCTCGAGGCGATCGAGAAATACGACATCGTCTTCGGCGTTGGACCTGCGGGCACAGGGAAGACCTACCTGGCCATGGCGCAGGCGGTCAGCTATCTGCTGGCGAAGAAGGTCAACCGGATCATCCTGGCGCGGCCGGCGGTGGAGGCCGGTGAGAAGCTCGGTTTCCTCCCCGGCGACTTACAGGAAAAGGTCAATCCCTACCTGCGGCCGCTGTACGACGCGCTCTACGACATGATGGATACCGAGCGCGCCACGCGGCTGGTCGAGCGCGGCACGATCGAGGTTGCGCCGATTGCCTTCATGCGCGGCCGCACGCTGAACGACGCGTTCGTGATCCTCGACGAAGCGCAGAACACGACATCCGAGCAGATGAAGATGTTCCTGACGCGGCTCGGGTTCGGATCGAAGGCGGTCGTGACCGGCGACATCACGCAGATCGACCTGCCCCATCCCAAGACGTCGGGACTCATCGAGGCGCTGCGGATCGTCAAGGACATCGAGGGTATCGGCTTCATCTACTTCGACGACCGCGACGTCGTCCGGCACAAGCTCGTGCAGCAGATAGTGAGGGCGTACGATGCGCTCTCGGCCGGACGCGGTGGCGATGGCCGCTCGTAGTGGCACCTCTTCCAGTCTGGCTGTCGAGGTCGTCCGTGCCAGCCGTCTTGGAGCGCCCGGCCTGGCCCGCTGGCTGCAGGCAATTGCTCCCAGACACGCGCGCGGTGCTGTCGTCGTGGCGCTGGTGTCCGACGCGCGCGTCCGGCAACTGAATGCCAAATACCGCGCAAAGAACGCGGCAACGGACGTGCTCTCTTTCGCCGCCGAGGAGCCCGGCTTTCTCGGCGAAATCGTGATCGCGAGCGGAGTTGCGCGCCGTCAGGCCCGGCAGGCAGGTCATCCGGTCGAGGTCGAACTGCGGGTGCTGGCCCTTCACGGATTGCTGCACCTTCTTGGCTATGATCACGAGCGGGATGACGGCCGGATGGCCCGGGTCGAGCGTCGTCTGCGCCGGAAGGGTGGCTTGCGCGAAGGCCTGATCGAGCGGGGTCGGCGATGACTCCACTTGCGTTGTTCCTCCTCGGCTGCGCGACCGTCTTTCTCGGCGTCGTGCAGGCGGCGTTCAGCTCGCTGATGCGGCTCTCGCTGCGTCTGATGGCCGAGCGGGGCGGGCGCGACGACCGCCTCGGGTACTACCTCGACGACCCACAAAAACTGTTCGTTCCCGTCCGCATTCTCATCGGCGTCTGCACGGTCCTCGCCGGGGCGCTCATCGCCCGGTTGAGCGACATCCACGACGCGCTCTCGGTCGCGACGTTCATCGTGTCGCTCGTCGCGTTTGTCGTTGTCTGTGAGTCCGTGCTGCCCATCCTGATCGTGCGCAGCGATCCCGAACAGGTGCTCGACGTGCTTCTGCCGGTGTTTCACCCGGTGGCGCAGGTGCTGCGGCCGGTGACGGCGACGATCCTGACGGTGATTGGCGTCAGGCGTGACGTGCCGAACGGGACCACCGATGCCGCGCAGCAGACGCCAGCCAAGGAAGCGGAGCAGGAGGAAGGGACGATCTCGCAGGAAGAGGGTCGCGAGCTGCTTCAGTCGATCGTCGACTTCACCGAGACGGTCGTCCGAGAGGTGATGACGCCGCGGCCGGATATCGTCGCGATCCGCGCCGATGCCACCATCCAGGATCTGCGGACGCTCTTCAGGGAAGAGCAGTACTCGCGCATGCCGGTCTATCGTGACAACCTCGATAACATCCTCGGCATCGTCTTCGTCAAGGACCTCGTGGCCTTGCCACCGGGGACAGAGCCGCCGCTGACCACGATGATGCGATCGGCGTACTTCGTCCCTGAGAGCAAGCGCGTGTCGGAGCTGCTCAAAGAGATGCAGCGGCGCCAGGCGCAGATGGCGATCGTGGTTGACGAATACGGCGGTACCGGCGGCCTCGTCACCGTCGAGGATCTGCTGGAAGAGATCGTCGGCGAAATCCGCGACGAGTACGACGTCGAGAGCGAGACGGTCACCGACGAAGGTGATGGCGTGTTCGTGTTCAGCGGCAAGGTCAGCGTCGACGAAGTGCGCGATCGTCTCGGCGTGGAGATCGAGCGCGAGGGCTTCGAGACCGTCGGCGGCTACCTGCTTTCTTCGCTCGGGCGCATGCCATACGTCGGCGAGATCGTCGAGCTCGATGGGCTCTCCTTTGAAGTGCTCGAAGTCGAGCGCCGCCGCATCACCAAGGTGCGCGCGCGCAGACGCGAGGATGCCGCTGCCACAGCTGACAAGTGAAGTCTGGCTTCGTCTCTTTCATCGGCCGCCCCAACGCCGGCAAGTCCACGCTGCTCAATCGCATCGTCGGTCAGAAGCTCGCAATCGTTTCGGACAAGCCTCAAACCACCAGGACACGCGTGGTCGGTGTGAAGAACTATCCGCCTTCGCCTGCCTCGTCGGCGGAGGCGGAATCCCCGAGCGGTCTGACCGGCCAGATTGTGTTCGTCGATACGCCGGGCGTTCACAAGCCGACGCACCGAATGAACGTGCGCATGGTCGATGTGGCGCGCGAGGCGATCCACGACGTGGACGTGCTTGCCCTGTTGGTGGACGCCTCGGTGAAGCCGGGTGCCGGCGACCGCTATCTTCTGGAAATGCTCAAGGACGTCCGCGTACCGGTCATTCTCGTGCTCAGCAAAGTCGACCTGATCGCCAAGCCAAAGCTTCTGCCGCTGATCGATCACTATCGGAAGGCGTATTCCTTCGTCGAGATCGTGCCGGCATCCACAGTGCAGGACATCAATATCGGCACGCTCGAGCAGTTGTTCCTGCAGTATCTGCCTGAGGGTGTTCCGCTCTATCCGCCCGACTATCTGACCGATCAGACCGAGCGGTTTTTCGTCTCGGAGATTGTTCGGGAGCAGGTGCTGCAGCTCACTCGCGACGAGCTGCCGTTTTCAACGGCAGTCGTTGTCGATCGCTTCGACGAGAGCGACGAGTCGCTGCTCAAGTTCTTCTGCACCATTCTGGTCGAGCGCGAGTCGCAAAAGGGGATCGTGGTCGGCAAGAGAGGCGATCTGATCAAGCAGATCGGGACAGCGGCACGCCTCGCGCTCGAAGCACACTTCGAAAAGCACGTCTTCCTCGACCTTCACGTCAAAGTGAAGTCGGAATGGCGGAACGACGAGCGGATGCTCGACGAAATCAACCTGCAGAACAGGGCGGGCGGCTAACCGTCGTGAAGGGCGCGAGCCCGCGAAAGACGGTCACGCGCTGCGCTAGGGATTGACGATCATGCTCGCCCCGGCGACGACGGGGACGGTGTCGACGAAGGCGCGCCAGGCCTGCTGAATATTGATACGGTTCTGTGAGAGCGCCCCTCCGTACCAGATCGACGATCCCTGTCTGGGCGATGCGTGCGCCCACATTCTCTGAACCGAGATCGCAACCCCCACCATCGGCACACGCACAGTGAAGTAGGGGGGCAGCGCCGATCGCGCCTCGCGCGCAAGTTCCAGTCGAAGTCCTTCGAGGCTCACGTCCACGATGTGCGAGGGCACGCCGTTGGCCACGGCGTCGAATCGGTTGACCGCCTTGCGGGCCGATCGGCGGAGTGGCCGGCTGTCCATGATGGCCATCGCGACGAAACAACTGAACATCGCGCGGTCGATTGGCCGGCTGAGATACATCGTCTGGGCACCGAAGGCGTCGCCCTGGGAAGCCGTGGCGGCGTTGCCGATCAAAATCGCTGGCGCCTGCGGGCTTCGGCCGCGGCCCTGGATCAGGAGCCGGCGGTGGGCCACGTCGGCGATGAGGAGCGCGAAGGGCTTTTGCATTTCCTCGGCCGCGGCTTGCGGCGTGGGGCGCCGGACGGGGTCGAGGTTGTCAGCGAGGAGCCAGTCGGAAACGGCGGCGCTTTCAGCGGGAACTGGCAGGGAAACAATGACCCGGGG
>Ga0310810_10008663_pt1 | contig 11725 bp, 8 predicted proteins | sample NCmetagenome_FD_207641 | JGI IMG/M metagenome (GOLD analysis project Ga0310810, IMG submission 207641) | Soil microbial communities from experimental microcosm in Duke University, North Carolina, United States - NC | ecosystem: Engineered > Artificial ecosystem > Soil microcosm > Unclassified ...
GAACAGCTCTGCGACGGCATCGACGATTGCCCGATGGGCGAGGACGAAGGCTGCGACGACTTCGACGAACCGGACGCCGACGACGAGGAGGTCACGGCCGGCATGACGCTCGACGGGGCACCCGAGGACGAGGATCCTCTCGGGGCGGAGCCGGTGGCCTACGCGCTGTCCGGATCCAGGGCATTCCCGGTGAGCGTGGCGCAATGCAACATCTACTATGGCGGCTCCCACACCTTCAACCTGAAGAAGTACGGGTGGGGGAAGCCAACCGGCCCGGCGACGTACAAGACCGCCAGACGGTTCGCGACGCTCGTCGCGAGACACTGGCACCGCGTCTCCATCATCGGCATGCAGGAGGTGACCAGCCGCGCCAACGCCGGCAAGCTCGCTGGTTACCTCGAGCAGAAGACGGGGCACGACTGGGATTTTGTCTACCACAGCGGCAACGCGATCTTCTGGCGCCGCGCCATGTGGTCGCTGAAGAAGGACCTGGGCACCCACGTCATCGAGTACTACCCGAAGAGCGACGGCCACATCGTGAGCCTGCGGGTCGTGGGCGGGATCCTGCACCGCCGCGGCAGCCATGCCTATGTCGCGGCGTCCTCCGGCAAGCTGATCCCGAAGGGCCACCTGAGCAATCGCTTCCGTGGCCGCGAAGCCGGGTCCTGGATCAGCTGGATCAGCAGAAGCATGGGCAGCTACTCCGACTCGTCTCGCCTCATCTTCGTGGACCAGAACGCGGGCCTCCGCACGTCGCCGTGGTACCGATTCAACACGCGCTACTTCGAGAACGCGGGGCGCAAGCGGACGCACATGTGGGGCCGGTTCGACTACGTCTGGTGGGACTACGCCGCCGGCGACCGTCGCACCGACGGCTTCAGGGGCGGCCCGTATGTCAGCCGGTCCTTCGGTTCGGACCACCGCTCGGTGGCCGCGCGCGTGATGCTCCACCGCTGAGCGCGATGACAAGGCGATGACAGCTCGCCGTGGGCTGTTCGATAGACTGTCTCCCGTGCATCGCGTCTTGGCGGCGCTACTGGCGGCAGGCGCGTGCTCCTGCGGCACTGTTTCGAACCTTCATGCCCCGCGGCGGACCAAGAGGGACGAGCGACCTGTCGAGAACACGCGAGCACCTCGCGCGCATTTCGCGCTGAGCGAGCTGGCAGATGCGCGAACCGAGGAGAACCGCCTCGATCCGATGTCGCTCGAGGAATGGCGTGTCGATGCGCCGGGGCCCGATCTGATCGAGATCTACGCGGCAGACGCTGATCCGGACGAGCTGATCGCCGAGCTACTGCCTCGCGATGGGGCGTGGATATCCACGTCGTCCGAGATTGACGTTGTGTCCGGCCGTCTCTTTGCACCATCTCGCTCGATCGCGGTCGACGCGATTGCGGAGGCGGTTGGCACAGGAAGTCGGCGCGTGAAGCTCCCGGTCGGAAAGGCTCCTTCGATCTCGGTCCGGCTCGTCCGTGAGCCGCTCGACTTCGTCGCTCGAACCATCTCGGAACGCGCCGGCACGAACGTCATCGTAGCGATCCGTCGCCACCAGTCGTTTTCGATCGTGGCCAGACAGGCCGCCAGCGACGTGCTGTTGAAAGAAGTTGCGAAGGTCGTCGAGGGTGATCTGTCGTTGACCGCACGAGGGTGGCTTCTCCACCAACGCGACGGCGGCGAGATCGATCGCATGGCCGCAATGGGCGGTCCGCTCGTCGACGTGGCCTTCGATCGCGTCGGCGCTGGCGAGGCGATCGCGCTGCTCTCGGTGGTAACGGGCGTCCCGAGAAGAGCGAGGAGACCCTGCGGCGGCCCCGAGAAGAGCGGACACGTCGAGACCACGCGCACGGGGCTGGTCCTCGCGTGGCTCGTTGCGGACTGGCCACGAGGTCGCGAGGAGCCATGTCAGCTGCCCTTGTGGCGCGGAAGTCCGCCGATCCTACGAGCCGAGCTCGCCGGCATCGCGTGGTACTCGCCAACCCGAGCGGCAGCCCTCCTGCGGTGGGGCAAGTACGACCTTGCGGTGGTCCGTCCCGGCCAGAACGGCACAGCGCGCGCCGTCATTGGACCGACGTCGATCGAGGTGCACGAGCGAGGACGATCCATTTTCGAGCAGTCGGTCGAGCCCAGGCTCCCGCCTCAGCAGCCCATCTACTCGCGCCTTCCACCCATCGAGCCCGATCACTGGCGACTTGCCGCGACCGTTCGAGAAGGCTCTTCCTGGCGCGCCCTCCTCATGCACACCACCCTCGAGTGGCACTGGATCAGCGACCGCGACCCCGCGGTCCGCCTGATCGAACGCGACCGCGTCGTCCTCGAGCCGGCTCGCGGCGGTCCCGAGATCGAGCTCCGCCTCGCTCGGTTACCGCCGCCAGAGCCATAGGTCGCTGGTCCCGGCGCTACCAGGTCCCACCTGTACCAGTGTCAATCGGCCCGACTGGCGTCGTGGCCATGACGATGGGTGTTCTCTGCGGCGCTGCGCACGATGAACGCACGATCGCGCGAGATGACGGCGCGCGACGGGATCGGAACTGCGGGCACCGCCGTTGCACTGCTGCGTCGGCATGAAGCAGACGTATCTGTACAGATCCATCCTGGTGGACGTCGTCCTCTGCATGACGGTGAGCGCGTGCTCGACCGAGATCGACAGCGGGGGCGGCGGCTCGCTCGAGGAGCTGGGCGCGAATGGACCCATCTGCGATATCTCGCCGCCGGACGGCAACGGCGGGGTCTGGATCAACTATCGCGCCGGCGATATCGGCTGCGGCTGTTGCGATCCCTTCGGATCGATCAACGTCGACGGCTTCACCATTCCGGGTCGGGAGAAGTGCTTCTACGAGTGGCTGCAATCGAACAATCCCGACATTCTCGAGAAGATGGGCGCGGTGACCGCTGACGAGTTCCGGTGGGAACCGCCCGGCTCGATCCCGTGGGTGTCAGATGACTGGTGGTCTGGCGTCGCGTGGGGTGTGCCGTTCAGCCAGGGCGAAGAGCTGGGTTTCGGCGCCCGCATCCAGTTCATGTACAACGGCAGCGATCGCTGCGGCGGCCAGGAGCGGAACAACGGATACCTCAAGCTCTATTACTACCCGGAGCGCGCCGCCGGCAAGAAAGGCAAGACCGAGGAGAAGGAGTGCGAGGACGACGAGGACTGCCAGTACATCGACCCCGACAATCCGGTCTGCGACTGGGACGCCGACAAGAACAAGAAGCTGTGCAAGAAGAAGCGCTGCCAGCAGTACGACTGCACCAAGACGGACGTGCGACCACCGGACCTGGTCAGCTACTGCAGCAACCAGGGCAGCTCGGCGCTGTACTGCGGCCCCAGCAACTCGCACATGCCCTGCCAGGGTAATCACCTGCAGTACTACCAGCCCTACGAGTTCTGGGTCCGCGACAACAACCGCTGCGAGAAGCGCACCGTGAAGGTGATCGAGTGTCTCGGTTCGGCAGACCAGACGACCGCCTACCCGCCGGAGACGTGTTCGAGCCTCGGCTACCTCAACGGCGGCACCAACTGCTTCATCGGTCCCCAGTCGTGGGGGAAGTACTTCAACGGCTTCAACGTCCCGTACACCGCCTGTCCTTGATGCGGGTATGCTCGCGAGTCCGCCACGGCAGGTGACCTTGGTCTACCGCGACGAGACTCGAACCACGCTGTGCTCGCTGTGCGACAGCCCCGGCGAGGCCACGTGCTTGCGGTGCGGCCGCCCGCTCTGCCGCGAGCACGCCCCGGCCGAGGAGACGCGCTGCGGGCCGTGCGAGACCTGGTTCGACGAGAATTCCTCGACCTACACGGCCCGGACCGGGCGGTTCTCTCTCGCGCGCATGGCGCTTCCATCGAGGGGCGTGGCGGTCGCGCTGCTGCTCACCCCCGCGAGCGTGGTCGGCGCGGCCTTCTTGTGGGAGCACGCCCGACGGCGTCGCGAGCGGGATCGCTTCCTCGCCGAGCGTCCCGGGTCGCAGGTCACAGCATGGCGAGCTCGAGGTTGCTGAGCTCGCCCTTGGCGTCGGAGCGGTAGGTGACCTTCTTCTCGAGCGCCTCGATGACGGCGGCGGTGAAGTCCACCTCCTCGAGCTTGGCGGCGATACCGAGGCCGCCGGGCGAGAACACGTTGATCTCGAGGAGCTTGTTGCCGACGATGTCGAGCCCGACCAGGAACATGCCGTCGCGCGCCAGCTTGGGTCGCACGATCTCGGCGATCTTGAGCATCTCGTCGCTGACCTCGGCCTTGGCGGTCTTGCCGCCGACATGGACGTTGGAGCGCACGTCCCCTTCGGCCGAGATGCGCCGGAAGGCGGCATACTTGCCGTCGACGGTGAGCGGCAGCCCGTTCATGAGAAAGAGGCGGGTGTCGCCCTCTCTGGCGAGCGGCAGATACTCCTGCGCGATCACGTAGCCGTCGCGCGAGACCGCCTCGATCATCTGGTGGAGGTTGCCCATGTCGTTCGGCTGCACCAGGAAGACGCTGGTGCCACCCGAGCCCTGTAGCGGCTTGAGCACGGCGCGTCCGCCCTCCTGCTCGACGAACTTGCCGATGTCCTCGACCGACCGCGAGATGAGCGCGCGCGGTCGCACCTCCTTCGGGAAGTGCTGGAAGTACATCTTGTCCCTGGCGCTTGCCAGGGAGCTCGGATCGTTGACGACGATGACGCCGCGGGCGGCCGCGCGCTGTCCGAAGACGAACCCCGCGCTCTGCGCCCACGGACGGGTCCCGAGATCGGCGGCCGGATCGTTGCGCAGGAAGAGGACGTCGAGATCGTCGACCGCGATGCGCTCGACCCGCGCGCCGTCTCCCTGGACCGCCGCCAGGTAGTCCGCGGACGTGCGATAGGAGGTGTCGGGGGCCGCGCGCGCCCATGCCCGTACGCTGTCGTCCGGATCGTTTGCCAGGTCTGCGACTCCCATCAGCCAGACGTCGTGCCCCATCTCGAGGGCCTTCAGGCCGAGGCGCGTGGTGGTGTAGTTCGCTTCCTCGGTCGCGCAGTCGTTGCAGACCAGTCCGAGCCTCATCCGGTGCTCCTCGCTTCGATCGGTTCGACGAGATCGATCGGGCGGAGGCCGGCGCGCGCGCGTTCGAGCCGGGCCGGGGCGTCCGCCGTATCGAGCCAGCGCGGCCGCAGGCGCGCGGGGCGCAGGATCTGCCGCGTGATCAGCTCCTCGACGAGCGGCACCTGTTCGATGGCGAGCTTGCCGACCAGGAGCGGCTCGAGGGCGCCGCCGCCAGCCAGATAGGCGAGGAGCTGGAGCAGACCGCGGAGGTAGATGGCGTCCCGGGTCAGACCGCCGCCGCGGAACACGCGCACCGCCAGCCCGAACGCAGCCTGGAGCGGGAGGCCGTGCCGCTCCGACAGCTCGGCGACCACGGCCGGGAAGCTCGCCCCCTCGACCAGCCGCCGCACCGCGACGACGCGCGCCGCGATGATCCGGAGCCGCATCGCGGTCAAGCCGCCGGCCACGTACTCGGCGAACATCGCCAGTCCCTCCTGCAACCCCTCGTAACCGGCGAGCCCGGCGGCGAGCACGCGGAGCGGCTGAGACCTGCCGTTGACGTAGGTGACGACGTGGGTGCCGATCTCGTGCTGGATGAGCGCCTCGACTCGCCGGGCGGAGACCGCGAGCCGATGTGGCACCAGGAGGTCGCCGTGCGACACCACGAGCCCGGGGATGTCGTCGCGAACCTGGACGGCGACCTCGAGCGGCGCGTGGAGCTTCTCGTAGTGATCGAGCTCGGCGCGGGCGCGTGCAGCCAGCTCGGCGGCGCCGCACTGCGGGCGGACAGCGGCGGACGAGACCGGCAGGGCAGAGAGGATCGACTCGGCTTCGGCCAGGAGCGCGTCGTCCGCTCCGCCGTAGAGCTGGATGCTTCCGGGCAGGAACCGGGGGCCGTCGCGCTCCTCGAGCAGGCCGAGCTGGCGGTCGAGGTCGCGGCGCTTGTCGCGCAGCAGCAGGGCGAGCACCGGATCCTCGAGCTTCTCGAGAGGGAGGTCGTAGAGCCTGCGCTTCACGAGCTCGGGATCGACCGTCAGCATCCGGTAGCGCAGGGCGGGCGCGCGCCGGTGGCCAGAAGCGCAGAACTCCGCCCATGCCTCGGCGGTGTTGACCGGGGTCACGGCGAGCAGGGAGTCGAACGAACCCTCGATCTCGGTCAGATCCTGGTCGGCCTGGCGAACCGCGCGCAGCATGCGGCGTCGCCCCATCATCTGGTAGTGCGCCGGCGCGACCGAGGTCTGGACCCGGGTGAACTCGAAGAAGCCCTGCTGGAGCGCGCCGGCGAACTCGCGGGACAGCGCGCGCAGAGCGATCGGATACAGCGCCAGCGGCGAGCGGTAGATCGGGGGCATCTCGAGCCCGACCAGCAGGATCCCGGTGTGCGCGGCGCGGTCGGCGGTGATGAGCGGCGGGGCGCCCGGCGGCGAAGGCTCGCCTCCGGTGACGACGTCGACCGAAAGCATCCCGACCGGCGTGGACATCGCGCGCAGTGCGCCGGCCAGCACGTCGACGGTGGTCGCCTCACCGGGCGTGACGATGCGAACCCCGGGGGGCGCGTCCCCCGGGTCGGGGCCGGCCCACAGCTCGAGCACGAGGCAGGCGCCGCACGCATCGGCGAGCAGCTGGACCACCGCGTCGACCAGCTCTGCGAGCTCGCGCTGGCGACGCGGATCGGTGCTCGCCACCAGGTACGAGGCCTGGGTCCGCACCAGCTCGGCGGTTCCAGGGTCCGGACGGTCGATGGGTGCCCGGTAGAGGCACAGGAACGGGACCGGGTGATCGATGTTGAGCCGTCCGCCGCCGGGAAGGTTTCGCCGCACCGGTTTGCTCGCTGCGAGCCGAGCGCGGACTGCATCGACCAGACCGCCGATCATGGAGACCGTCTTCGTCATGTGGCCAGCGACTCGATGAGCCCGGGCAGCGTGGCCGCCAGCGCCCGGCTCAGCTCGGCCAGGTGCGCGTCATCCACGCGTCCATGAACGTCTTCTTGAACTCGACGGCCAGCGCACAGCCGGTGGCCGGGAAGCTGCGGTGGATCCAGGCCGCCATCTCACCTCCCATGAACACGACGTTCTCGCGCACGTCGAGCGGGTGACCGCGAACCCGGCAGGCGGCCAGATCGGCGCAGAACCTGTCGACCAGGGGGCCCCAGCGGGCGCGGTCCAGCGAACCGGTGCCGACATTGATGTCGGGATGGAGCGCCGGGTCTGCAGCCGGTCCGTCCGGGCCGCTGCGCCGGTGATTGTAGGAGTGGACGTCGAGCACCACGAAGCGCCCGTGGCGGCGCTCGCGTTCGCGCAGCACGCGGCCGAGGAGATCGTAGAACTCGTCGTACTCGGCGAGCGAGCGCGCGATGAGGTCCTCCGCGCACGGCTCGCACCACACGTCCAGGCCCCATGCGTCGTCCGGGCCGCGATAGACCGCCTGCTCGCGCGGACGATTGAGATCGACCTCGAAGCGGGACCTGACCGGGACCAGCCAGGTCGGGGCCACCGCCGCCAGCATGCCGGTGAACGGGTCTTCCTCGCGCAGCCGGGTCGCCTCGTCGAGCGCGAGCCTTTCTGCCACCTCGTGGCGCACTGCGTGACCGGCGTGAATGGCGGTCGCCACCACTGGCCCGCTCGCCTCCTCAAACATGACGAGGGGGTTGGCCATGGTGCCAGCCTAACCCGCAGGACGCGGCCGCGCCGTCGCGCAATCCAGCGCAGGGCGGGGCTGGATTCGCACGTCTTCCCGCTCTCCGTGGTCGCACCGGTGTAGGTTCCGGGCCGCAGACGATGGATGACGCACCGGTCCGGGTTCGCGCGCTCCGCGAGGAGGAGCGCGAGGTGGCGCGAACGATACAGCGGCGCGCCTTCAACGTGCCGCCGTCGGCGCCGGGCGGTGCGCCGCCTTCGCCGCCGCTCGATTCGGTGCGCGTCGCCGAGGTGGCCGGCGCGATCGCGGGCGTTCTGCGGGTTCATCGCTTCGGGCACTTCTTCTCCGGGCGATCGGTGCCGGCGATCGGGATCGGCGGCGTCGCAGTGGTCCCCGAGGCGCGCGGACGGCGCGTGGCCGAGCGACTGCTGGTCGACGTCCTGCGCGAGCTGCGCGGGGAGGGGTTCGCGATCTCCACGCTGTTTCCCGCGACGGTGCCGGTGTACCGCCGCTGCGGCTACGAGTACATGAGCCTGCGGGTGCGGTTTCGCGCGCCGGTCCGCTCGCTGCCACGCGCGGCCGGTCCGGACGTCCTGCCGTGGACGGACGACGATCTCGCCGACATCGCCGCATGCTACCGGAGCTGGGCGCAAGGCCAGAACGGCGCCGTCGATCGCCCCGAGCGCTGGTGGCCCGACCGGGTCCTGGCGTCGTGGCAAGGCAAGGAGGTGCTCCGGTACTGCGTCAGGGAGGGCGGCGTCATCACCGGCTACCTGGTGTACATGCAGCACGGACGGGCGGACGCCGCGGACTGGTCGTTCGATCTGGATGTTCACGACCTCGTGTGGACGACCCCGGTCGCGGCGGCCGCGCTCCTGACCTTCGCCGGCAGGCACCGTTCGAACGCGATGGACCTGGTGTGGACCGGGCCGCCGAACGACAGCCTCGCCAACCTCTTGCCCGAGCAGGACGCCGGCTTCGACTCCTGGTTCCGCCAGATGATCCGGCTGGTCGACGTGGCGGCGGCGTTCGAGGCGCGCGCCTACCCCTCTGCCCTCGAACGCGCGCTGGAGCTGGCGATCGAAGATCCGCATCTCGCCGACAACGCGGGCAGCTGGCGGATCGAGGTCTCGGGGGGACGCGCGCGCGTCGCGCGAGCTGCCGCCGCAAGCGCTCGCGTCGATATCGCGACCCTCGGCGCGATCTGGTCCGGGATGCTGGCCCCGGTCGACGCGCGCCGTCTCGGCCGGCTCGTCGCCGACGACGTCACGGTGCAGACGCTCGGCGAGATGTTCGCCGGCCCACTCCCCTGGATCAACGACTGGTTCTGACGCGGAGCTGCTTCATGAAACAGCGCTTGAAGGTGAAGCTGGATGACAGGGGCGCGATCGAGCTCCCGATCGACGTGCGGGCGATCTTCGGCGAGGCGAGACCCGCGGTGAAGATGACGTTCAACGGCAAGACCTACAAGAACCGCGTGATGGTGTACGGGGGCAAGTACTACCTCGGGGTCTGGAAGGCAGTGCTCGCCGAGCACGGCCTCGGGCCGGGTGACGCGGTCGATCTGGTGCTCGAGCCCGACGAGACGCCGCGAACGGTGAAGGCGCCGAAGCTGCTCGCCGACGCCATGAAGAAGAACGCAGCCGCGCGGGCCGGCTGGGCCGCGATGAGCTTCACCCACAAGCGTGAGTGGGCAAGGGCGATCGAGGAAGCGAAGAAGCCCGAGACGCGCGATCGCCGCGTCGCTGACGCGGTTGCGGCGCTGGTCACCGCGGCCAGGAAGGCGAAAGGCTCGGGTCGAACGCGACCGGCGCGCCGACCTCGATCGTGATCGGGGAAGCCGGGTGGGGTGCTTTCGGTGGGCCTACGGTGTCGGTTCGAGAGCAGGTGGTCTAGCATCGGAGGATGAGTCAAGAAGGGGGCGGCAAGCCGCCGCCGCCGGTCCAGAAGACGATCTTCGGATACGCGCCCGGGAAGGGGCCTCCGGCCCAGACACCGCCGCCGCAGTTCGCGCCGCCGCCGGACGCGCCGACGCAGATGGACCTCGAGCCGCCGCAGTTCGAGCCGCTGCCGGGCGCGCCGACGGTGCTGGAGATGGAGCCGCCGCAGTTCGGGCCGCCGCCGGGTGCGCCGCCGCCGCCGCAGCAGTTCGGGCCCCCGCAGCAGCAGTTCGGGCCGCCGCAGCAGCAGTTCGGGCCGCCGCCGCAGCAGTTCGGCCCCCCGCCGGGCGCGTACGGTGCGCCGCATCCGCAGGGAATGGGCGCTCAAGTGATGACGTATCCGCTGCACGCGGGCGCGCGCGGCGCGTACATGTTCGTCGGCGTTCTGCTCTGCATCCTCATCATCGGCATCCCGTTCGCGATCTGGGCGTTCATCGCCCGCTCGCGCGGTCGCATGGAGGTGCAGGGGCTGGAGGTCCGGTCGTACGGCTTCTTCACGCGCCGACTCGACCTGTCGCGCGCGCGGCGGCTCGGCGTGCTCGAGGTGCCGATCTATGCGCGAGGCCTGGGCGGCGCCATCGCGCGCCGCAAGGTGGGCGGCGACCGGGCGGTCCACCTGTGCACGATGGACGAGCAGGGCCGCAAGGCGAACATCCTGGTGTCGATGTACCAGGGCTTCCCCGACCTCATCCAGCTCGCGCAGCGCATGACCGGTCTCCCGCTCGAGGAGGTCAAGGTCGGCGCGCTCGGCCCGAAGTGGCCCGGCTGAGCGACTGCGACTGCATGTGGGCGATCGCTGTCGACGCGCGTCGACACGCGTGAGCAGAGCCACGCGCGAAAGCGCGAAGCGCGACGGAGCGCGTGGTCGCCTGCTTGTTTCGGATCGCGCTGGCAGCTCCACCGTCCGATCAGGCCGGCCGGGTTCCGCGCGCTTGTACGTGGCAGGCTTGTTGCTCGCTGCCTGGACGCATGCACCGGACGCTGCCCATCGCGATCGTCGCCCTTTTTCTTCTCGCGCCGACCAGCGCCACCCTCGCCGGCGGCGGAAGATCGGGGAAGCGAGTCGCGCCGCGCGGGGACGCGCCGACCAACGCGCCGGTGTTCCGCGACCTCGACCGCAGCGTGAAGAAGGCGGCCAGCGGCACGCCGCTCAGCCGGGCCTTCCGGGTCCCGCGCGCGAAGGCGAAGGGCGGCCGGGCGTACACGGTGAAGCCGGTCGACGCGACGCTGGTCGAGCGGACGCGCCACGGTCGCGCCGCGGTCCAGCTGGAGCTGATGCCGCACAGCCGCGCGGTGAAGAGCTCGACCCTGCGGGTGCCGAGTCGGACCCGGCGCGGCGCCGAGCTGGCGGTGCACAACCGCGAAGGCCACATCGAGGTGTCGGTGCGCGACCCCGAGCGCGGCGAGGTCTGGGCCGCCCTCTCGTTCGGGCCGAAAGCGCCGGCGCGGGTCGGCGTGACCTACTACGTGCTGCCGCCCGGCGAGCACATGCGGACGCGGCCGCCGACCCCGCCGGAGGAGGCGGCGGTCTTCTTCGCCGCGATGGGCGGGTTCCAGCCGGCGCGCAACACGCGGGCCGGTCGCGCGGTCGCCGACTTCGCCCGCCGCCTGGAGAAGACCGCGCGAGGGCTGAGCGCGGAGGAACAGCGGCGCATCGCTCCGCTCATCGAGCTCCTCCGCGAGACGCCGGTGTCCGGGCGCGATCCGGTGCCGGTGGCGGGGCCGCGCACCGCGCGCCGGAGCAGCGCGGGCGAAGAGCGCCGGGAGACGCGACCCAACGCCGCGCTGTTCGCGGCAGCACGCAGCAGCCTGCGCATCGCCGCGCAGGGCACGCCGCTGACCCGCCAGGAGCGGGTGGCCGCCCGCCCGGGTGAGCGCGCCTATACGGTCGGCGCCCGCACCGCGTCGCTCCGGCAGGACGGCGAGCACGGGCCCGCGAGCCTGCACATCGAGAACGGCTGGGGCCGTGAGTTCAAGCCCCGGTCGGCGCGCGTGATGGTGCCGGGGACCGGCGCGCGCGCCAGCGCGCTCGAGCTGTCGTACACGCCGCACCGCATGCGCATCGAGCTGCGCGACCCGCGGCGCGGCCTCCTTCGCATCGCGCTCGACAGCGACGTCGACCGGCCGGGCGGCGTTCGCTACTCGATCGTCGATGTCG
>Ga0310810_10008667_pt1 | contig 11725 bp, 10 predicted proteins | sample NCmetagenome_FD_207641 | JGI IMG/M metagenome (GOLD analysis project Ga0310810, IMG submission 207641) | Soil microbial communities from experimental microcosm in Duke University, North Carolina, United States - NC | ecosystem: Engineered > Artificial ecosystem > Soil microcosm > Unclassified ...
GTGCGCCGGCTCGCTGCCGCCATCCGCGGATTGCAGCTCTATTCGCCAGGACATCCGCTGGTGGCTCGCGGGCTCGGCGCGCTCGCCGAAACCTGCTCGCAGCTGCTCGCCGACGAACCCAGCATCACCATCGGCATCGTCGGCGCGGACATCGTGGTCGGCGAAGTGGCGCTGCCGAAGAGCCGTGAAAGCTACGGAGAGCTTCTCCGGCGTATCAAGCGGCTCGGGATCGAGCGAATCACCTTCGATCGCGGTGTCACGCCGGACGAAATCAACACGCTCGTCACTACCATCTGCCACCCGGAGCGTCCGGTCGGGAAGGACGCGCCCGGTGCGGCGCCATCCGACGCGCTCGAAGCGCTGGAGGACCTGCCGCACATCCGGGTGGGCCGCATTCAGCTCGAGGAGCGCGTCGACACGTCGGCAGCGGACATGGCCGCCATCCGGCGTCTCTACCTCGAAGCCTCCAACGTCGCCGAGGAAGTCTGGGAGGCGGCCAGGACCGAAGGCAGGCCCGATCCGCGCGAGGCCCAGAACCTGATCGAGCAGCTGTCCCAGGCGGTGGCCCAGAACCGGACCGCGCTCCTCGCGCTCACCGCGCTCAAGGAATACGACAACTACACCTTCACCCACATGGTGAACGTGTCGATCCTCACCATGGCCCAGGCGCGCGCGCTCGGCATCGACGGCGGCCTCCTCCGTGAGTTCGGCCTCGCCGGGCTGATGCACGACATCGGCAAGGTCCGCACGCCGGCCGAGATTCTGAGGAAACCGGATCGGCTCACCGACTCGGAAATGCACGTGATGCGACGCCACGTCGTGGACGGCGCCGAGATTCTGCGCCGCACGCCGGAGATTCCATCCATAGCGCCCGTGGTCGCGTTCGAGCACCACCTGCGCAGCGACGGCACCGGCTATCCGGTCGGCGTGTCACGTCCGAAGCTGAACCTCGCGACCATGCTCTGCAGCATCGCCGACGTGTACGACGCGATGCGATCGCAGCGCGCTTACCAGGGGTCGCTGCCTACCGAGCGCATCCTCGAGGTCATGAAGCGCGCCGACGGCCATCAGTTCGATCAGCACCTGGTCCGCCGCTTCACGCAACTGCTGGGCATCTATCCGCCCGGCAATCTGGTATTGCTCGATGACGGCGCCGTCGCCGTCGTGCTGCAGGTGCACGCGCCCGATCCGCACCGGCCGCGCGTCCGTGTCATCATGGATGGCAAACGCCGGCGCCTCCTGACGCCGGTGGACATCAACCTCTTCGAGGAACAGTCCGATCCGGCAAAGGCGCGGAAGGTCGTCGCGCCGCTGGATCCGTCCGAATACGCCATCGATCCCCTCACCTACCTGTAATCCTCATGATTCGCGCTCTATCTGCGGCAGCCGCGCTGCCGCTCGTCATCTTTTCTGCCGCCGCGAGTCCGCGGATTGCGGCCCAGGCTCCGGAACGACCGCGGCTGCTGGTCGTCGTCGTCGTCGATCAGATGCGCAACGACTATCTCGATCGCATGGCCCCGCTGTGGACCAGGGGCATGAAGCGGCTGCTGACCGAAGGCGCCGTCTTCGAGCGGAACTTCTATCCGTATCTGCAGACCGTCACCTGCGCCGGCCACGCGACGATCGGCACGGGGAGCTTCCCCGCGACGCACGGCATCATCATGAACTCGTGGTGGCGCGGCACGCGCAACGGGACGTGCACGGAAGACGCAGCCGTCAAGCCAATCGGCTACGAGCCGGACGCCGAATCAGTCGGGCACAGCGCGGTCCAGTTGCTCGTCCCGACGATGGCGGATCGGCTTCGCGAGACCTCGCCCGCCGCTCGAGTGGTAAGCCTGTCGATCAAGCCGCGGAGCGCGATCATGATGGCGGGCAAGGGCGGAGTCGTCACCTGGACGGACGATCACAACAAGTGGGCTACCTCGACCGCCTACTCGGCGGCTCCGGACCCCGACGTACAGGCCTTCGTCAACGCACATCCCAGGCTCGCGTTGAGGGGCGAGGTCTGGCAGCGGCTGCTCGAGGCCGAGCGTTACACCGGCGTTGACGATGGGATGGGAGAGAAGCCGCCCAGCGGATGGACCACCCAGTTCCCGCATCCGATGGCCGGCGGCCCGGGAACGTCGGAGGATCAGTTTTACACGCTCTGGGAGAACAGCCCCTACGCGGACGCGTACCTCGGCGCGATGGCGGCTGACCTGGTGAAGCGGAAGAAGCTCGGGCAGGGCCCGGCAGTGGATCTTCTGGCCATCAGCTTCTCCGCGCTCGACTACGTCGGCCACAAGTTCGGTCCCGACAGCCACGAGGTACAGGACACGCTCCTGCGCCTCGACGTGACGGTCGGTGACCTGCTCGACTCGCTCGACACGAGCGTCGGCAGGGGACGCTATCTCCTGGGGCTCAGCGCCGATCATGGCGTGGCGCCCATTCCCGAAGCCTGGGTCGCCGAAGGGCACGAGGGCGGACGCATTGCCCTTCAGCAACTGGCCCGCGCCGCCAACGCCGCGCTCGTCGAATCGCTCGGGCCTGGAGAGCACGTGGCACGCGCGGAGTACACGCAGATCTATCTCTCGGCCGCCGCCGGGCAGCGCGTCGCCGAGAACCCGGCTCTGCTGCAGCCGGTGCTCGCCGCGCTGGAGCGGCTCCCTGGCGTGCTGCGCGCGATGCCAAGCGCCGGACTTGAAGCGGCGCGCGATTCAAAGGATCTGGTCGTCCGTGCGGCGGCGCTCAGCCACGTTGCCGGCCGGAGCGGACAGATCGTGATCGTCCCGCGGCCGTACTACATCGTCGGCGGGTCGGATGCGACCACGCACGGAACGCACAACCCGTACGATCAGCACGTGCCGTTGATCTTCTTCGGCACCGGCGTCGTGGCCGGCCGCTACGACACGCCTTCGACGCCCGCGGACCTCACACCAACCCTGGCGGCGCGAATCGGCCTGCAGATGCCGGGCGTCGACGGCGTGGCGCGGACCGCCATCTTCCGAGCTCATTGAAGCCGTGGCACATAATGGGTTCGGAGGGACGAAGTCGATGAGTACCTCGCACGCGCGCCTCAGGTCGGTCGCCTGCGGCGTCGCGCTTGCAGTTCTTGGCTGGTCGAGCCTGTCGGGCCAGGAACCAGCGCCCGCCGCAAGGGCGCTCGTCTCGGAGGCGGCACTGCCGGCGATCGACCGCGGGCTGCGCGCTCAGGACATCGTCCGCGATCCCGAACGCGTACCGCGGCGGCCGCTGCGGGCCGATGCGCTCGATCGCTCGGCCGTAGACGGCGCGTACCTGCCGGGGTCGGTGATCGTCAAGTTCAAGGACGGCGCCGATCGTGGCGCGGCCGTCAGCAGCACGATGGCGCAGGTCGCGGGAACCTCAGCGCAACAGCCGTCGTGGGCCGATTTCGAGATCGTCAACATCGCCGACAGCATGGATCCCGAAGTCGCGGCCGCGGCGTTGCGGGCCCGCGGCGACGTCGAGTACGCGCAGCCCCGCTATCTCAATCACACGATGTACCGGCCGAACGATCCGCTGTACTCGAACCAGTGGAACTTTCCAGCCATCGACATGGAGCGGGCGTGGGACATCCAGCCCGGCGCCTCGTCGAACGTGATCGTCGCCGTGCTGGACACCGGCGTCGCCTTCAAGAACGCCACGTTCCGATACAACTCGACGGTCCCGGTCCAGATCGAAGACGGCGGCCCGTTTTACCCGGCGTTGGGTATCGTCGACGTGCCGTTCGCCATCGCCCCGGAACTCGGCGATCGCTTCGTCGCGCCGCGCGATTTCATCTGGAACGACAACGACCCCGTGGATATGGACGGCCATGGCACACACGTGTCGGGGACAGTCGGCCAGCTCACCAACAACGGCGTCGGCGTAGCCGGCATGGCGTTCAACGTCCGGATCATGCCGGTGAAAGTCATCTCCGGAACCTGGGACGACATCTTCGGCTCGCCCTTCGCCGGCACTGACGACGTGGTCGCGCGCGGCGTCCGCTACGCCGTGGACAACGGCGCGAAGGTGATCAACATGAGCCTGGGACGCGAGCAAGGCGGACCAGCACCGACCGTGGACGACGCGATTCGCTACGCGGTACAGCGCGGCGTGTTCGTTGCGATCGCGTCCGGAAATACCAAGGAAGAAGGCAACCAGCCGAACGTGCTCGGCAACATCGCGCCCTCGCTTGCCGGCGCGGTCACGGTCGGCGCGGTCGGGCGGTCGCTCGAGGTCGCGTACTACTCGACTACCTCGCCGGCCGTCGAACTGTCGGCGCCTGGGGGTGATTTCAGGCAATCGGGCGGCCAGGGGTCCGGGGGCATCCTGCAACAGACCCTCGATCTCGATTTGCTGGAAACCTTTAACCGGCCGCCGTCGCAGTTCGGGCCACCACGGGCTGATTCATTCGCCTATTACTACTTCCAGGGCACCTCGATGGCGACGCCGCATGTTTCCGGGTTTGCCGCGCTGCTCATCCAGCAGGGAATCACGAGTCCCGCGGCGATCGAGGAGGCGATGAAGAAGTCGGCCACCGACAAGGGACCTCCGGGACGCGACGACGCGTACGGTTTCGGCTTGATCAGCCCCCGCGCGGCGCTGCGCGGAATGGGACTCGCCCGCTAGCCCGAGGAGATCCGATGCGCGTGTGGACGATCCGGTTGCTGATGGTTGCGGTGCTGGGGACGGGAGTGGCGGTCCCCGCCGCGGCGCAGGGCGTGGACATCAAGGGGTACGGCATGGTCGGCGGCATGAACTTCGCCGCCTCCGAAAGCTTCGACGCCGTCTTCGGCAGTTCCACCGGGCTGATCTTCGGCGGCGGCGCCGAGGTCGGGCTGCCGTGGGGCGGCTTGTACTTCGGTATCGGCGCGTGGCGCTATTCGAACGACGGCGAGCGGGTCTTCGTGTCGGGCTCGGACGTATTCCCGCTGGGCATTCCATTGTCGGTGGACATCACGCCGATCGAAGTAACCGCGGGGTGGCGCTTCAAGCAGATCTCGCCCCGGCTGGTCCCGTATGTCGGCGGCGGGTGGAGCTCGTACAGCTACAAGGAGACCTCGGACTTCGCAGTCACGGGTGACGACGTGGACGAGCGCTTCAACGGCTTCCACATTCTCGGCGGCGTGGAGTTCAAGGCCGCGCGCTGGCTGGGAATCGGCGGGGAGATCGTCTTCTCGCGCGTGCCCAACGCGCTCGGGGTGAGCGGAGTATCCGAGGCGTTCGACGAAGACAACCTCGGGGGCACCAGCTACCGGCTGAAGATCAGCGTTGGCCGCTGACGCCCGATTCACCCGCCGCGTCTTGGGGATCGTCAAGCGGATCCCGGTGGGCCGCGTCACCACCTACGGAGACGTCGCGCGCCTGGCCGGCCACCCCGGCGCCGCGCGTGCCGTCGGCAACGTCATGCGCCAGGCCCGCCTGCCGGGCCTTCCCTACCACCGCGTCATTGCCGCCGGCGGACAACTGGGCGGCTATTCCGACCTGTCGCTGAAGCGCGCCCTGCTGGTCGCCGAAGGCCTGGTGGTCTCGGCCCGCCGGGTGCGTCATTTCGAGAAAGTGCGCTGGCCGTAAAGGCTTCAGGCCTCAGGCCTGATCTTGGTGACTAATTCCTGGCTCCCGGCCCCTGTCTCCTAATTCCTGCCCTTCGAACCAATTAGGCGCGACGAACGTCTGTTTGGGCGTGATCAACCCCGCCCGCCATGTCCTCGTCTAAGCATTCAGGAGCGGTGCGGAACGCGGACCTCGACCTTGCAGGACGCATCAAGTCGGGTGACGCCGCGGCATTCGAGGCGCTGTATCAGCAGCACGCCTCCCGCCTCTACAATTTGGCCAGTCGCATGTCCGGCGGCGCCGACGCCGAGGACCTGCTGCAGGACATCTTCCTGCTGGCTTATCGGAAGGTCGGGAGCTATAGAGGTGAGTCGTCGCTCGGCACCTGGCTGTATCGGCTGGCGATGAACCACTGCCTGGACGTGCTGCGGAACCGGCAGACCCGGATGGGGCAGGTGACCGACTCGATGGACGAGCCCGACGCGGCGCCCGTGGCCGCCCCCGGGCCGACGCTGAGCGCGGTGAGCCGGATCGACCTCGAACGGGCAATCGAAGCGCTGCCGCCCGCGTGCCGGGCGGCGTTCCTCCTGCATGACGTGGAGGGGTTCGGCCACCAGGAGGTGGCTGACATCCTCGGGGTAACCGAGGGGACATCGAAATCGCAGGTGCACAAGGCCCGCCTGCGGATCCGCGCCCACCTCGGGGCGCGGGAATACAGCGCCGGATGAGCGTGAACACTGTGACCTGCCAGGAACTGCCCGTCGCCGCCTACGTCGAAGGCGAACTGGACCCCGCCGGGGAGCGCTCCGTCGAGCGCCACCTCGAAGGGTGTGCGGCGTGCCGTGGACTGGTTGCCGATTTGCGCACGGTGCGCGCGGCCGCCTTCACATTGGATCGGCGCGAGCCTCCGGCCGACCTTCTTTCCCGAATCCAGGCCCGCATCGTCAGCGAACCGAAGCCCGCGGCGCGCCTGCTCGCCTGGCCAAACACCCGGGCAGCCTGGGGCACGTGGCTGGCCGCCGCGGCCGCGCTCCTCGTCGCCACCACTGTCGGCATCGCGCCGCTGCTCCGGCCGTCAGCGCCGATGGGAAGTGTGCCGGAAGCCGCCACTCCGGCTGCACTGGTGGACTCGGTCCAGGCCGACCTCGAAGCCGCGGAACAGCACTACGACCGGGCGATCCAGGGCCTGGAACAGATTGCCAGGAGCGATAGCTCCGAGCTCGATCCGCAGGTGGCAGCGGTGCTCCAGAAGAACCTGCAGGTGGTGGACCAGGCGATCAGCGAAAGCCGCGCCGCGCTCAAGACGCAGCCGGCGAGCGCCACCGCGCAGGAAGGGCTGTTCGACGCGATGCGGACCAAGGTCGCGCTGCTGCAGCAGACCGTCGAGTTGATCAACGAAATGCGAAAGGGCAACCAGGCAGAGGCCGGTCGGCTCATGCAGGACCTTTCCCGATGACCCCCATGATGCACCTTCGACTGATTACCGTCCTCGTCGCCGTCGGCTCGTTCGGGCAGGCGCAGGCGGCACTGACCGGGGGCCTCCCCGCCGACACGCCGCGCGCCGCCTGGTTCGAGCGCTACGCCGAGGCTCGCCAGGGGCCGGAGCAAACCGACCGCCTGACCCAGACGATCAAGGTCGGGGCCGAAGGCGCGCTCGACCTCTCGAACATCTCCGGAGACGTGCGCGTCACCGGCACCTCTGGTTCGGCGATTACGATCGAGGCGGTCAAGCGGGTACGGCACCGCGACGCCGACGAGGCGAAGCGCCTGCTCCAGGAGCTGCGGATCGACATCACCACGGTGGGGGACCGGGTCGAGGTCCGCACGACGTACCCCCGCCGGAACGGCGGCGATCGCAACATCTCGGCCCGGGTGGATTACACGGTCAGCGTGCCGATCGGCGCCGCGGTCGCGGTCAAGACCGTCTCCGGGGACGCAAGCGTGACGAAAGTGAACGGCGAGGTCCGCGCCGAAACCGTGAGCGGCAACGTCGCCGTGACCGGCACGCCGAACCTGGCGACGGCGAAGACGGTGTCGGGCAACGTCACCGCCAGGGACGTCGAGGGCGCCTCGACCCTCTCGCTGGGAACGGTGTCCGGCACGGTCCTCGCGGCCGGACTCAAGGCCCGCTCGCTCGAGTGCGGGTCGGTCAGCGGCGACATTCAGCTGTCGGACATCCAGGTCGAGCGGCTGATGGCCAAGTCGGTCTCGGGCTCGATCGAGTTCGGGGCGACCCTCGCCCGCGGCGGCCGCTACGACCTCGGCTCCCACTCCGGCGACATCCGGATCGTCCTCGCCTCGCAGACCGGCTTCGAGCTCGACGCCAGCACGTTCAGCGGCAGCGTCCGCTCCGATTTCCCGGTCACGATGCGTGCCGACGGCGGCAACCGGGACCGCCGGGACTCGAACAAGAGCATCCGCGGCTCGTTCGGCGACGCAAGCGCCCTGCTGTCGCTGAAGACCTTCAGCGGCACCGTGGTGATCGCCCGCAAATAGCCGTCCCGCAGGAAGTTGTATAATTCCGGTCGGAGGCATTCGACGATGACTCGTAAATGGCTTGCCGGAACCGCGATGGCTGTCCTTCTGTCGGTCGGCGCGGCGGCCCAGAGCACGCAAGGCCAGGTCCCCTCAGGCGAGACCGCCCTTGGCTCGGTCAACCTGCCTCGGGCGGTAATGGCCAACGGCCAGAAGCTGTCGGCCGGAGCCTATCAGGTCCGTCTGACTGCGGAGCAGGCTCAACCCTCGGTGCCCGGCATCCAGATGGAGCGCTGGGTAGAGTTCCTCCGCGGCGGCAAGGCAGTTGGCCGCGAGGTTGCCAGCATCATCCCGCAGGGCGAAATGAAGGACCTGCAGACCGGACCTGACCAGGGCGGACGCCCAGGCTCCGGAGCCGCGAAGGTCGAGCTGTTGAAGGGTGACGAATATTTGCGGGTCTGGATCAATCGCGGCGGCGTGAACTACCTGGTCCACCTGCCGGTCGCTAAATAGGCTTCAGACTTCAGGCTTCAGACTGCAGGCCAGATACAAAAGGCCGGGCTGCCAAACGGCGCCCGGCCTTTTTCTATTCCTCCAGACCGCGCTAGCCGCCGATCGACATCACGTCGAATTGCTCGTGATGGAGATGGACGTCGGGCTTGACGATCACGTCCCGGCCGAGAAGGTGCTTCAGGTCCTTGAGCACGCCGCGCTCCTCTTCCTTCAGCGCCCGCGCGATGTCGGGATTGACCCGCAGCAGCACCCCGGGGCCGTCCAGGTCGGGGCCGATCTTCTTCATCTCGGTGAGAATCTCGTAGCAGACCGTCGAGCTCGACTTGATGGTCCCGGCGCCCGAACAGTACGGGCACGGCTCGGTCAGGACGCGTTCGAGGCTCTGCTTCACACGCTTGCGCGTCACGATGACCAGGCCGAAGTCGGAGACCTGGAGCGCCTTGGACGGCGCACGGTCCTTGCGCAGCTCCTGCTCGACCGCCTGGAACACCTTCTGGCGGTTCTTCTTCTCCTCCATGTCGATGAAATCGAGCACGATGATCCCGCCGAGATCGCGGAGCCGGATCTGGCGGACGATTTCCCTGCCCGCTTCGAGGTTGGTCTTGAGAATCGTGTCCTCGAGGCGTCCCGCCGTCTTCTTGCCGACGTAGCGTCCGGTGTTGACATCGATGGCGACGAGCGCTTCGGTCTGGTTGATGACGATCGAGCCTCCCGACTTGAGCCATACCTTGCTGCGCAGCGCCTTGTCGAGCTCGGCCTGCACGCCGTACTCCTCGAAGATCGGATAGTCCTTGTCGTACAGCTTCACCCGCGAGGCTAGCGACGGCATGATCCGGCCGATGAACTCGACGATGCGCTCGTGCTCGCGGGGATCGTCGATGCGGATCGCGCTGTAGTCGTCGGTGAGCAGATCGCGGAGCAGCTTGTTGACGAGGCTGGGCTCCTGGTAGATCACCGCCGGCGCGCGGCGCCCCTCCGACTTCTGCCGCATCTCGACCCAGATTTTGTGGAAGTAGTTCAGGTCGGCGAGGATGTCCTCCTTGGTCCGCCCCTCGGCCGCGGTCCTGATGATCACCCCGCCGCCGAAATTGTGCTGGTCGCGGAACTCGCGAACGATGCCGCGCAGGCGGGTCCGCTCCTCGCGCGTCGCGATCTTGCGCGAGATCCCGATGTGGTCCACCGTCGGCATGAAGACGAGGAAGCGTCCCGGCAGCGTCACGTGACCGGTGAGCCGGGCGCCCTTGGTGCCGAGCGGCTCCTTGGCAACCTGGACGACGACGTCCTGCCCTTCCTTCAGCAGCTCCTCGATCTTCGCCTCGGGCTGCCGCTCCTCGCGGTCGCGGCCCCTGGGCTTGTCGCCTTTTTCCGGCTCCGCGTCGGCATCGCCCTTCGCCCGGACGTCGCCCTCGTCGTCGCCATCGAACTCGTCGAGGTTGGTGATGACGTCGGAAACGTAAAGGAAGCCGTCGCGCTCGAGCCCGATGTCGATGAACGACGACTGCATCCCGGGCAGCACCTTCGAGACGCGGCCCTTGTAGACGTTCCCCACGACACCGCGGTTGCGCTCGCGCTCGACGAAGATCTCGGCGAGCTGGTCGTCCTCGAGGATGGCAACACGAGTCTCGTGGCCATTGGACGAAACGATCATCTCTTTGTTCATGTTGAGAAGGTCAATTCGTGAACCGCCGCATCCGGACGTTCAGGATGAGGCCGAAGCCCGCGAGCGTGGCAATCATGGAGGACCCGCCGTAACTGAGGAGCGGCAGGGTAAGACCCTTCACGGGCACGATCCCGCAGGACATCATGATGTTGTAGACAACCTGGAACGTGAAACTGGCGAGCACGCCCAGGACCAGATAGGCGCCGAGCCGGTCCTTGGCCAGACGCGCCGCGGCCAGCGACCGCATGATGACGAACAGGTAGAGTCCGAGGGCGACCAGCACGCCGACGAACCCCCGCTCCTCGGCGAGGACCGAAAAGATGAAGTCGTTGTGGGCGACCGGCAGGAACCGCAACTGCCCCTGGGTGCCCTGCATGAAGCCCTTGCCCCAGACCCCGCCGGAGCCGACGGTGATGCGCGCCTGGAGCTGCTGGTAGCCGGCGCCGCGCGGATCCTGCTCGGGATCGAGGAACGTCGAGATGCGCTCGCGCTGGTAGTCCTGGAGCGCGAACTGGTAGGCAAAGGGAGCCGCCAGCAGCCCCACCAGCGCGAGGATGCCGAGATACCGCACCGGCATGCCGGCGACGTAGGTGATCGTCAGCAGGATCGGGATCAGTGTCACCGCCGTACCGAGATCCGGCTGCCGCGCGATCAGCAGCACCGGCACCGCTGTCAGGATGCCAGCCAGGAGCAGATCGTTGTTGGTGAAGGCGCGACGCCGGCTTTCGCCAAGCATCTTGGCGAGCATCAGCGCGAGCGTCGCCTTGGCGAATTCCGAGGGCTGGATGTTGTAGAAGCCGAGATCGATCCAGCGGCGCGATCCGCCGCGGACGGATCCGAAGACCAGCACCCCGACCAGCGCGAAGATCATCGCCAGGTAGATCAGGTGTGACTTGTCGGCGAGCGAGCGATAGTCGATCGCCATGCACGCCAGCATCGCGGCGATCCCGAGCCCGATCGCGTAAATCTGGGTCCGGTAGATCCCGGTCGGGCCGCCGGTCGCGGAGTAGATCGTCACCAGCCCGATCGCGCAGAGCGCGAACACGGCGACGATCAGGATCCAGTCGATGTGGAAGTAGAGGCGGCGCTCGAACATGCGCTAGGGCTGATCGCCCACCCCGGCTACCAGCGCAGTTTTGGGCGCCGGCGGCTTCTCGACCGGCGCGGGCCCGATCGTGTCGCCGATCTTGATCGGAGGCGCTGGCAGCGGCCGCCCCTCCTGCTTGGCGAAGAACGTGTCGAGCAGGTGACGCGCGATCGGGGCTGCCGTCACGCCGCCGTGACCGCCGTGCTCGACGATGATCGCCCCGGCGATCTTCGGATCGTCGTGAGGCGCGAAGAACACGAACCAGCCGTTGTCACGCAGGTCCTTGTCGGTCTTGCCCTTGGCGGCCCTGGCGCCTTCGTTCGAGATCACCTGTGCCGTGCCGGTCTTGCCGGAGACGTCGTAGCCGGCGAGGCGGGCGCGCCCGCCGGTACCAGCGCCGTTGACCACCATGAACAGGCCGTCGCGAATCGCCTGGATTGTCGCCGGCTTCAGCG
>Ga0310810_10008668_pt1 | contig 11724 bp, 17 predicted proteins | sample NCmetagenome_FD_207641 | JGI IMG/M metagenome (GOLD analysis project Ga0310810, IMG submission 207641) | Soil microbial communities from experimental microcosm in Duke University, North Carolina, United States - NC | ecosystem: Engineered > Artificial ecosystem > Soil microcosm > Unclassified ...
GGACCCGGCAGCGGCTTTTTCGGGGATCGGCATTCAGATGGCGCGCTTTTTCGCGTGGTTCTGGGGTGGAATGGCAGGGCTTTTGAAGTGGGAAGCGCTCATTCCCGGATCCAAAAGAAAATAACTTCCAGCGGAATCATCCCGCCTTTTTCTCTTGTTCCCGGTCCAACCGAAGCTGGCCGCATGCGGCGTTGATGTCTCTTCCCGCCGTCTGGCGGACGATAACGCGGAGTCCCCCGCGTTCGAGGATGGCGACGAAGGCATCCAGCTTTTGCTTGGAAGGCGTTTTGTATTCCATCTCGCGGATCGGATTGTAGGGAATGATGTTGACCTTGGCGTTCAGCGGCTTGGCGATTTTCACCACGCCCCTGGCTTCTTCCGGCGAATCGTTGACGCCGTCGATCAGCGTGAACTCGAAGGTGATGTCCCTTTTGAGATCGCGGTTGATTTTGCCCAGCGTCTCGACGAGCTCTTTCAGCGTGTAGCGTTTGTTGATAGGAACGAGTTCCGTGCGCGTGGCCTCGTTACTCGAATGCAGCGAAACCGACAGACGCACGCGGCCTTCGTTTTTTTCCACGAACTGGACGATCCGGGGCGTGATGCCGGAAGTCGAAACGGTAATACGGCGCGAGCCCAGGGCAAATCCCCACGGGGCCTGCAGGATTTTGAGGGCCTTCATGGTCGCGTCGAAATTGTCCAGCGGCTCGCCCATGCCCATGAAGACGATGTTCGTGATTTTCCTTCCCGTCTCACGCGACACCGCGGCCACCTGCTCGACGATTTCCCCCGCGGTCAGGTTCCGGCCGAACTTTCCCTTGCCGCTCGCACAGAAGCTGCAGCCGACCTTGCATCCCAGCTGCGTCGAAACGCACACGGTCTCGCGGTCGGACTGCGAGATCAGGACCGTTTCCAGCAGCCGTCCGTCATGCGTCGAGAAAAGAAATTTCGTGGATTCGGCGTTCGAAGATTTTTTGACCTCGCTGACTTTCAGAGTCGAAACCGGCACCTCGCGTCCGATGCTTTCGCGCAGGTCTTTCGGAAGCGTCTTGGCTTCGGCGATCTCCCGGATATTTTTCTGATAAATCCATTCCAGGATCTGGCGGCCGCGGTAGGCGGGCGCATGATGCTGCACGGCAAAGGCCTCGGCTTCTTCGATGTCCATGCCATAGAGGGACGAAGGTTGAGGAGCGGCCTTGCCTGCGGCTAAATCCATTTTCGCCACTTCATCCATACCAGCATGCCAACCGACACCACGATCGAAAGCCCGATAGCATAATGATAACCATACGCCCAATCGAGCTCGGGGATATGCTTGAAATTCATGCCGTAGATGCTCGCGATGAGTACCGCGGGCATGGTCAGCGTAGCCATAACGGTCATGTGCTTGATGATTTCGTTTAATTTGTGGGAAGAATAGGAAAAATAGGCTTGAAGCAGGTTGGAGAGCATTTCATGATGCCCTTCCGCGAACTGATAGATGCTCACGAGGTGATCATAGACATCGCGGAAATAAATCATGTGTTCTTGCTTGATATAGGGCGAACTGCTGCGCGTCAAATGGCTCAGGAGTTCGCGCTGGGGAGCGATCATCCTTCGAAGAAAAAAAAGATCGCGCTTAAGCTGGAGAACCGTCGAGATAAAGCGTTCGGGCGCATCTCCAAAAGCCGCGTCCTCGACCTTGTCGATCTTCACGTCATAGTAGTCCAGGCTGGGCTGGTAATCGTCGACGAGGCGGTCGAGAAGGGCATGGACCAGCATGTCGGAGCCTTGCCCGAGAAACCGCTCGTGTTTTTTTTCGACAGCAGCCCGGATCTGGGCAACGGCTGCGATCGGCACTTTGTGGAACGTGACGACATAGTTTTTTCCGAAGAAAATGTTGAGCTCAAGGGCGGCAAGCTTTTCGACGTCTTTTTCCCGGTCATGAGAAATGCTCAGGCTGCTGGCCACCAGAAACAAGTATTCGTCGTAGTCGTCCAGCTTGGGCTCGGACCGGTCGTTGATGCAGTCTTCGATCGCCAGGGGATGGAAATTGAAAAGCTCGATCAGACATTCGATTTCGAAGTCGTTCGGGCTTTCCAGATCCACCCAAAGGACGCAATCCGGGCTCTTCAGCGCATTGAACATATCCGTGCGCGAGAGATTCGTTTTTAATTCGGCGCTTTTTTTGTAGAGATACGTATTGATCATCGGGGGACTCCTTATTTGCGCAGCTTGAACCCGGTGCGAAAAAGGTAAACCGTGTAAGCGAAAAGCGCGAAGAAAATGACCAGCACAATGCCGGCGCACAACCCCGCGGGCACGTCGGAAGTCCCGAGCATGCTGTAACGCATGCCGTTGATCATGTAAAACATGGGGTTCCACACCGTGAACGCGCGCAGGGCCGGCGGAACCATGTCCGACGAATGGAAGACCCCGCCCAGGAAAACCAGCGGAGTGATGACAAACGTGGTGGCAATGGTCAAGTGCTCCCATTCTTCGGCAAAAAGCGCGACCACCATACCCGCCGCGGAGAAAATGAGCGACACCAGGACGAGAAAAAAAAGCACCGCGACCGGATGCACGACTGGAAACCGGACAAAAAAAAGCGAAACGGCGTAGACGCCGGCGGCCGTCACCGCGCTGCGCACGAGGCCGCCGAGCAGAATGGCCAGGACCATCTCGAAATATGAAAGCGGCGTGACAAGCAGCTCCTCGATGTAATTCGCCCATCGCGAAATAAAAAGAGAGCTCGACGTGTTCGTGTAGGAACCTTCGATGACATGCATCATCACAAGTCCGGGAATCAGGAACTCCAGATAAGAGACACCCTTCACCTGCTGGATCTGGGAGCCGAGCGAGCATCCGAAAATCAGGATGAAGAGGAAGCTGGAAACAAGCGGCGGAATTACCGTCTGGCTGATGACCGACAGGAAGCGGTAAATTTCGCGCCACACCAGCGTCCAGAAACCGGTAAGGGCTTTCATGCGTGGTTTTTCTCCTTTTTTTCCGTCAGCCTGAGAAAGGCGTCTTCAAGGGTCGGGTGCCGGATGTCGATTTTCTCGACTTCCAGTCCCGCGTCATGGAGGATTTTCAGGACGCGCGTCACGCGGTCACCGACCTCTTCGAACCGCAGCATCTTGGCCTCGGCATCGGCAATCACCGAAAGCTCCGCAAGCTTTGGGGCAAGGCGCGCGGGGCTGTCTTTCAAATAAAGTTCCACCAGGTCTCCGCTGATTCTGCGGATCAAATCCCCGGTCGCGTCCATGGCCACGATGCTGCCCTCGTGGATGACGCCGATATGCCGGCAAAGCCTCTCGGCTTCTTCGATGTAGTGCGTGGTCAGGAAAAGCGTCACGCCTTCCTGGTTCAGCCTCTTCAGAAATCCCCAGAGCTGGTGGCGCAGCTCGAGGTCCACGCCGGCCGTGGGTTCGTCCAGAATCAGGATCTTGGGCCGGTGCATCAGGGCCCGCGCGATCAGGAGGCGCCGCTTCATGCCGCCTGACAGCTTTTTGTAATCCACCTTGCGCTTGGCGGTCAGCTCGAAAAGCTCCAGGAGTTCGTGCGCCCGGACAAGCGCCTGGCGCCGGGGAATCCCGAAATATCCGGCCACAAACACCAGGATATTTTCGACGGAAAGATACGGATCGAAATTGAATTCCTGCGGGACGAATCCGACGAGCGCGCGCGTCTTCCGGTATTCGGCGATGACATCATGGCCAAAAATCTTGACGGAGCCCCCGTTGAAATTCGCAAGGCCGGTCATGACGCTGATCGTCGTCGTCTTCCCCGCGCCGTTCGGCCCGAGGAACCCGAAAAAATCCCCCTCCCGGACTTCGAGGGAAACATCATTCAGCGCCTTCAGGTCCTTGTAATATTTGGTCAGCGATTTAATCGCAATGGCTGGCTGTGTCATGTAATTTTGGGGAGACGTCGTACGGTTGGGTTATGGGTTCTGGCGATTGATCGCCTCACGGTTGTGGCGGCCGCCGGATGAGGCCTTCTTTGGTCCCGATCGCGCCGTCATTTTCCCAACGGAAAATGGCGGTCACCGTCCGAGGCCATCCGTGGGCCTCGACGGTGCCGTCACTTTTTGACCAAAAAAGTGGCGGAGAGGGCGAGATTCGAACTCGCGAAACCTTGCGGTTTACTCGCTTTCCAAGCGAGCGCACTAGACCAGGCTATGCGACCTCTCCTGAATCATGAATTCGACGATTACCGGCGATCTTTGCGCAGGGCCTTGAAAAACGCCTGGAGCAGAGACCGCGATTCCTCCGCCAGGATTCCCGGAACAACCTTCAGGCGGTGGTTCAAACGATCGTCCTGCACCACGTTGTACAGGCTGCCGCAGCATCCGGCCCGCGCATCCTGCGAACCATAGACAAGCTGGGAACACTTGGTCACGACCAGCGCGCCCGCGCACATGGCGCACGGCTCCAAAGTCGCGTACAGGACCGCCTTTTCAAGGGAACCCCGGTGGTCTTTCTTGTCTTGAGACAAGGCTTCCGAGGCCTGGGTCAGGGCGATCATTTCGGCATGCGCCGTCGGATCGTGAAGGGTTTCCATCTGGTTATGGGCCCTCGCGATGATCCGGTTTTCAAAAACGACCACAGCGCCGACCGGGATTTCTCCCGCGTCAAAGGCCTTCACGGCCTGCTTGAGCGCTTCGCGCATAAAATGTTCGTGGGAGATGTCCTGCATCGCTTGTCCGTAAAGGACGGTTATTCTACTGGTTTTCCCCGGGCTTTTCTATGGTTGTTTTGGCCGCGCGGCCGCTTAGGCAAAAAAAGCCGCGGGGCGCAATGCCCCGCGGCTTTGATGCGAAAAACCCGGGCGGAGGGTAGGGTTCCGCCGTTTTGAAATTACACCGTTGTCGTGTTGCCGGCCCATTCCTGCCAAGCGTATTCGGGCTTGATGAGCGGACCTTTGTCGTCCTTGGGGAAATCAAAGGGACAGGTCACGGTGTCGATGATGCCGGCGCCGAGGCGGAGAATCGTGCGTCCGAAGCCGCCGAGAAGCCCCACGGTCCAGCCATAGGCCTTGCCTTCTTTATTGCTGGTGACATTGACCGTCCTCGCGATTTCGACCGGCGAAGAAATAATGTTTAAAAGGCCGCGGTTCAGCTTGTCCGACCATTTGTATTCACCGACCGTCAAATCCGCAAAGGCGGGGGTTGCCGACAACAAAAGCATGAGAGCCGTCATTCGCCATACATTCTTCATAATCTAATCTCCTTTTCTGATTCAATGCGATATTACGCCGCAAAAGTTTCTCCGAACGAACCTTTCGAACCGCCATACCTGCGGAAAATTTCGCCTGCGTCGCTGCGCCTTTGTTCATTTTCCACTTTGACGGCGACCAGAATCTGACCTTCCTGGATTTTTTTCTCAAACCGCGCGCCTTCTTCTTCAGACACTCCCCAGATCGAGAGGATCGCGGCAAATCCTTTTTCCGCGGCCTGCGTCGGCGCCTCGAGAAAGAGAGCGAGCAAGTCCCCGTCCGCCCTGAGAGGCCCCAGCCCGGGCAGGAAAAAAGTCTCGATTCCCTCGAAGAGTCCGAAGGCTTCTCCCAGAAGGCCCGCGGGAGCGCCCACGGCCGCGGGTGATCTCGAGCCTTCGAGGACCATCACGGAAACGTCCTGCATGAAAAATTCCGCTTCCAGCAGGTCCCGCACCGCCGGCATCACGTCTTCTTCGTTCACCGTTCCCAAAACCATTTCGTGAGCCATTGCTTAATCCTCCATGTCGAGTCCCAGATCATTGGCCCCGCGGCTTCTCGCAGTCTGCAGCAGCTTCCGTATCCCGGGATTCCAGTGCATGGCAAAATCCACCCAGCGCTTGGAAGAGAGCAGCCAGCCCACAAATCCGGCCGAAACCGCGCTTTCCGCGAAGCCCAGCCCCAGAAGCGCCCAGGCCCGGTGGCCCGGCCCTTCGGCCAGGAAAAAATAAGCCGCGAAGTGAAGCAGGACAATGCCCGCGAAAAAGAAGAGAAGCCCGAACAGCACGAAAAACAAAGTCATGAATCCGCTGCGCACACTTTGCACGGCCTTCAGGTAATAAATCGCGCCCTGAATCCGGGCCATGGTGACGGCTCCCTTCTGGTATTCCTTGAAAACGTTTCCCAGGCCCAGGATGCCCAGCTCCATCAAGCGGTTGGAAAGATGCGGCTTTTTCACTTTTCGTCCCCGTTGTTGTCCTGAGGGATCGCCGGCTGGCGGACCCGCGGCGCCGAGGCCTTGCGTCCGAACCTGACGCCGAAAAGAAAGGAAACGAACGCGACGGCGCCGACAAACGCCCACGGATTTTCGTGTGCCTGCTTGTCGACTTCCTTGGCCCTTTCGAAAATCTTCTCTTCTTCGTCCTGCAGTGCCTTGAAGAGCTGCTTTTTGGCGCTCTCCACGGCATGAAGGCCGTTTTCGGCTTTTTCCTGGATCGCTTCCGCGATTTGCCCGTATTTTTCGCCGATGAGTCCGTAAAGCTCTTCCTTCTTTTCCTTTGCGGCTTCATTCAAAAGGTCCACCACTTCATGCAGCTTGTCGTTCTTAAATCGCGTTCTCATGAGATCCTCCGTTTTTTCTTTTGCATCAGGCGGCTTCTTTGTGCGGCGACGCGGCATGGACCAGTTCCGGCTTTTTGACCGGCGGCAGCTCCATGGCCTGCTTTTTGGACGGCCGCGCGGGCGGAGGCAGAATCTCCAGCCGCACGGGCAATCCGGACTCCGCGGAACGGTACAACGCTTCGATGATTCGAACGTCGGCCAGGCCTTCGTACCCGGAAGGCTCGGGCTGCCGGTCGCGAAGTACGCAATCGGAAAAATAAAGCAGCTCCGGCCCGAACTGGTCCTTCATGGGAAACTTTTTTTCGGAGGTCTTGCTTCCGGCGATCACGCGCTGGCGCCGCGGCTGCGCGTATTCGTATCCGCCTTCCATGATGAGCTGCCCTTTAGAGCCGACCAGCCTGTAATCAGAAGTGTCCGCCGCGCCGAAGCTGGTCACGAAGGCCGCCAGCTTCTGTTTGGGGAAGCGCAGGATCGCGGAGGTCATTTCGTCGACCTGCTCGAAGCGTTTCTCGCCGTTGTTGGCGCTGAAGGCCGTGACCTCCACGGGCTCCGAACGGAAAAAATAGCGCGCGGCGTTGATGCAATAGATCCCGATGTCATAAAGCGTCCCGCCGCCCAGTTTTTTCTGGAGGCGGATGTCGCCGGACTTGACCTGCATGGAAAAAACGGAGTTAAACATGCGGAGATCGCCCAATTTTCCGGATTCCGCGATCTGGACGGCGGCCATGTTGGCCTTGTCGAAGTGAAGCCGGTAAGCGATCATCAGCTTCACCCGGTTTTGCTCCGCGGCCCGGATCATGGCTTCGCAGTCCGCGGACGTGACGGCCATGGGCTTTTCGCAGAGAATGTGGATGCCTGCCTTGGCGGCGCGCACTGTGTATTCCCGGTGCATGCTGTTGGGAAGCGCGATATAAACGGCGTCGATCTCGCCGCTCGCCATATAGGAATCGTAGAGGTCGTAGGTCAGGACGTATTTGCTGCGGTATTGCCGGCTGAGTTTCTTGAGCTTGGCCGCATCGTCGGAAACAAGCGCGACAAGCTCGGAGTTTTTTCTCGCATGCTCGAAGGCGGGGAGCACGGCATTCTGGGAAATGTAACCAAGCCCGACGACCGCATACCGGATCTTCCGGGACTTCTTTTTCCGCGGCTTGGCCATGTTTTTCCCTTTCTTAAGACCCGGCTCCGGCAGCTGCTGCCGGAGCCGGTAAACTGTTATCCCGCTTTACGCTGCTCGCGGTTTTCATCCTCAGGACGGTATCCGCCCTGCTTTTGCTGCTGTTGCGGATCATCGAAATCTTCGGCGTCTTCTTCGTCGGTCTCGCTCGTGTCACGCGGGCGGCGAGCTTCCTTTTCTTCTTCGAGATCCTCTTCGAACTCATCCTCGGCCTCAGAAGACAGCTGAGGATTGTCCGCCATGCGCCCCTTGCCGGCGGCGGCGGAAGCATCCTCTTCATAAGGCTGCTCACGCCCCGATCGATCCTGGGGCTCCCCGGCCTGTTCATTTTTACGTTTTTTTTTGGGATCCATACCGCATCTCCCTTCGGTAAAAGTTTAGATGAAGCTAAAAACTTTGCGTGCTATTTGCCTTTATGATGGCCCTTTTTCGAGTGATTTTTCATGACGGTGCGCGCCGCCACTTCCTCGGCTCTTTTGCCGTACCGGCCCGATTTTTTAGCGCTGTTTTTAATGTGCTCGTATTGACGCTGTTCCTTGGAACCGACCCCCCTGAGATGTTTTTTACCTGGCATAAGAGTCTCCTTTCCTGATTCCGCCGACAGCATAAGCGCGATCGCAAAAAGGCATAATCGGGGAAACGATCCTTTTTCTTTAAGGGGTCGTCTGACGGAGGCGGCCCGGTTTTTTGCCCGGATAAGGATACAAGGAATTCCCCGATAGCCGGGGCCGAGCTGGTTTTTTATGATGCCAGCCATTCGAAAGCGGAGGATCATCTGCTTTCATAACAATTAAAAATGAGGTGCTATCATGAAAACAAATGACCGTTGTTTTTTTGCGGCGGTGCTTTCGCTCCTGACGGGCCTGGTCTTCGTTTCTATGCCGGCCCGCGCGGAACAAAGCGTGCTTACAAACCTGCAGAACAAAGCCGCCGAGGCATGGGAAAAGCTGACGCCCGACGTCGAGGTGAACCGGGACGCTTATGTCCGCGTGACCGGCGACCGCCTGAATGCCTTGAAGCAGGGCATCCAGGAGCTCAAGAGCTCCCCCAGAAATGATTTCGAAGGCGAATCCTGGGAAGAAATCTCGACAGGCCTGGACCGGATGGAAACCGAGGCGGAATCGCAATACAATCGCCTGCAGACGGCCGTGGGTGACAGCTGGCGCGATAAGCGCTCGGATGTGGACAAGGCCCTGAAAGCGGCTCGCTCGGATCTCGACAAGGCCGCGGACAAAGTGCTTCCGGAAAGGGACGCTTATGCAGTGAAAACGGGGCAGCGTCTGGCGGAAATGAATGCACGCCTGCAGAAGCTGGAAGCCAAGCGCGCCGAAACCACGGATCAGGCCGAGCAGGCCAAACTCGACGGCCAGATCAAAGAGCTGAAAGACAGGCATGACGGCGCGCAGCAGCACCTGGATCAGCTCAAGACCGACAAGACCGAAACATGGAAGACACATCGTGACGCCATCGAGGCGCTTTTGAAATAATTCTGCGGAAGGTCAAACGACAGCCGCGGGAATTTCTCCCGCGGCTGTTTTTTTTGCTTAAAACGGCCTGACAGAAGGCGGTTCGGAGGGAGACGCCGGAGGTTCCGAAGGAGGTTCGACGCTCGGCGGCTCCTGAGGCAGGGCGGGCGCAGGTGCCGGGGGGCGCAGTGGCGCGGGCTCGCGGGCCGGAGCCGGTTCTTTTTCGGGTTCGACTTCGGGCTTGCCGCCTTTTTTTTCGGCGGCCGTTTGGCCCGGAATGCGAAAATGCGAATTCATGACTGCCGCCTTTCCGGGGATGTCTGGCTTAATAGACCACGGAACCTTTTTCGATCTGGTCCTTGCGGATTTCATACTCCCGCTGGTCGATCTTGCCGGCTTTATAATCGTCTTCGATTTGCTGCAATTGCTGCCTGGCGCGGAGCTCGTAAGCTGTCGCCGTGCCGCCTGCCCCGGCTCCTGTGCCGCCCCAAAACCAGCCGCTGCAACCCGCGGAAAATAAACAGATCGATACTAATGCCATGGCTGTTCTTAATTTCGTCATACATCCCTCGCTGTTTTTCTCGTTCGACGTTGTTGAAACTCACCGGTATTCCAGCACTCGCGGGGCAGACCGGCTATCGGGGATCGTCTTGATTTGGTTTCGGGGGATGCTGGCAAAGCCCTATCGAATGTTCAGCGTGTCCCCTATGGCAGGCGAAAGCGTTGCGGTCCAGTATGGTCGCGGGCATCTGCCCAGGAGGCATCTCATGAACGCAACCATCTTTACTCGAATCTTGGGCCTTACCTTTATTCTCGTCGGCATCGCGGGCACCGTGACAGGCACACACGCCCACAATCTGGTGATCTTCGGGATCAATATGCCGCACAACCTGGTCCACGTGATCTCCGGCGTCTTCGCCGTTTTTGCTTCGGGCCTGGGGCCGCGTGCGTCGCGGACCTTTTGCCGTATTTTCGGCGTTGTCTACGGCCTTGTCACGATCGCCGGTTTTGCGAGGATCGCGCCAGTGGTGTCCTATCTGAATATCAATGCCGCCGACAACTGGCTTCACCTGGCCATTTCCGTCTCCTGCCTCATCGCGGGCTTCGGAAACCGTAAGCATCGCCGCAAAGAACATCGGCCTTATCGCGAAGAAGCCCTGGCTGCCTAGCGGCCTAACCCTAAGCAGGGAGGCGTCATGGATTCCGAACGCCCTTCAAAAAAAAATTCTCCGGGCGACCCGAATGTGCCCGTGGATTTTTCCGACATCCTCAAAAAAACGGTCGTCATCCGCCGGCCCGTTTCCGAAGTTTATGCGTACTGGCGGGATCTGGAACATCTCCCGGGCCTCATGCCCTATCTCAATCTGGTGCAAGAGCTCGATCGCCGCAGGTCGCGCTGGCGCACGGAAGGGCCGGCCGGCGATGTCGAGTGGACAGCCGAGATCACCAATGACATCGAGAACAAACTGATCAGCTGGCGGACCCTCGATGGTTCCGATATCGAACACGCAGGCTCGGTGCAGTTCACGCCGGTTCCCGAAAGCCGCACCACGGAAGTGCTGGTGACTTTCGCATACAATCCTCCGGCGGGAAAAGCGGGAAAACTCGCGGCGAAAATTCTTCGGAAGGACCCGGAAAAAGAGATCGAGGACGCGCTCGACCGCTTCAAAGGAATGCTCGAAGCCGGCCCGGACGCAGAGATGGCAGCTTAGCCGCGGCATTTGCAAGATTGGCTTTCCTTCAGAACTCCTCTTTACAGCTGCAACCGCACCTCGAGAGGGATTCGCAGCAGAATTTCCCTATTTTATTTTTTCGGTCACGGCGACGACGATAAGCGGTGAGGTTCTGGCCTGTCAGAGGGTGGGCGGCATTCTTTTGCGCGGGGGCGTCATGATTTCCGGACAAAAAGTTCTGCGCTGAGCGGGGATAAGCTTTTTCAGATTCTCGAATCTGAGGGGCTCATCGTGGGGTTTTTCTTTCAGCATAAGACATCCTTTCTTTAGCCCCGTTATTTCGAATTGGAACATTTTAAACTTACGGTTTTTTTTCGCCATCGGGGCGAAGCCAGAAAAAGATTACGGGGTTCCCTTATAGGAGTTCGTTCACTTCGACTCTGGCGGGCAAAAAAAGAGCGGCAGATTGCCTGCCGCTTATTAGAACGCGCCCTAAAAACGAGTCGGCCACTACGGCTCGCGGGGCGAGCCTGCGTCGCCTCACCTCGCTCGCTGACGCGGGCCTTCGGCTTACCGCTTTTCCGGCCATAAGGCCGGCGCTCACTCGCTTCAACTCCTGGCGGACAAAAAAAGAGCGGCAGATTGCCTGCCGCTTATTAGAACGCGCCCGCCAGGAGTCGAACCTGGAACCTTCTGATCCGTAGTCAGATGCTCTATCCAATTGAGCTACGGGCGCATGAAATCAAACGAAAATGGCTTCGAGGGATTATGTGGGGCCCTTCGATAAGAGGGGGAAAGTATATCTAAAAATGGGGGGTGCTGTATAGAGGGAAATAAGCGATCCGCTAGGGCTGGGTTTCCCTTCGCCCCGGGCGAA
>Ga0310810_10008669_pt1 | contig 11724 bp, 10 predicted proteins | sample NCmetagenome_FD_207641 | JGI IMG/M metagenome (GOLD analysis project Ga0310810, IMG submission 207641) | Soil microbial communities from experimental microcosm in Duke University, North Carolina, United States - NC | ecosystem: Engineered > Artificial ecosystem > Soil microcosm > Unclassified ...
CCCCGCGCGCGACACGCGCGCCGTCACGCGCTCGCCAGGGATCGCGCCGCTCACGAGGATCACGCGCCCCTCGTGGCGCGCGATCATGCGGCCGCCGGCGGCCGGCTTCTCGATCGAGAGCGCGAGAACGTCGCCCGGGCGAATCATGTTGTCGTGCGGTGCGCGGACGTCACTCGTACGCCAGCGTCGGCAGGCCCAGCCGCTCGCGCACGAGGCGATCGACGGCGGCGTCCTGCGCCTTCGTCACGGCGTCCGGCGCCATCGTGCTGCGGAACGCGGCCAGGTCGGCGGCGGCCTGGCGCGCGCAGTCGTCGAGCGCCGGCCCTGCGAGCGCGGCGCGGCCCAGCGCCGCGAGCTCGCGATCCAGCTCCGCCAGGCCATCGAGCAGTTCGCGCCGCTCGCGCCCACGAACGCCGCCCGCGTGCGCCCGCGCCGCGTCGAGCGCGGCCGCGGCGCGATCGATCAGCGAATCGAACGCCTCACCAATCGATCCGCCGGCGCGCGCACGGGTCAGCCGGAGCACGGCCCGCTCGAGGTGCGCCGGCAGCGACGTGCCCGGCCGCGCGGCTGCCGGCTCCCCTTCTCCCGCGGCGGGTGCCGCGAGGCCGACCGCCCGCCGCCACTCGTCGAACACATCGAGGACATCGGCCTCGCAGAAATCGATCTTCACCGGGCGCCGCCGCGGACCCTTGGCGTAGTAGCGCTCGAAGTACCGATCGATCCCCTCGAAGGCGACCTTCAGCGGCACGCCGTCGGCCGCCCAGCGCGAGACGATCTCGAACGACGGCCCGACGACGCGGATCAGGTGGCCGTCGTTCTTGCGGCAGAGATACCGCTCGATCTCCAGGCAGTAATCGGGGGCCTGCACGAACACCGTTCCGCTACTGGTTCCGCTCCCAGACGATCCGGAGCCCCTGCAGCGTCAGGTCGGGATCCACGTGCTGGATGAGCGGCGTCTCCGGCGCGATGACCTCGGCAAGGCCGCCCGTCGCGACGCACATCGCGCCGCCGCCGAGCTCGTCGCCCATCCGGCGGATCAGCCCTTCCACCATGCCGACGTAGCCGTAGAAGAGGCCCGACTCCATCGCGCCGATCGTCGTGCGCCCGACAATCGTCGCCGGCTTCCGCACGTCGATGCGCGGCAGCCGGGCCGCGCGCTGGAAGAGCGCATCCGCCGAGATCTGCACGCCCGGGCAAATCGCGCCCCCCAGGTACTCGCCCCGCGCGCTCACGGCGTCGAACGTCGTGGCCGTGCCGAAGTCGAGCACGATGAGCGGCGCGCCGGCGTCGCGGCCGAACCGCTCGTAGGCGGCAATCGCGTTCACGATGCGATCGGCGCCGACTTCCGCCGGGTTGTCGTAGAGGATCGGCATCCCGGTCCTGGTGCCCGGCTCGACCGTGAGGGCCGGCAGGCCGAAGTACCGCTTCGCCATCCCCTGCATCGTGCTCGTGAGCGGCGGCACGACGGAGCCGAGGATGATGCCGTCGATCCGCGAGTGGGCGACGTGGCCGTTCGCGAACAGACCTTCGATCAGGAGGCCGAGCTCGTCGGCGGTCCGCTCGCGGATCGTCGCGAGCCGCCAGCTGTGCTCGAGCGTCTTCCCCTCGAACACGCCGAGGACGATGTTCGTGTTGCCGACGTCGATCGCGAGGAGCATAGGGTCAGCCGAGGGTTACAGCCATTTCAGCTCGCCGGCGACGATCCGGTCGATCCGGCCGCCGGCGTTCACGAGCAGCGCGCCGCGATCGTCTATCCCGGCGGTCACGCCGCGCTGCTCGCCGGCCGGGCCCGCCCAGGAGACTGGTGCGCCGATGGCGCCCGGCGCCAGCGACCGCCACGCGTCGAGGATAGCATCCACGCGCCCCTCGAGCAGATCGTCGTAGCGGCGCGACAGGCCCGCCAGCGTTTCCGCCAGCACGAGCCCGCGATCGATCGGCCGCCCGAGCTCCGTCTCGAGCGAGGTGACGCGCGCCGCGATGTCCGACGGCGGGAACACGGCGCTCACGTTGATCCCGTATCCCAGCGTCACGAACGGCAGATCGGCCTCCGCGAGAATGCCCCCCAGCTTCCTCCCGCCGGCGAAGAGGTCGTTCGGCCACTTCAGATCGACGCGGAGCCCCGTCGACGCCGCGATGCCTTCGGCGATGCCGACGCCCGCCGCGAGCGTGAGCACTGCCGTCGCGCGGTCCGCGTCGGGCCGCGCGCGCCCGGGCTGCAGCACCACCGAGACATAGAGCCCGCTGCCCGGGGGCGAGAACCACGTGTGCCCCCGGCGGCCCCGGCCCGCGGTCTGCTCGTCGGCCACGACGACGGCGCCCTCGACCGCGATTGCCGCCGCGACGTCGTTCGTCGAGGCGGCGACGGGATAGAAGAGCACACGCGTGCCGAGCCGGCCGAGCCGCGGCGCGGCGCCGGCGATCGCGTCGGCCAGATCGGAAGGCAGGGCGGTCGATTCGAGACGCGGCGTGGTCACGGGCCTCAAACCGGCTCGATCTCGAAGCTGATGTCGACCGCCGGCGCGGAGTGCGTGAGCGCGCCGATCGACACGCAATCGGCGCCCGTCGCCGCCAGCACGGGGAGCACGTCGAGCGTCACTCTGCCGGCGCCGCGGCCGGCTCGTAGCCCTGCACGACGATCTCCCCGGGCTCGCCGACGCTCACGTCGAATCGGCGGACGCGCAGCGCCGAACGCAGATCGGCTTCGACCATCGGCATCGCCCGCGTCGCCGCCTCGGCGGCCCGCACGCTGACGGCCGTAATCGGGACCTTCAGCGGCTGCTTCGCCTCGGATCGCTGCTTGCGCACCTCGAAGAGGACGTTGACGGCCCACTCATAGACGTGCTCGTCCGCCGCCGGCAGCAGCGACTCGAGCTCGCCAGGCGCCGGCCAGGCCGCCCGGTGAATCGATCCGGACTGCCACCAGGACCAGACCTCCTCCGTGACGAACGGCAGGAACGGCGCCAGCAGCCGGAGCAGCACGGAGAGAGCGGCCGCGAGAGCGCTGTTCGCCGAGGCGGCGCCGCCGGGCCCCTGCTCGCCGTAGCGGCGGCCTTTCACCAGCTCCAGGTAGTCGTCGCAGAAGCGCCAGAAGAACGTCTCGGTGCGCTGCAGCGCCCGCGCGTAGTCGTAGCCCTCGAAGGCCTCGGTCGCCTCGCGCACGAGCGCGGCGAGCGACCGGAGCAGCGCGCGGTCGACGGCCGCCGTGATCGGGCCCTGCGGCTCGGCCGCGCCGAGCGCGAACCGCGACGCGTTCAGCACCTTGATGGCCAGCCGCCGCCCGACGCGCATCTGGTTAGGATCGAACGCGGTGTCGGTGCCCGGCCGGCCGCTCGCCGCCCAGTACCGGACGCCGTCGGACCCGTGCTCCTCGAGCAGCGCCAGCGGCGTGACGACGTTGCCCTTCGACTTCGACATCTTCTTCCGGTCGGGATCGAGCACCCAGCCGGAGATGGCGGCGTCGGTCCAGGGCAGCGAGTCGTGCTCGAGGTGCGCGCGCAGCACCGAGTCGAACAGCCACGTGCGGATGATGTCGTGCGCCTGCGGCCGGAGGTCCATCGGGAACGTCCGGTCGAAGAGGTCCCGGTCGTCCGGCCAGCCGCAGATGATCTGCGGCGAGAGCGACGAGGTCGCCCACGTATCCATCACGTCGGGATCGCCGACGAACCCTCCCGGCGCGCCGCGCTGGTCGGCGCGGTAGCCGGGCGGCACGTCGGTGGACGGATCGATCGGCAGCGCCGCGGCGTCCGCCCGGAGCGGCCGCTCGTAGACCACCCGCTTGTCCGCGTCGAGCGGATACCAGACGGGGAACGGCACGCCGAAGAAGCGCTGGCGGCTCACGCACCAGTCGCCGTTCAGGCCGTTGGTCCAGTTCTCGTAGCGCGCCACCATGTAGGGCGGGTGCCACCGGAGCTCGCGCCCGCGCTCGACGAGCGCCTCGCGGAACTCGATCGCCTTCACGAACCACTGCCGGCTCGTCACGATCTCGAGCGGGCGGTCGCCCTTCTCGAAGAACTTCACGGCGTGCGTGATGGGCCGCGGCTCGCCGATGAGATCGCCGGCCTCCTGTAACTGCTCCACGATCTTCACGCGCGCCTTCGTCGCCGGCAACCGCGCCAGGTCGCGATAGAACGCCTGCGCCCGGTCGGGATCGGCCGACTCCCAGCCGGCGGCGCCCCACGCCACGTCGCGCAGCGTGCCGTCCGCCTGGACGATCGCGCGCACCGGCAGGCTCAGCTCGCGCCACCAGGTGACGTCGGTGACGTCGCCGAACGTGCAGATCATCGCGACCCCGGTGCCCTTGGCCGGATCGGCCAGCGGGTGCGCGCGCACCGGCACGCGCACGCCGAAGAGCGGCGTCACCACGTCGTGGTCGAAATACGGCTGGTAGCGGGGATCGTCCGGGTGGGCGACGAGCGCCACGCACGCCGGGATGAGCTCGGGCCTCGTCGTCTCGATCTCGAGCGCGGCGCCGCCGGAGATCGATACGGCCGCCTCGGGCGAAAGCGCGAAGCGGACCCGGTGGTACGCGCCCGCGATGTCGCGGTCCTCGAGCTCGGCCTGCGCGACCGCCGTCCGGAAGTCGACGTCCCAGAGCGTCGGCGCTTCCACCTGGTAGGCCAGCCCCCGCTCGAGGAGGTGCAGGAACGCGAGCTGCGACACGCGCTGCGCCCGCGGCGAGATCGTGGCGTAGGTCATCGACCAGTCGACCGAGAGCCCCAGGTACTTCCAGAGATGCTCGAACGCCTTCTCGTCCTCGACGGTCAGCCGGTTGCAGAGCTCGATGAAGTTCGGGCGCGAGATCGACCGCGGCGGCTTCGCCGGCGTCTCGGGCGGCACGAACGCCGCGTCGTACGGCAGCGACGGATCGCAGCGGACGCCGTAGTAGTTCTGCACGCGCCGCTCGGTGGGCAGGCCGTTGTCGTCCCACCCCATCGGGTAGAAGACGGCCTTGCCGCGCATGCGCTGAAAGCGGGCGACCAGATCGGTGTGAGTGTAGGAAAAGACATGCCCCACGTGGAGCGAGCCGCTCACCGTGGGCGGCGGCGTGTCAATCGAAAACACCTCATGACGGGGATGGCTCCGATCGAAGCGATAGACGCCGTCCTGCTCCCAGCGCGGGATCCACTTCGCTTCGAGCCCCTCGAGCGCCGGCTTCTCGGGCAGCGCCAGACGGGCAGGATCGAGCCGCGTCAGCGGCGAATCGGCCATGCGAGGATCGTATTACAGGAGTACGGGATTTGGTGATTCGGTGATTGGATTGGTGATTGGGGGTCCTTGCACTTGCCGATCGGACGTGGTAATCGGCCAGGCAATCACTCGTCCAATGACCCGATGACCCAATCACCAGATTATTTGACGTCGCCCCTGATGCGCTCGATCTCCTCGCGCACGAGGCGCTCGGCTGCGGCGGCGATCGCGTCTCGGACGATCTCGCGAAGCGGACCTTCGGACAGCCGCTCGACGACGGCGCGCGCGATCAGCTCGATGGCGCGATCGTCGAGCGCCGGCGCAACGGTTGGCGGCGTGGCCGGAGGCGCCGGCTCCAGCCTCTCGACGGCGCCTGCCGGAGCAGGCGCGGCGGCTGGAGCCGCGCTCGCGAACGGGTGCGGGGCGGCTGGTGGCGCTGCCTCGGCGGGCCCGGAAGCGGCCGGCGGAAGGGCGTCCTCGTGCTGGAACGCCTCGATCGGCGACGCGAACGACACCGGCAACGGCGCGCCTTTCCTGGCGCCGCTCGTCTGGGCCAGGTTCGCGAAGGCGGCGTCGAGCTGTTCGAAGTACTCGTCGAGCGCCGTCCGCGGGCGCTCGCCGGAGGGATCGGCGCGCGGCGCCTCCCCGCCGCGATGTTTCGCGAGCAGTTCCCTGACGCGCGTGACGACCAGCTGCGGTTCGAACGGCTTGGCGAGCACGCCGTCGCAGCCCGCCTGCTCGGCCCGGGCGCGGTCGATCGGCTCGAAAGCGCCGGTCAGCAGGACGACCGGAATGTGCGCGAGCTTCGGCGTCGTCTTGACGTGCCGCGCCAGATCGTAGCCGCTCTTCCCGCGCATGCCGACGTCGGCCAGCAGGATGTCCGGCGGTGTGCGATCCAGATGCGCGATCGCCTCGTCGCCGTCCCCCACCGAGACGACGCGGACGTCCTCGTCGGCGAACGTCAGCTCCATGACGCGCCGGGTGGTCACGTTGTCGTCCGCGAGCAGCAGGGTGGCGGGCACAGCGTCGCGGCCAGGCTCAGGAGGGGCGCGCGTTCGTGTTGATGAAATCGATGATGTCCTGCATCGGCGTCCCCGGCAGGAACACGCCCTTCACACCGAGCTCCTTCAACCGGGGAATGTCGGGATTGGGGATGATCCCGCCCACCAGCACCAGGACATCGTCCAGACCCTTCTCCTTCAGGAGCTTCATCAGCTGCGGCGCGATGTGATTGTGCGCGCCCGAGAGGATGGACAGGCCGATGACGTCGGCGTCCTCCTGGAGCGCCGCCGACGCGATCATCTCCGGCGTCTGCCGCAGGCCGGTGTAGATGACCTCCATGCCGGCGTCGCGCAGCGCGCGCGCGATGACCTTGGCGCCGCGGTCGTGGCCGTCCAGCCCCGGCTTCGCGATGACCACTCTCAATTTACGCATCATTACTGCGGGCCTGCCATTCTGCCATGGTTCAGATCACCGGAACTTCCTCGTACTCGCCCCAGACCTCCCGCAGCGCGTCGCACATCTCGCCGACCGTGGCGTAGGCGCGCACCGCCTCGATGATCCGCGGCATGAGGTTCTCGGTCGTCCGCGCCGCGTTCCGCAGCGCGTCCAGCGAGCGGCCCACCTGCCCCGGGTCGCGGCGGGCCTTCAACCTCTCGAGCTTCGCCAGCTGCTTCTCGGAGGCCGACTCGTCGATGTAGAGGATCTCGATCGGCGGCTCGTCTGCCTGCACGAAGTCGTTCACGCCGACGATGACCTTCTCCCGGCGCTCGACAGCCTGCTGGAAGCGGTACGCGCTCTCCGCGATCTCCTTCTGCGGGAAGCCGCGCTCGATCGCCTCGACCATCCCGCCCATCGCGTCGATCTGCGCGAAGTAGTCGAGCGCGCCGTCCTCCAGGTCCTTCGTGAGCTTCTCCACGAAATACGATCCGCCGAGCGGGTCGACCGTGTTGGTGACGCCGCTCTCGTAGGCGATGATCTGCTGCGTGCGCAGAGCCAGCGTGGCGGCTTCGGCCGTCGGCAGCGCGAGCGCCTCGTCGAGCGAGTTGGTGTGGAGCGAATTGGTGCCGCCCAGCACGGCGGAGAGCGCCTGCAGCGCCGTCCGCACCACGTTGTTGTACGGCTGCTGCGCCGTCAGCGACACGCCGGCCGTCTGGCTGTGGAACCGGAGCTTCCACGACCGCTCGTTCTCGGCGCCGAACCGGTCGCGCATGACGTGCGCCCAGATCTTGCGCGCGGCGCGGTACTTGGCGATCTCCTCGAAGAAGTCGCTGTGGGCGTTGAAGAAGAACGAGATCTGCGGCACGAACGCGTCGACGGCGAGGCCGGCGTCGACGCCCCACTGCACGTACTCGAGGCCGTCGCGCAGGGTGAACGCCAGCTCCTGGAGCGCCGTCGCGCCTGCTTCCCGGATGTGGTAGCCGCTCACCGAGATGGTGTTCCACTTCGGCGCCTCGGCCGTGCAGAAGGCGAAGATGTCGGTGATGAGCCGCATCGACGGCCGCGGCGGGAAGATGTACTCCTTCTGCGCGATGAACTCTTTCAGGATGTCGTTCTGGATCGTGCCGGAAATCTTCTTCCAGTCGGCGCCCTGCTTCTCGGCCACGACGAGGTACATCGCGAAGATCATGGCGGCCGGCGAGTTGATCGTCATCGACGTGGTAATGCCGCCCAGGTCGATCCCCTCGAACAGCGTCTCCATGTCGGCCAGCGAGGTCACGTTGACGCCGCACTTCCCCACTTCACCGAGCGACAGCTCGTGGTCCGGGTCGCGCCCCATCAGCGTCGGCAGATCGAAGGCGACGCTCAGGCCCGTGCCGCCGGCCTTGAGGAGCGTCCGGTAGCGCTCGTTGGTCTCCTCCGGAGTGCCGAACCCGGCGAACTGCCGCATCGTCCACAACTTGCCGCGGTAGCCGGTGGGGTGGATGCCGCGGGTGTACGGGAAGGCGCCCGGGTTGTTGATGTCGCGCTGGTAGTCGAGGGCCTCGACGTCCTCGCCGGTGTAGAGGCGATCGATCGGCCGGCCCGAAATCGTGGTGAAACTGCGCGCCCGCTCCGGAGCCTTCCGCAGCACCGGCTCGAGCGTTTCGCGCTCCCAGCGCTGCTTGTCCGTTTCCGCCACGGTTTTCATATCCTTCGATTATATCGGACGCGGCACGCGGCTTGACTTCGCGAAATGGCGCACGCTAGGCTGGCCCGCGACAGGAGCCCCATGGCGACCAACGGATCGGTATTCGGTGCGATGCTCCAGGAATTCGACGGAGCCGCGCGCATCCTGAACCTCGAGCCCGGCATCTGGAAGATTCTCACGAGCCCCAAGCGGCAGATCATCGTCTCGTGCCCCGTGCAGATGGACAACGGGGAAATCGAGGTGTTCACCGGCTACCGCGTCCAGTACAACATCACGCTCGGACCGGCCAAGGGCGGCATCCGCTACCACCCGAACGTCTCGCTCGACGAGGTGACCGCGCTGGCCGCGTGGATGACGTGGAAGTGCGCCGTGGCGCACATCCCGTTCGGCGGCGGCAAGGGCGGCGTCATCTGCGATCCGACCAAGATGTCGAAGCGCGAGCTCGAGGCGCTGACCCGGCGCTACATCGCCGAGATCGTGGACGCCATCGGCCCCGAAAAGGACGTCCCCGCCCCCGACGTCAACACCAACGACCAGATCATGGCGTGGGTGATGGACACCTACTCCATGCATGTCGGCCATACCTCGACGGCCGTCGTCACCGGCAAGCCGCTGGAGATCGGCGGTTCGCTCGGCCGGCGCGAGGCGACCGGCCGCGGCGTGATGATCGCGGCGCGCGAGTCGGCCAAGCACGTCGGCTTCGACATCAAAGGCGCCACGGTGGCCGTGCAGGGCTTCGGCAACGTCGGCTCGATTTCCGCCGAGCTTCTCGGCCAGGCCGGCGCCCGCATCGTCGCCGTCACCGACTGGAAGGGCGGCGTCCACAACGCCAACGGCCTCGATCTGCCGCAGCTGTTCGAGCACGCCGCGCGCACCAAGACCGTCGACGGGTTCCCGGGCGGCGAACCGCTGGCCAACGCCGACCTCTTCAAGCTGAACGTCGATATCCTGATCCCGGCGGCGCTCGAGAACCAGATCACGATGCAGAACGCGCCCGGCATCCGGGCGAAGGTGCTCGTCGAGGGCGCCAACGGCCCGACCGAGCCCGACGCGCACCAGTACCTCCACGAGCGCGGCGTCTTCATCGTCCCCGACATCCTGGCCAACAGCTCCGGGGTCACGGCTTCGTACTTCGAGTGGGTCCAGGATCGGTACGGCTATTTCTGGACCGAGAAGGAAGTGAACGAACGGCTCGAGGCCAAGATGTGCGAGGCGTTCAACGCCGTGCTACAGACCTCGCTGAAGTACAAGGTGGACATGCGGACCGCCGCCTACATCGTCGCCATCAGCCGCGTCGCGGCGGTCACGAAGCTGCGCGGAATGTACGCGTAAACGCATAGTCAGTCGCAAGTCGGCAGTCGTCAGTCTCGGTCGTCGGTCGTCAGTGTAGGTCGCCAGTCGTCGGTCGACAGTCTCGGTCGCCAGTCGTCGGTCTCGGTCGTCGGTCGCCAGTCCTCGTCGTGCAGGCATGAGCGGGCGTCGGCGGGCGGGCCGCCGGCGCATTCTGGAGGCGGAATGACGCAGATACTCGATCGGCCGGAGGCGCTCAACCCGTTCGCGATCGCCCAGCAGCAGTTCGACCTTGCCGCGGACATCCTGAAGCTCGATCCCCGCCTCCGCGCCGTGCTGCGCGTGCCCGTGCGGGAGCTGCACGTATCGCTGCCGGTCCGCATGGACAACGGCGACGTCAAGGTGTTCAAGGGTTTCCGCATCCAGTACAACGACGCCCGCGGCCCCTCGAAGGGCGGCATCCGCTTCCATCCCGATGAGACCGTCGACACGGTCCGCGCCCTCGCCGCGTGGATGACGTGGAAGACCGCCGTCATGGACCTGCCGCTCGGCGGCGGCAAGGGCGGCGTGATCTGCAACCCGAAGGAGATGTCGGAACGCGAGCTCGAGCGGCTCTCCCGCGCCTACATCGGCGCCATCGCCTGGATCATCGGACCCGAGCGTGACATCCCCGCGCCCGACGTCTACACCACGCCCCAGATCATGGGCTGGATGATGGACGAGTACAGCAAGCTCCGCGGCTACACCGCCCCCGGCGCGATCACCGGCAAGCCGCTCTCGGTCTGGGGCTCGCTCGGGCGCGACGACGCCACGGCGCGCGGCGCGTGGTACACGGTCCGCGAAGCCGCCCGGGTGCTCGACATCGATCTGTCGAAGGCGCGGGTCGCCATCCAGGGCTTCGGCAACGCCGGCACCTTCGCCGCGACGCTCGGGCTCGAGCTGTTCGGCTGCAAGGTGGTCGCCGTCAGCGACTCGCAGGGCGGCGTCTTCAACCCGAAGGGCGTGGACTACGCGACCCTTCACGACTGGAAGGCCGCGCACGGCTCCGTGGCGGGCTGCGCGGCCGGCGAGCCGATCAGCAACGCCGACATCCTCGAAACGGACGTCGACATCCTGATCCCGGCCGCGCTCGAGAACCAGATTACGGCGCGCAACGCCCCCCACATCAAAGCGCGCATCGTCGCCGAAGCCGCCAACGGCCCGACGACGCCCGAGGCCGACGCGATCCTGCACCAGCGCGGCGTGTTCGTGATTCCCGACTTCCTCTGCAACGCCGGCGGCGTGACCGTGTCCTACTTCGAGTGGGTCCAGAACCAGCGCGGCATGCCGTGGGAGCTCGACGAGGTCCACCGTCGCCTGGACCGCAAGATGACGCGCGCGTTCGGCGAGGTGCTGGCCGCCTCGCGAAAGCACAACGTGGACATGCGGACCGGGGCGTACTGCGTCGCCGTCGCGCGGGTCGCGGAAGCCACGCGCGCGAGAGGGTGGGCGTAGCAGTATCCAGTCGCAAGTCGGCAGTCGTCAGTCTCAGTCGCCAGTCGTGCGAGGGCTAGCTCGTGATGCGGAAGGTGACGACGTCGCGGGTTTCGCCGTCGGGGGCATGGGCCTTGAGGGCGAGGTGGTACTCGCCGCTGGCGAAGGGGGCGAGCGGTAGATCGATCTGGTCCGGGCGATCGGCCGTCGTCGCCGGCGTGACGGTCAGGTCGCGCATCGTCTGGCCGAGGCGGTTCTCGAGCGTGGCCGAGATCGCGGGGCGGGCGCCCGAGGCCGCGTAGGCGCGGACGCGAATCAGGAGGCGTTCGGTCCGGCTGAACTCGCGCGACGCGACCGGCGCCGCGGCCGCGTCCGCCGCCAGCGCCCGGAATTCTCGGGCGTTCCGGGTGCGGAAGACCTCGGGCGTCGACATCACCACGGGCCCCTTCAAATCGCGCAGCGAGATCTCGCGGACGTCGTGATCGATGACGCGCGACGCCGAGTCCTCGATCGACATCCGCAGCCGCAGCGCTCCCGGCGGCGCCTCGAACACCGCGCGCACCGGCCGCCCTTCGTCGTCGTCCACGGCGCCGGCGCTCGTCGGCATCACCGCCCCCTCGAACACCGTCGAGTCGTCGTCTCCG
>Ga0310810_10008672_pt1 | contig 11723 bp, 10 predicted proteins | sample NCmetagenome_FD_207641 | JGI IMG/M metagenome (GOLD analysis project Ga0310810, IMG submission 207641) | Soil microbial communities from experimental microcosm in Duke University, North Carolina, United States - NC | ecosystem: Engineered > Artificial ecosystem > Soil microcosm > Unclassified ...
GGACGACCTTTTCAGCACGTTCGGCAGCGCCGGCATCGAGGTCGTCGATTCCGAGAAGACCTATCGCGAGGAGAAGCTGCTCGACCGCACCGGCGAAGGCGCCGAGGAGCTCGAGCTCGATCTCACGCCCGGGGCCCTCGACAAGACGAACGATCCCGTCCGCATGTACCTGCGCGAGATGGGCACCGTGCCCCTGTTGACGCGCGAAGGCGAAGTCGAAATCGCGAAACGCATCGAGCGCGGTAAGCTCGCCGTGATCAAGTCCATCTCGCGCACGCCGACCATCGCCAAGGTGATCATGACGATGGGGGACGCGCTCAAGAACGACGAGCGTAGCATCCGCGAACTCGTCACCTTCGTCGACGACGAGTTGACCGACGAGAAGCTCGAGGATCGCAAGCGCCAGGTCCTCCGCCAGATTGACGCCGTCCGCAAGGCCTGGGCGGTGGCGGAAAAGTGCAAAGACAAGCTCGAGAACACGATGAAGGGCGCGACGACCAAGGACAAGCGGAAGTACCGCAAGGTCCGGGGCGAACGCATGCGCGCGCACATCGGCGTGTCCCAGCTGATTCGCAAGATCGAATTCACCGAGACCATCAAGCGGCGGATGATCGACCAGATCAAAGACAAGGTCGAGGCGGTCATGCGGTTCCAGCGTCAGATCGCCTACATCGAGCGGCAGCTGACGATGAAGAACCGGCGGCCGAAGCTGAAGGACGAAGAGCGCAAGAACCTCGTCAAGCAGCAGAAGGACCTGAAGGTCCAGGTCAAGACGATGGCCGACGAGCTCGAGGAGACGCCCGAGCAGCTGATGCGCACGATCGAGACCATCTCGCGCGGCGAGGCGCAGGCCGAGCAGGCGAAGAAGGAGCTCGTCGAGGCGAACCTGCGCCTGGTCGTGTCGATCGCCAAGAAATACACGAACCGCGGGCTGCAGTTCCTCGATCTCATTCAGGAAGGCAACATCGGCCTGATGAAGGCGGTCGACAAGTTCGAGTACCGCCGCGGCTACAAGTTCTCGACCTACGCGACGTGGTGGATCCGCCAGGCCATCACCCGCGCAATTGCCGACCAGGCGCGGACGATCCGCATCCCGGTCCACATGATCGAGACGATCAACAAGCTGATTCGGACGTCGCGCGCGCTCGTGCAGGAGCTCGGACGCGAGCCGACCTCGGAAGAGATCGCGCAGCGGATGGACATTCCGGTGTCGAAGGTCCGCAAGGTCCTGAAGATCGCGCAGGAGCCCATTTCGCTCGAGACGCCGATCGGCGAGGAAGAGGATTCGCATCTTGGCGACTTCATCGAGGATCGCCAGGTCGTATCCCCGTCCGACGCGGTGATCAACCTGAATCTCAAGGAGCAGACCGATCAGGTCCTGAAGACGCTGACGCCTCGCGAGGAGAAGGTGATCAAGATGCGGTTCGGCGTGGGCGACGGCAGCGAGCACACGCTCGAAGAAGTCGGCCAGAACTTCGCCGTCACGCGCGAGCGCATCCGGCAGATCGAGGCGAAGGCGCTGCGCAAGCTGCGTCACCCGTCGCGGTCGCGGAAGCTGAAGGCGTTCCTGGAGGGCCGGACGTAGTACCATCTACGTGGGCCCATAGCTCAACGGTTAGAGCCGCCGGCTCATAACCGGCCCGTTCCAGGTTCGAATCCTGGTGGGCCCACTTTTCGCTCGCCCGATGGTCGAGCGAAAAGTGGCCCCGCCGAAGCGCGCAGCGCGAAGGCGGACTGCCAGTGACAAGGCGACCGTCTCCGGTGATAGAGTTCTGATCTCGACGTGAACCCTGATATTCAGCATCTGATCCGGCTTCAGCAACTCGACTCCGAGATAGAGTCCGCACGCCGCCGCATCGCGGAGATCCCGGCCGTGCGGGACGCCCTCGCGACCCGACTCGGGCAGGCGACCGCCGTGGCGGAGGCGGTCAAGCAGCGCCTCGTCGAGAGCCAGAGCGAGCGGAAGAAGATCGAGGCCGAGGTCGCCGCCATCCAGATCCGTTTGTCCAAGTACAAGGGACAGCTGACGGAGCTCAAGACCAACAAGGAATACCAGACCATGCAGAAGGAGATCGCGACCGCCGAAGAGGCGATTCGATCTCACGAGGACCGCGTTCTCGAGCGTATGGAGGAGGCCGAGAACCTCGCGCGTGAACTGAGCGCGGCCGAGGCCGGGCTGAAGACGCAGCAGGCAGCCATTACCGTCGAGCGCACGTCCCTCGAAGCGGAAGCCGCGGCGCTCCAGCGCACCGTGGACGAGACGTCTGCGGCCCGCGCGGCGGCGGCGAAGGAGCTTTCCCCCGCGGCGCTGCAGCTGTTCGAGCACGTCTCGAGGCAGCGGAAGGGCCTCGCCGTGGCCGAAGCCCGCGACGGCGGCTGCACCGTCTGTCACGTCCGCATGCGGCCGCAGATGTTCAACGAAGTCCGCCGCGGAGAGAACCTGATCCAGTGCGAAAGCTGCCTGCGGATCCTCTACTACCTCCCGCAGGATGCCACGCAGGCGTCCTGATCATCCAACTCGCCAGCTCGTGATCACGGCGTATATCGACGGCGGCGCAAGGGGAAATCCCGGCCCGGCGGGCTACGGCGTCCACATCCGGGATCCTGACGGCGCCGTCCTCGAGGAACTGCACGGCAGCCTCGGCGTGACGACCAACAATGTCGCCGAGTACCACGGCCTGCTGGCGGCCCTCAGGTGGGCCGCGGAGCGCGGCCATGCCCGGGTCCACATCCGCGCCGACTCCGAGCTCCTGGTGAAACAGATGCGCGGCGAGTACAAGGTCAAGAACGAGGGGCTCAAGCCGCTGTTCCTTCAGGCGTGCGCGCTGATTCGCCGGATCGGCGATGTCTCGTTCGAGCACGTGCGGCGCGAGTTCAACAAGGACGCGGACCGCCTCTCGAACCTCGGCATGGATCAGGCCGAGGGCGACCTGAAGACGGGCGGCTGAACGGCAGCTAGTTCGCCCTGCGCGTGTATTACTGCGGGCGGCTCAGCTGCCGGAGGGCCACGTTCTTGCAGCCTCGCTCGAGATGCGAACTGGCCTCCTCGTCGTCGGGACCGGCCTCATCCTGCTTCAAGCGTGCGCGAGCATGAGCTCCCTGGGCAATCTCGGCGCGCTCGTCCAGCCTCCACGTTTTGAGCAAGTGCCGGACCAGCCCGCGGAGATTCGTCTCCAGGGCGTGACGGGCGCCGGCGTGAGGCTGTGGACACGCGTCAGCAATCCGAACCCGTTCGGCCTGCGCCTCGGAACGTTGAAAGGGACGCTCTACCTGGAAGACTCGCGCGCGGCGGACGCCGACTTTCCACTGGGGCTCCCGCTCGCCGCAGGCGGAGACTCGGTCATACCGATCGACATTTCGATCAGCTTCGCCGATCTGCCGGGCCTGAGCGGCGTGGCCCGGCGCGTCCTTGCGCGGCAGCCGCTCCCCTATCGGCTCGAGGGAACGATCGGAGTCGATGCCGGACGCCTCGGGCAGCCGCTATTCGGTCCCATGACGCTCCTGCGCGGCGACGCCGTCGTCCCGCTTCGTCTCGACGCCCGCTAAGCGCAGCGAATCGCGCCGAGCATGCGCCCGGCAGCGGCGGGATCGCCGCGGTACGAGTGCAGCCGATCGTGATGCGTCTTCGTGCACAGCCCTGACGAGAAGACCGCGCCCGGGTCGAGGCCCGCTTCGACGAGCTGATCGCGGTTCGCGCGCTCGAGATCCAGGAAGGAGCGATCCCCGGTGCCCGGCGTGAACCACGCGGCGATCGACGCGTCGCCCGCGCCGCCGGCGCGAAACGCCTCGACGACGTCCGGACCGACTTCTCCGCAGCAGGCGCCGAGACACGGGCCGATTGCGGCGATCAGATCCGCGGCACGCGAGCGGAACTCCTTCGTCATGGCTCGCACCGCTGCGGCCGCAGCGCCCGACGCCGTGCCGCGCCACCCGGCATGCGCCGCTCCGACGGCCCCGCGCACCGGATCGCACAGGAGCACCGGGGCACAATCCGCGACACGCACGCCTATCGCGACCAGCGGATCCGCGGTGACGATGACGTCCGCCTCCGGGCGGGTCCAGCCGGGGTTGTGTCCCGCCCGCTTCACCGCGACGTGAATACCGTGAACTTGTTTGATCAGGAGCAGCCGATCCGACGGGACGCCCAGGGATGAGCTCACCGCCCGCCACTCTGCCTGATCCTCCTTCAAGAAAAGGTCACGCGACGTGAAGAGGTGCGGCGCCGGCAGCCGCGAGCACCGGAGCGCGCGCCCCCAGGGCTCTTGCGTCCAGGTAAAGGCGTCGGTAGGCTGAGGATCAGACATGAGTATCCTGGGACTCGGGTTCGACGCCACCGACATTCCGCGCGTGCGTGAGGTATTCGAACGCTACGGCGACCGTTTCCTTCACCGCATATTCACGGACGGTGAGATTGCCTATTGTACGCGGCACCGCGACCCGAGCCCGAGCCTGGCGGCCCGGTTCGCCGCCAAGGAGGCGACGATGAAGGCGCTCGGCACAGGGCACTCGCGGGGCGTGCTCTGGAAGGATATCGAAGTGTTCCGGCAGCACGGTCCGCCGCAACTGCGGTTGACGGGCGGGGCCCTCAAACGGTTCACCGCGATGCAGGCCCGCCGCTCCCTCCTGACCATCACGCATTCGGATGCACTCGCCATGGCGCAGGTCCTGCTGCTCGACGACTAATCTTATCCGAGGGGCGTCGCCCCTCGCCACGCCTCCCCGACACCGGACAACCATCGTTGACATCCGCGCGCAGCGGTTGCCCGGCACGCCTTTCTCGCGTTCCGGTAACTGGCATGCCCACCACGACTTCAGAAGGCCGGGCGTGGCGGCGGCTGTGGTCCGCGCTTTGCGATGTCCCTGCGCGAACGGCTGGCGAATGAGCGCCAGCGAATGCGCCACGGAAGAAACATGACCGTCAAAATTGTGTCGAATGAAAAAGGCAATCCGCCGGGGAAGCTTGCCGACGCCGAGCTCCATTTCTCGGACGGGCCGCTCGAAGGACTGAAGCTGATCGGGTTCGCCGTCTGGGAGCGGAAGACCGGCAGCGGCCGGAACGTGACGTTTCCGGCGCGCACCTATTCCGTCAACGGCGAGCGGCGATCGTTCTCGCTGCTCCGTCCGCTGGTCGACAGCACGGCCCAGAACAAGATCCGCGACCTGATTCTGGAGGCGTACGGGGAGCACGTCGGCGCCGCGATCGAGGCCACCGCGTAGCCGGCGCGCAGACCGTCGCCTACGTCAACACCGGCAGGAATTTCTTGTTCTCGGACGAGCGCTTCGGGGGCAGCGTCCACTCTTCGCGCAGGCCCTTGTCGAACTCGCTGCGGAAGAACGACCCCTTCATACCGCCGTCGATGATGTCCCACGGCAGTACGGCGTCGGCGGAGCGGTCTCGGAAGATGTAAAAGTCCGCGTCGACGCCGGATTCGGCGACGGCCGCGCGCCAGTTGCCGCCGTTGCGCTCGGCCGCTTCAATCGCGGGCGCGACGCGGCGGTCGCCGAGCGACATCAGCGCCTGATAGTAGGAGTGCCGTTCCGACTTGATGTTGAAGTAGACGTTGTCGAGATCGGCGACGAGGGCGCGCAGCCGCTTCCCTTTGCGATCCGTGATCGCCGGATCCTCCATCGGGAGCCACTGATACGCCGTTCCCGGCTTCGGAATCAGCGGGTTGACGCTTGCGACGATGCGGCCGAGGCGGCCCTTCGGGCGCGCGTGGCCGAGCATGATGTCGCGCATCTGGCCGGTCAGGTCTCGAATGGCCTCGATGTCGGCGTCATCTTCGGTCGGGAGGCCGATCATGTAGTAGAGCTTCAGGTTGTCGATGCCGTTCGCGAAGATCAGGTCGGCCTTCTCGAGGATCTCGGCGTTGGTCACCGTTTTGTTGATGACGCGCCGCAGGCGATCCGATCCGGTTTCCGGCGCGATCGTGATCGAGCGCTCGCCGCTCGCGTGAAGCTTCGCCACGATGCTGTCGGTCAGGTCGTCCAGGCGGAGCGACGCCGGGCTGATCGAGTAGCCCATCTCCATCAGGCCCGATAGAATGCGATCGATCTCGGGATGATCGCACAGGGCGATGGACACCAGACCGACGCGGTTTGCGTGCGCCCGCGCCGCGCGCGCCAGTTCCAGAATGCGGTCCGCCGGGAACGGCCGCACGGGCAGGTAGTTGTAGCCCGCCCAGCAGAACCGGCACAGGTTCGCGCAGCCGCGGACGACCTCGATCAGGAATCGCGAACCGAACTCGGTATCGGGCGTGAACACCATGGTCGATGGCGGGTCGAGCTGATCGGTGCTCTTCACGGCCGCTTTCTTGACGACGGGCGGCGCGCCGCTGCCGGCTTTCGGGTCGAACGCCGCGATGGTACCGTCGGCCGCATACCGGACGTCGTAGAGCGACGGGACGTACATCCCCCGTTCCGCAGCGAGCCGCGTATAGAGGTCCGCGCGATCCGACGCCTCGCCGAGCGCCCGCATGAGCGACGGGATGAGGACTTCACCTTCGCCGGCGGTGATGATGTCGGCAAAGAGCGCGAGCGGCTCCGGATTCACGAACGTCACCGCGCCGCCGATGACGACCAGGGGGTCGTGCTTCGTACGCGCCGCCGCGCGCACCGGCACGCCCGCCAGCCGCAGCATGGAGACGACGTTGGTGTAGTCCCATTCGAAGGAGACGGAAAAGGCCAGCACGTCGAAATCGCGCACGGGTGTGTCGGATTCGACGGTGCGGAGCGGCTTGCCCGAGGCGATTTGCGCCGCCAGTTCCTGGCGGCCCGGAAGGAAGACGCGCTCGCACACGACGTCCTCCAGCTCGTTGAAGAGCCGGTAGACCGTCTGGAAGCCCAGATTGGACATTCCGACGAAGTACGTGTTCGGGAACGCGAGCGCGACGCGGAGGCGGCCGCCGTGTGGTTTGCGGATGTAGCCGACTTCCCGCGAAAGAACGTCGAGGACGTCGCGCGCGGCCCCGTCGGCCCCGCGGGCCTGGGAGCGTGCCATATGGATCAGGTAGCAATGGTGCGGGAAGCGCAGATGAAGAGACGGCGCTCGCGCATCCCGTGGATCTACCTAGTGTACCACGCCCGCCTTCGCGGCTCCGCCGCTTCGGCGGGGCAGGCCCTTGTTCGCGGCTCCGCCGCTTCGGCGGGGCAGGCCCTTGTTCGCGGCTCCGCCGCTTCGGCGGGGCAGGCCCTTGTTCGCGGCTCCGCCGCTTCGGCGGGGCAGGCCGCTGTCCGCGGCACTCGACGGTCCGCGGTCAGCCTTCCTGCTGCCGCCGCAGGAACGCCGGAACGTCGAGTGTCGACACGGGTTCGAATTCGGCCCCGAGGCTGAACGTATCGAGGCCTGGGTCGGCGGCCGCGGCCTGAGCCGTGGCGGGCGGCATCTCCAGGACCGGCCGGCGGGATACCGACAGCCGCGCGCCGCCTCCGCCCGAGGCCGCGATCTTCTCGGTCGCCTGGAACGCGGTGTAGGAGTGCAGATCGACCGGGGTCACGGCCGCGGAGGCGCTCGGCTGCCGCGTCGCCGGGACGCGGTCGAAGCCGGTCGCGATCACCGTGATCTTGACGCGCCCCTCCATTCGCGGGTCGACGACGGCGCCGAAGATGATGTTCGCGTCCTCGTGCGCCGCTTCCTGGATGATCGCGGAGGCCTCGCTCACTTCGATCAGCGACAGATCGGGGCCGCCCGTCACGTTGATGATGACGCCGCGGGCTCCCTTGACCGACGCGTCCTCGAGGAGCGGACTCGAGACCGCGGCGTTCGCCGCGTCCATCGAGCGACTGGCGCCCTCCCCGATGCCCGTGCCCATGATCGCGATCCCCATGCCGGCCATGATCGTCTTGACGTCGGCGAAGTCGAGGTTGATGAGCCCCGGCACCAGGATGAGATCCGAGATGCCCTGGATCGCCTGGCGCAGCACATCGTCCGCGCTCGTGAACGCATCGGTCAGGGACGTCGTCCGGGCGATCGTCGCGAGCAGGCGCTCGTTCGGGATGGTGATCACCGTGTCGACGCAGTCGCGCAGCTCTTCCAGGCCGCGCTCCGCCTGCGTCTGCCGCTTCTTGCCCTCGAATCGGAACGGCTTGGTGACGACGGCGATCGTCAGCGCGCCAAGCTCGCTGGCGAGGCTGGCGATGACCGGCGCCGCCCCGGTGCCCGTGCCGCCGCCGAGGCCGGTCGTGACGAACACCATGTCGGCGCCGTCCAGCGCCTCGATCAGCTTGTCGGTGTCCTCGAGGGCCGCCTGTCGTCCGACATTCGGATCCGCGCCGGCGCCGAGCCCCTTGGTGAGCTTGCCGCCGATCTGGATCTTGTTCGGCGCGGCGTTCAGCTTGAGCGCCTGCAGGTCGGTGTTGGCGACGATGAACTCGACGCCCTCGAGGCCGGCCTGCACCATGCGGTTGACGGCGTTGCTGCCGCCGCCGCCGACGCCCACGACCTTGATGCGGGCGCCTGTCCGCCCTTCCTCGTCAAGCTTCAGCCGCAACGTGGACGAATCGTGATCTGCCATCCGGCCCTCCATCAGAAGAACTCCTTGAACAAGCCGCGCAGCCGGCCGGCCACGCGTCCGAACGCGCCGGCCCCGACCGGGCGCGCGATCTCTCCGACATGATTCCGGTGCGCGTACATCACCAGGCCAACCGCTGTCGCGAACGCCGGATTGTTGACGTGGTCCGCGAGACCGCCGACGCCCGCCGGCGCGCCGCGGCGGATCGGGAGGTCGAAGATCTGCTCGGCGATCTCCGCCATGCCTTCGAGCATGGCGCCGCCGCCGGTCAGGACGATCCCGGAGTTGAGCGACTTCTCGTAGCCGCCTCGCCGGATCTCGTCCCAGAGAAGATGGAAGATCTCTTCCGATCGCGGCTGGAGGATCTCCGACAGGATCCGGCGCGACATCACGCGCGACTTGCGGCCGCCGACGCTCGGCACGTCCATGGTTTCGTCCTCGGCGACCATCGCCGAGAGGGCGCAGCCGCAGCGGCGCTTGATCTTCTCGGCATCGGGAATAGGCGTCCGGAGGCCGACGGCGATGTCGTTGGTGAAGTGATCGCCGCCGACCGCCACGACACCGGTGTGCCAGATGCTCCCTCGCTCGAAGATCGCGAAGTCGGTGGTGCCGCCGCCGATGTCCACCAGCGCCACGCCCAGCTGCTTCTCGTCGTCGGTCAGCACCGCCTCGCTGGCGGCGAGCTGCTCGAGCACCGTGTCGAGCACCGCGACCCCGGAACGGTTGACGCACGCGACGATGTTCTGCGTCGACGACGCGCTGCCGGTCACGACGTGGACGTTGACCTCGAGGCGCGTCCCGGTCATCCCGACCGGCGCGCCGATGCCGTCCTGTTCGTCGACGACGAAGTCCTGCGGGAGCACATGGAGGATTTCGCGGCCGCTCGGCAGCGCCACCGCCTTGGCGGCGTCGATCGCGCGGCGCACGTCCTCGCGGGTAATCTCGCGATTCTTGCCGGCGACCGCGACCACACCGCGGCTGTTGAAGGCCTTGACGTGCGCGCCCGAGAGTCCCAGGTGGACCGAATCGATCTCGACGCCCGCGGTGAGCTCGGCCTCGTCGATGGCCTTTTTGATCGACTCGACGGCGGCCTCGAGGTTGACGACCACGCCGCGCCGGATGCCCTTCGACTCCGCCAGGCCGAGCCCGATGATGTCGAGCCCGCTCTCGTCGGTCATCTCCCCGACGATCGCGGCGATCTTCGAGGTGCCGACGTCGAGGCCGACCAGGTATCGTTCCTTACGCGCCACAGGTTCTCCCTTCGCAGCCTTCCGCCTGAAGGCGGAAGCCACACGATTCACTCAACACCCCGCGCGATCCCGTGGCTTCCGCCTTCAGGCGGAAGATCACTTCTTCACCGACGCCGGCCGCACGTACAGGCGCTCGTCGAACCGCAGGTCCACGTAATCGATGTCCGGCACGCTCTTGCGCAGCGTCGGCGCCAGGTCCACATACGACTGCAGGCGCTCGAGGAACCGGTCCTCGCCGAGGTGCAGCTGCGCGCCGTCGTCTTGCAGCAGCACCACCGCGTCGTGCGCGTCGCGGACGTCGATCTGCGAGATTCGCTGCGCGATCTCCTTCCGAACCGCCAGCCCCTCGATCACGCGCGCCGCCAGCTCCGCGCGCGCTTCGTCGATGGACGGCCGGCCGTTCCCCGGCGGCCCGACCAGGCCGTCGATGATCGGAAGATCGAATTCCGCGTACTGCGGGCCGAACTCGTCGATCAACGTGCCGTGCGGGTCCACGAGATAGAGGACGCTCCCCAGCCGGCAGAGGCCCATCGGGCGCCGTTCGGAGACGAAGACTTCCACCGTTGCCGGCAGCACGCGCCGCAGGCCGGCGTCGGCGACCCAGGGGGACTGCATCAGGCGGCGCCGGTATCCCGGCAGATCCACCGTGAGAATGTTCGAGCCGCGCAGTCCGTCGACGATCGCCCGCACCTCCCCGCTCGACAGCCGGACGTTGCCGTGCACGGTGATCCGTCGGATCTGCAGCCCGGACGCCTGAAGCACCAGGTTCGTGCCCCGGTAGCCTGCGTAAAGCAGGACGACCAGGGTGATGCCCCACCGTCCGATGCGCCACGGGAGCCGCCGCGCGGCGCGTCCTCCCGCACCTCCCTTCTTGCCGCCCGGGCGGACCTTCGCGCGGCGGAAATTCTTTTCAGCGGGCGCCCTGACACTCATCCGACTTCGCCTCCGGCTTCGTCGGACACGTCCGCTCTGACTCGGGCTTTGGCGGACACGTCTGCCGGTCTTCCCTCGGGCCTCGTCTTCAACGCCTCCAGAATCCGATCCGGCATGCTGCCGATGGAGCCCGCACCGAGCGTGATGACCAGATCGTTGGGCCGCGCCGCGGCGGCCACGGCGGCCGGGAGGTCGTCGAGCGCCTTCACCAGCCGCACCGGACGCCCCGTCTTCCGCACCACCGCTTCGACGGCTTCGGCGTTGGCGCCGTCGATAGGAGCCTCGCCTGCCGCGTAGATGTCGGTCAGGATGATTTCGTCCGCGCCGCCGAGCGCCTCGCCGAACGCTTCGAGCAGATCGCGCGTGCGGGTGTAGCGGTGCGGCTGAAAGACGACGACCACGCGGCGGTCGAGCCCGGCGCGCGCGGCCGAGATGACGGCGGCGATCTCGGTGGGGTGATGGCCGTAGTCGTCCACGACCATGACGCCGCGCGCTTCACCGCGCAGCTGGAAGCGCCGCTCGGCGCCGCGGAAGTCCGCGAAGCCGCTCGCGATTTTCGCGAACGGCACGCCGACCTCGAGGCCCACCGCCACGGCCCCGAGCGCATTCATCAGGTTGTGCCGGCCCGGCACGTGCAGCTGCAGCGTGCCGAGCTCGGTCGTCGGACCATCGCTCGGCGTGTGCAGGACCTGGCAGCGCGAGCCAAACGCCTCGAACGCCATGCCGCGCGCCATCACGGTGGCGCCGCTGCCGTCGAGCCCGTAGGTCACGACGCGGCGCGTCATCCGCGGCACCAGCGCCCGCACGGGACCGTCGTCGACGCACGCCACGACGGTGCCGTAGAACGGCACCTTGTTGGCGAAGTCGACGAACGCCTGTTGCAGGGCGTCCCAGCTGCCGTAGCTTTCCATGTGTTCGTAGTCGATATTCGTAATCACCGCAATCGCCGGCGTCAGCTTCAGGAACGACCGATCGCTTTCGTCCGCCTCGACGACCATGTAGTCCCCGCTGCCGAGGCGCGCGTTGCTGC
>Ga0310810_10008674_pt1 | contig 11722 bp, 7 predicted proteins | sample NCmetagenome_FD_207641 | JGI IMG/M metagenome (GOLD analysis project Ga0310810, IMG submission 207641) | Soil microbial communities from experimental microcosm in Duke University, North Carolina, United States - NC | ecosystem: Engineered > Artificial ecosystem > Soil microcosm > Unclassified ...
AGCCATCCCTGGCGCGCGGTTCATGGACCCGGCGGTCCTGGCCCGCATCGGCAATCTCGAGCTCGTGGCCCGTGCGGTCGTCGATGGATTCATCAACGGTCTGCACAAGGCGCCGTACTTCGGTGCGTCGGTGGACTTTGCCGAGCACCGCGGTTATGTACCTGGCGACGACATCCGCCGTATGGACTGGCGGCTCTGGGCGCGCACCGATCGCTACTACATCAAGGAGTACGAGGCCGAGTCGAACATGAACTTCTCGGTGCTGCTCGACTGCTCGAAGTCGATGGACTACGGCAGCCGCGGTATCACCAAGTTCGATTACGCGCGAATCCTGACGGCGTGCCTGACCAATCTCGTGCACCATCAGCGCGACCGCGTGGGCTTTGTCGCCTTCGACACCGACGTCGTCGAGCACGTGCCGCCCTCGGCCAAGCACATGGAAACGGTGCTCCACGTGCTCGATCGGCTGAAGCCAGGCAGGCCGGGATCGTTGAAAGGACCGCTGCACAAGCTGGCCGAGCACTTCGGCCGCCGCGGCGTGCTGGTCGTGATCTCGGATTTCTACGACGAACCCGACGCGGTGCTCGATGCCGTGTCGCCGCTACGCTTCCGCGGCAACGATCTGATCGTGTTCCACATCATGGACCCGACCGAGCTGGAGTTCGGGTTCAATGATGCGCAGCCGTTCGAGGACCTCGAAAGCGGCGAGCAGATGCCGGTCGTGCCCGAGGCGTTCCGTGAGGAGTATCGCTCGCTTGTGAAAGCCCACATCGACGCGCTGGCGCAAAGCTTCTCGGCGGTGCGCGTCGACTACTCGATGCTGAATACGACGCAGCCGCTCGATCACGCGCTCTATCGCTACCTCGGTGGCCGCGCGAAGATGATGAAATCGCGATGAGCTTTCTAGCGCCCTTATTCTTTGTGGCCCTCGCCGGGCTGGCCATTCCCGTGCTGCTGCACCTCACGCAGCGCGAGAAGAAGCAGATCGTCCATTTCCCGTCGTTGATGTTCGTGCGGCGGATCCCGTATCAGTCCGTCCGCCGCCGCAAAATCCACAACTGGCTGCTGCTCTTCGTCCGCCTCGCGGCGCTCGCGCTCATCATCCTCGCGTTCGCACGCCCGCTCATTCAGCACGACGATGCCGCGCCGATTGGCGCCGGCTCGCGCGAAGTGGTCGTGCTGCTCGACAACAGCTACAGCATGGGGTTTGGCGATCACTGGCAGCGCGCAACAGCAGCGGCACGCGATCAGTTCGCGAAGCTGAGTGCCTCGGACCGCGCCACGCTCGTGCTGTTTTCATCGGGCGCCGATATCCAGATGCGCTCGACGTCGGACAAGACGCGCTTCAACGCGGTGCTCGATACCGCGAAGCCCGGCGACGCGGCGACGCGCTATTCACCGGCTCTCAAAGTGGCCGGCAGCATCGTCGCCGAGTCGACGCTGCCGCGCCGTGAGGTCGTAATCATCAGCGACTTTCAGCGCGGCGGCTGGCGCGGTGAGGAAGGTGCGCGGCTGCCGCAGGGTGTGACGATCACGCCGATTTCGGTGCAGGGCGCTGCTGACCGGCCCAACCTGAGTGTCACGGGGCTCTCGTTGGCGCGCTCCACGTTCTCCAGTCAAGAGCGGCTGACAGTGACTGCCGTCGTCACCAATCGCACCGAACGGTCCGTGTCGGGCAGCAACATCGCCCTCGAGACCGCTGGCTTACCGGTGTCGAATAAGCCGCTGAACGTCGAGCCTGGCGGCTCCGCATCAGTCAGCTTCGATCCGGTCACCATCAGTTCGAAGAACTTCAAGGGCACTGTCCGTCTCGCAGACGACGCACTGAATGCGGACAATTCGTTCAACTTCGTTGTCTCGCCGTCCGAGCCGGTGCGCCTGACGATTGTCGATCGCGGCAGCGCGGACCTCTATCTGACACGAGCGTTGTCGATCGGGGAGGCGCCGCGATTCGACGCCGTCGCGCGCCAGGCGGACGCGGTGAGCGATGAGGATCTGAAGCGCAGCGCCGTTGTCGTGTTGAACGACGTGGATGTGAGCGCCGGTCTGGCTCGCCGGCTTGCGAAGTATGTCGAACAGGGCGGCGGGTTGTTCGTGGCCGCGGGGCCGCGCGCGACGTGGCCGAAGGACGTGGACGTGTTGCCGGCGGAGATCGGCAATCCCGTCGATCGCACGCGTGGCGACGCGGCGCGCATTGGCGCGTTGGAGTACGGACATCCGGTGTTCGAGCCGTTTCGCGCTCCGCGCAGCGGTGACTTCTCCGCAGTGCCGGTCTACGGCTATCGCACGCTCACACCGGCCAAGAATGCGCAGGTGCTCGCGAGGTTTGATGCGGGAGCGCCCGCGGTCGTCGAGCGACGCTCAGGGAACGGCCGCGTGTTGATCTGGGGATCGACGCTCGATGTGACGTGGAGCGATTTGCCGCAGCGGCCGGTGTTCCTGCCGTTTGTGCATCGCGCGATTCGTCATCTTGCCAATTACAGCGAACCGCAGCCCTGGGTCACGGTTGGTCAGGTGCTCGACGCGTCGGTGGTGCCCCGCGGTGCGTCCACGCAGCGTGTCGTGCTCACACCATCGGGCCGGCGGCTGCCCATCGAGGACGAAGGGTCTGACGTGGTCGAGCTATCGGAGAAGGGATTCTACGAGCTGCGCGGCGACAACAATCAGAACCACTTTGTGGTGGCCGTCAACGTGGACCCGGCCGAGGCTGACCTGACCCCGATCGATCCCAAGGAAATCGTGGCTGCCGCGACGGGCGGGTCGACAGGCGGCGACGGTTCGCAGCCGAACGGCATTCCGCTTACGGCCGAGGCCAGAGAAAAGAATCAGCGGCTGTGGTGGTATCTGCTGGTCGCGGGAATTCTGCTGCTTGGTGTGGATACGCTGGTGTCCAACCGGATGGCAAAAACCTAAGCGCCACGGCCGGTTCAGGCGTATTCTGAACGAACGTTAATGCGCGCAGGCCAAAGCCTGCGCTCTGCCGTCCGTAGAGCGGGGGCACTCCAGCCCCCGCGGTATCGGAGAGACCAATGCTCGACAGCCTGCGCCGTCGCTCCTCGTCCCCGACCAACCTGCTCGACATCATCGGCGAGGTGCGCAACCGCTGGCGCACGAAGCTCGCCCTTCGCGGCGCGCTCGCGGTCGCCGGCATCGGCTTTGGGTTGTTCCTGCTTGCCGCCTACGGGATGGAGTGGGCGCGGTTCAGCGGCGCTTCGATCATCGCCGCGCGCGTGGCGATGCTCGTGGTCCTCGCCACATCCGCCTATTGGTTCCTGTGGGTGCCGCTCCGGCGTCGCGTGACCGACGAACAGGTGGCGATGTACCTCGAAGAGAACGAGCCATCGCTGCAGGCCACGCTGCTCAGTGCCGTTGAGACGAGCCAGGATGGTCATATCCCGGAATCGACGGCACTGGTTCGTCGCGTCGTCGAGCAGGCCATTGACGCGTGTGTCCGCAGCGATGCGACGCACCGGGTCGAGCAGCAGCCGCTGCGTCGCTACGCGATGGCGCTTGGTGGCATCGCACTGGTCGCGCTGCTCGCCCTCGCGCTTGGTCCGGCATTCCTGCGCAACGCGATGTCAGCGATGCTGCTGATCTCGTCGGATGTGCAGGCGGCGTCGCCGTATCGCATCGAGGTGAAGCCCGGCAACATGACCGTGCCAAAGGGCGCCGATCAGACTGTGTCCGCGAAGCTGCTCGGGTTCGATTCGGAAGATGTCACGCTGCGCGTGCAGCGCGCACCCGGCGGGCCGTTTGAATCCCTGCCGCTGGTGCGCAACGAGAACGGCGGCTACGACGGAATGATCTTCGACGTGAACGCGAACGTCACCTATCAGGTGATCGGTGACCGCGTGCAGTCGGCGCAGTACAAGCTCACCGTTGTTGATGTGCCGTACGTGCAGCGTCTCGAGATCGAGTACCACTTCCCGGCCTACACCGGTCTCGAGCCGGAAAAGATCGAAGACGGTGGCGATATCGCGGTGCTGCGCGGTACCGAAGTGCGCCTGAAGATCTTCCCGACGATGAAGTCGAAGGGTGGACGGATTGCGCTCAACGAGAAGGAGTCGGTGGACCTGAAGCCCCAGGCCGACGGCACGTTCACGGCCTCGTTCGTCGCCAATCAGGACGGCTTCTACAAGGTGGAGTTCGATGCGCCGAACGGCGAGCGCGTCGTCGCCTCGCCGCAGTACACGATCGATGTGCTTGCCGATAAGCCGCCGACGGTGTCGTTCAACCGCCCGGGCCGCGACACCTCGGTGTCGCCGATCGAAGAAGTGTTCGCTGAAGCGAACGCGGTGGACGACTACGGCATCACGAGTCTCGAACTCGTGTACTCCGTGAACGGCGGACCCGAGAAGATCGTGAAGCTGTTCAACGGGACCAAGCGTCTGCCCGAGGTCTCGGCCGGCCACACGTTCTATCTCGAAGAGCTCGGCGTGCAGCCGGGTGACGCTGTCTCGTATTACGCGCGCGCATCGGACAACGGCGGAGACGGTGCGAATCAGGCGAGCAGCGATCTCTACTTCCTGCGCATTCGCCCGTTCAAGAAGGACTTCCGTCAGGCGCAGTCGCAGGGTGGCGGCGGTGGCGGTGGCGGCGGTGGTGGTGGACAGGTCGAAGCGCTCTCCGAGCAGCAGCGTCAGGTGATCTCTGCGACGTTCAACGTCCAGCGCGATCGCAAGAAAGTCAGCGCCGACAAGCTGCGCGAGAACTCGAAGATCGTCGGGCTGTCGCAGTCGAAACTCCGCGAGCAGGTCGAAGGTCTGCTCACGCGCATCAACAGCCAGCTGATCGAGCGCGATCCGGCGTTTGCGAAAGTGGCGGAACTGCTGCCACAGGCCGTGACCGCGATGAAGGAAGCCGAAGGCAAGCTCGCCGCGGTGTCGCCGGATCAGGCGTTGCAGCCGGAGAACAAGGCGCTACAGATTCTGCAGAAGGCTGAAGAGGAATACGAGACGCAGATCAGCGTGCAGCAGGGCGGCGGTGGCGGTGGTGGTGGTGGCGGTGCGGTCCAGCAGGAGCTCTCTGAGTTGTTCGAGCAGGAGCTCAATCAGATGGCCAGCCGGTATGAGACCGCCAATCAGGCCTCCGAACAGGCCAGCGATCGCGAGGTCGACGAGCTGCTCGAGAAGTTGAAGGAGCTGGCCCGTCGCCAGGAGCAGGAAGCCGAGCGTCAGCGGCGTCGCGCGCTCGAGGGTCAGCAGGCGGGCGGCGGAAACAGCGGAGCGCAGCAGCGTGCCCTCGCCGATCAGATCGAGGAAGCAGCGCGTCGGCTCGAGCGTCTTGCGCGCGAAGAGCAGCGTCCCGAGTTGGCGGAGTCGGCGCGGCAGATGCGCGAAGCGGCGGATGCGGCGCGCAAGGCAGCGGCCGGCGGCGGTGCGAATGCGTCCGCGCAGGCACAGGCGGCGCTCGAGCGATTGCGCGAGACCGAGAAGAAACTGCAGCGCTCGCTGACGCAGCGTGCTGAGCGCGACATCGAAGACGCGAAGCGGCAGGCCGACGAGATCGCGCGGCAGCAACAGGAGATTTCTGACGCCGTGAAGAAGCTACCGGCCGGCGGTGCCGAGCGGCAGCAGCAGGCGCGCGCGATCAACGAGAAGAAGGATCAGCTCGAGAGCAAACTTGGTGAGCTCGAAGCCGATCTCGATCGCGGCGCACGAGAAGCGAGCCGCGAAGAGCGTCCGGCGTCGCGGAAGATGACCGAAGCTGCGGGCGCGATTCGCGACAATCGGCTGCGCGATGCGGTGAAGTATTCGAAGGCGCTGGTCAGCCGCGGCACGGGTCAGCAGGCGAGTGCCGCAGAAGGCGATATCTCGAAGGGCATCGACGAGGTCCGTCAGCGGCTCGAAGAGGCACAGGCCGCACTCGGACAGGGTCAGCAGCCGGGCGACAAGCGCGATCAGGCACTCGAGCGCGCGCAACGTCTGGCGCGCGGTGCCGAGTCACTGCAAGAGCGCACGCGTGAGCGCGCGCAGGCCAACCGCGATCAGCAGGGCCGCAACGGTCAGCAGGGGAAAGAAGGCCAGCAGGGTAAGGAAGGCCAGCAGGGTAAGGAAGGCCAGGGTCAGAACGGTCAGGACCAGAAAGGCCAGCAAGGCCAGGGTCAGGGCCAGGGACAGCAGGGACAAAACGGCCAGGGCCAGAACGGTCAGCAGGGTCAGGGCCAGGGTCAGCAGGGTGAAGGTGGCCAGCGCGGAACAGGTCAGAACGGTCAGGGCGGCGGCGACGGCGGCCGCGCTGACGGACGTGCTGGTGACTTCCAGGGCGGTGTCGATCGTGGCGGCAACTACGTCGGCGGCGATGGGACCTGGGGCGGCTGGTGGAATGGCGCCCGGTTGACGCAGGAAGACATTCGTCAGCTGCGTGGCGAGGCGCGTCAGTACTCGCAGGACGCCAACGCGCTGCGCGGCATGCTGAAGGGCGAGAACATCGATCCGCGTGATCTCGATGAGATCGTCCGCGCGTTGCAGCAGCTCCAAGACGAGCGCACCTATCAGAACGTTCAGGAGCTGGCCCGTCTGCAGCAGTTCGTCGCCGAAGGCCTCAAGCGTTTCGAGTTCGGTCTGCGCCGCAAGGTGGACGCTGACAAGAACGCGGCCGCATTGACCGGGTCCGATGAGGTCCCAGAGGAATTCCGGAAGCTGGTCGAGCAGTACTACCGTTCGCTCGCCAAGTCACCACGGTGAAGCCCGCGGCCGTCCGCGGTGACACCGTCGGGTACGTAGCGTGAAGCTCAAGGTCCTCGTGGCGGCCGCGCTTGTCATCGTCACGGCAGGTGTGGCCGCCGCGCAGTTTGGCCGCTTTCCCGGCGGAGGGTTCGGCGGCTTCCGTCGCTTTCCACCGCGCTATCCCAAAGCTGAAAGCTTCGGTCACGGCTTCAACTTCTGCCGCGCCATCTACACCAGCACGCGCGCTGAAGCTGGCGGTCAGGGCTGGGGCACCGATTATCCCGACGCCGACCTGAACTTCTCGATCCGTCTCTCCGAGTTGACGCGCACACGCGTGAGCATGGAGAACGGCGGACGGCCCGACTACCTCACCGTTCGACTCACCGACGAATCACTCTTCCAGTGTCCGTACATCCACATGGAGGATGTCGGCACCGTGACATTCAACGAGCGCGAGGTCGAGGCGCTGCGCGAGTACTTCCTCAAGGGCGGCTTCATGTGGGTGGACGACTTCTGGGGCTCGTATGCCTGGGAGCAGTGGGTGTCGGAGATCTCGCGCGTGCTGCCGCCGTCGGAATATCCGATCCAGGACATCACACCCAGTCATCCCTTGATGAAGATGCAGTACGAGATCAAGGAGTTCCCACAGATCCCGTCGATTCAGGCGTGGCGCGGCAATCCGAGCGAGACCTCAGAACGCGGCTACGACAGCGCCGAGCCGCACCTGCGCGCCATCTCCGATCGTCACGGCAACATCATGGTGTTGATGACGCACAACACCGACATCTCGGACGCCTGGGAGCGCGAGGGTGAAGACCCGCGGTATTTCTATCTGTTCTCGCCGAAGGGATACGCCGTCGGGATCAACGCGATGATGTACGCCATGACGCACTGAGACGAAGGTCAAAGGTCAAAGGTCAAAGGTCAAAGGTCAAAGGTCAAAGGGCAAAAGTCAAAGGCCAGGGCAAGTCGGGCCGTGGACTAGAATCCCAAGGTGCCCTTTACTTCGCTCGGTCTCCATGCCGATCTGCTCAAAGGAATCCGGGAGCTCGGCTTCGTACGCCCCACCCCGATTCAGGCGGAAGCGATTCCAGCCGCGATGTCAGGCCGCGATGTGCTCGCCTGCGCGCAGACCGGCAGCGGCAAGACAGCCGCGTTTCTCCTGCCCATCCTCCACCGGTTGATTGGGAAGCCGCGCCGCACAACGCGGGCACTGGTGTTGACGCCGACACGCGAGCTCGCGGCACAGATCCTCGAGGACCTCAACGCCCTCGCCACGCACACACCGCTCACCGGCGCTGCGGTGTACGGCGGGGTGGGCATGGGGCCGCAGGAGCACGCGTTCCGTAGCGGCGTGGACGTCATCGTCGCCACTCCGGGTCGTTTGCTGGATCACTTCAAGGCGTCGTATGCGAGGCTCGAGGGTGTCGAGTACCTCGTGCTGGACGAAGCGGACCGCATGCTCGACATGGGGTTTCTGCCGGACATTCGCCGGGTGCTGAAGCACATTCCCGCGCGCCGGCAGACGCTCTTCTTCAGCGCAACCATGCCGCCGCCGATCGGGGCGCTGGCCTCAGACCTGTTGAAGCACCCGGTGACGATCAGCCTGCAGCGCACCGCGGCTCCCGCTGCCGGCATCACGCAGGCGGTTTACCCTGTCGCGCAGGATCTCAAGGCGCAGCTCTTTGTCCATCTGCTCGAGCGCGGGCTGGTCCGCGAGGCCCTCGTCTTCACGCGGACCAAGCATCGTGCGAACCGGCTCGCCGAGCACTTGCTGCATCATCGCGTCACGGCCGCGCGCATCCACGGCAACCGCTCACAGCCGCAACGGATGGAGGCGCTCCGCGGTTTCAAGAGCGGGAAGTACCGGGTGCTCGTCGCCACCGATATCGCCGCGCGAGGCATCGACGTCGAGGCCCTGAGTCACGTCGTGAACTTCGACGTGCCGGCTGCACCCGAGGACTACATCCACCGCGTCGGCCGCACCGGCCGCGCCGAGCTGACCGGGGATGCGTTTACGCTCGTGGCTCCCGAGGAGGAGGCCGATCTCCGCGGGATCGAACGGTCGATCGGTCGGACCCTGCCGCGGATTACGGTTCCCGATTTCGACTACAAAGCACGGCCGCACGTCAGGCTCGAAATTCCGATGGCGCAGCGGATCGCCGACATTCGCAAGCGGAAGGCGGAAGACCGGGCCCGGGCCAAAGCAAATGCCGATCGGCGCGCCGGTGCGCCCAGTGCGCACAAGCCGCAGGCGCCCGCGCGTACCGGGCCGCAGCAACGACCATCCGGCCCAAAGCCGAGTGGCCCCAGGCGCTCGTCGCGAAAACGTCGCCCGTCCCGTCATCGATTCTGAGGAGTCTGCGTGGTTCGCACCGTACTCTTGCTCACCGCCTCGAATATCTTCATGACCTTCGCGTGGTACGCGCATCTGCGCAATCTGTCGGATCGACCGTGGTACATCGCGGCGATCGTCAGTTGGGGCATCGCGCTGTTTGAGTACATGCTGCAGGTGCCGGCCAACCGAATCGGTTTCCAGACGCAGTCGCTCGCGCAATTGAAGATCATCCAGGAAGTGATCACCCTCGGCGTGTTCGTACCGTTCGCGCTTTTCTACATGCGTCAGCCGGTGAGCTGGAATTTCGTCTGGGCCGGCTGCTGCCTGTTGGGCGCCGTTTACTTCATGTTCAGGTGATGCACGCGGAACTCTCGGCAATCGAACAGGAATTCCAATCGGCGCTGATCCGCCTGCACGAACTGCGCGCCAAAATGCCGCCGGACGTCTGGAAGCGACGACCTGCGCCGGAACGTTGGTCGCCCGGCGAGTGCGTGGCCCATCTCAATCTCTCGTCGATATCAATGGTGCCGCTGGTGCGGGCCGGCATCGAGGATGCGCGGCGCAGAGGCGGCGCGGCGCCGTCGCGGTATCGCCGTGATTTCCTCGGCTGGTTGTTGTGGAAAGGGCTCGGACCGGGCAAGGGGTTCAAGACCAAGGCGATTCCCGCATGGATTCCGCAAGGCGATCGCCGACCCGATGAACTCGTCGCCGAGTTCGAACGCTGGCAGGCGGAGCAGATCGCGCTGGTGCGCCAAGCCGATGGTCTGCCGATTCAGGCGGTCAAGATCACCTCGCCCGTCGACGTGCGTGCCCGCTACAACGTCTTCGCGGCGCTCTCCATCATGGCGCGCCACCAGCATCGTCACCTCTGGCAGGCCGAACAAGCGGCACGCGCTTGAGCGCGTGCCGCCTGTTCCAACTCCCAATTCCCAACTACCAACTTCCAACCACTTCCAAGTCCCAATTCCCAACAACTTCCAATTGGGAGTTGGAAGTTGGGAGTGGTTGGGCGTTGGCAGTTGGGAATTGGGAGTTGATTTAAGGCTCGTAGGGGTAGTCGTGAATCAGCTTCTTGCACTCGTTCAGCGCCATCAAGATCGAATCCCCCCACCCGAATGGCGTGAACGGCGCCGTCTTCTGGTTGACCTGCTTGTCGGCCCGTGCATAGAACTTCATGTTCAGATGATTGCGGGTGACGTACTCGAAGACGGTGATGATGATTTCCACGTCGCCGGTGGGCTGCCGCTTCTGCATCGCGAACAGATGCAGCCTGGCAAATTCCTCCGAGGGATCGCGCTGGGCGAACTGCCAATCCGTCATGCCTGTCGCTGCTCCTTTGTTGAATCAAGCGCCCGACACATCGTGCCGTCGCCGAGGGACTCGATTCTGCCACGGACGAAGGACGAGACGCCTGCTTTGTAGACCCGGTGCTCGCGTGGTACAGATCACACGTGGCCAGCGCACCCGGAACGAAGATCTGCGACAGCATTCTTGACGCCATCGGACATACGCCGATGGTGCGTGTCAATGCCATTACGCGCGGCGTGACCGACGCGGACGTGCTCATCAAGCTCGAGACGTTCAACCCCGGCAACTCGATCAAGGACCGCATTGCGGTCAAGATGATCGAGGATGCCGAACGCGCCGGAAAGCTGAAGCCGGGCGGCACGATCGTCGAAGGCACCTCCGGCAACACCGGCATGGGTCTCGCCATCGTCGCGGCGGTCAAGGGATATCGCTGCGTGTTCACGACCACCGACAAGCAGTCGAAGGAGAAGATCGACGCGCTCAAGGCATTTGGCGCCGAAGTGATCGTCTGTCCGACCGACGTCGATCCCGAGGATCCGCGGTCGTACTACTCGGTGTCGTCACGGCTCGAGCGCGAGATCCCTGGTGCGTGGAAGGCCAATCAGTACGACAACCCCTCGAACACCGAAGCGCACTACGAGCAGACTGCGCCCGAGATCTGGGACCAGACCGACGGCAAGGTCGCGCATCTCGTCGTCGGCGTCGGCACCGGCGGGACGGTCAGCGGTATTGCCAGGTATCTGAAGGAGCGCAACCCGAAGGTGAAGGTGTGGGGCATCGACACCTACGGCTCGGTGTTCAAGAAGTACAAAGAGACCGGCATCTTCGACAAAAACGAGATCTACCCGTACATCACCGAAGGCATCGGCGAGGACTTCCTGCCGGGCAACGTCAACTTCGACCTCATCGATCACTTCGAGAAGGTCACCGACAAGGACGCGGCGCTGATGACGCGGCGGCTGGCGCGCGAGGAAGGCATCTGGGCCGGCAACTCCGCCGGCGCAGCGATGGCCGGTGTGGTGCAGCTCGCCGATCACTTCAAGAAGGGTGAGATTGTCGTCGTGGTCTTCCACGACCACGGCTCGCGGTATCTCGGGAAGATGTACAACGACGAGTGGATGCGCGCGAAAGGCTTCTTCGAGGTCGCCGGCATGACCGCGCGCGATCTTGTGGCGATGGGTGTTTCCGCCGAGCTCTTCGCGGTGGAGGCATCACGGCCGGTCGAGGACGCCGTCCGCTTGATGGGCGAGCACGATTTCTCGCAGATCTCGGTCACCAAGAGTGGCCGTATCATCGGTTCGCTCAACGAGGCGCATCTCTACGACGAGTTCATCCGTCAGCCGAACTGCAAGCTGGAGCCGGTCGAGACGATCATGCACCCGGCGTTTCCGTTCGTGGATATCTCGAC
>Ga0310810_10008675_pt1 | contig 11722 bp, 11 predicted proteins | sample NCmetagenome_FD_207641 | JGI IMG/M metagenome (GOLD analysis project Ga0310810, IMG submission 207641) | Soil microbial communities from experimental microcosm in Duke University, North Carolina, United States - NC | ecosystem: Engineered > Artificial ecosystem > Soil microcosm > Unclassified ...
GTATCGCTTCCTCGAGCACTCCGCCCCGCCGCTGCCTGCCGCCGCCGATCGCTCGGCCAACGGCGTGAGCCTCGGTGTGATGTCGAAGGCGTTCGGGCTGGCCGGGATTCGCATCGGCTGGATCGCGACGCGCAACGCGCCGCTTCGTCGGCGCCTCGCCTCGCTCAAGGATTACACGACGATCTGCAGCGCTGCGCCGAGCGAGATCCTGGCGCTGATCGGCTTGCGGAAGCGCGAGCCCGTCGTGGCGCGGGCCATGGACATCATTCGCTCCAACCTGGCGCGGCTCGATGAGTTCATGGAAGTCCACCCCGATACGTTCGAGTGGGTCAGGCCTCGCGCCGGCAGCGTGTGCTTCCCGCGCCTGGTGGACGGCGATGTCGATCGGTTCGCCGCCGATCTGGTGGAGCGCGAAGGCGTGTTGCTCTTGCCCGCGTCGCAGTTCGGGTACGAGGGCAACTGGTTTCGGCTCGGATATGGCCGCGCCGACATGTCCGCCGCGCTGGCGCGACTCGAGGCGTTCGTGGCCCGCGTCGGCTGAGCGGCACTGCGTTTGCGACCGTCCCCTGGCATGTCGACGGACGCGTCACCCGAGGAGAGACTGCCGACTACAATCGCCCGGCTCGGGGCAATTGCCGCAAGCGCCGCCCTGCTCGCCTGGCGCGGCCGCGATCGTCGGGCGACGGCCTTGGTGCGGCTCGCCGGCGCGGCGTGCCTGGGCGGCGCCTCGTGGCCCCTCGTCGAGGGCTCGCTTCGCCTCAACGGCGAGCGCAAGCGACGGTTGGCGGTCCGCTCATCCGTCGAGATCGCACGCCCGATCGCCGACGTATTCGAGTTCTTTAAAGACTTCGAGAATCTGCCGCAGGTGATTCGCGCCGTGAGCGCGGTATACGATTCGCGGGACGGACGCTCGCACTGGGTCATTCGGTCAGGCTCGGGCGTCGCCATCGAATGGGATGCGGTCGTCACGAAGTGGATGCCGCGGTCCGTCATCGCGTTCGCGAGCGTTCCGGACAGTCCGGTCGAAGTGTCGATCACGTTGCGATTCGTCGCGCTGGGCCCGAGCCTCACGCGACTCGATGCCGACGTGAATTATCACGTGCTGCACACCGAGCTGAGCGACGCAATTCGAGCACTGCTCACGCGGCGGCCGATCCGCAGAATGCAACTGAACCTCGAGACCACTCGCGCCTATCTCGAGTCGCTCCCGGCGCAGCCGGCAAGCGGCGCACTGCCGCAGCTAGAGGGCTAGAGGGCTAGAGGGCTGGAGGGCTAGAAGCCTAGAGGGCTCGCTAGTCGACCTTGTCGAACCTTCCAGCCCTCCAACCCTCCAACCCTCCAGCTCACGTCGGATTCGACGGTCCGGCGCTCTGGCGGTCGGAGGGCGGTCGATCCGTAGCGCGGCGGCCCCACGATCGCCGATCGGCGATCGGCGTCACACCCGGCTCCGTCGTCGACGCCGTCTTCACCTCGAACAACCGGAACGGTGGACGGTCAGGATAGTTCGCCTTGAGCACCGCGTGTGCGACGTTGTACACCGGAATCCCAGACTGCGTCTTCCCTTCCGGCGCGCCTTTGTGGGCATGCCCGTGAAATACCGCGGTGACGTCGAACCGGCCGATGGGATCCTCCAGTCGGCTCGAGCCGAGGAACGGGAAGATCTCCGGCGGCTCGCCTTCTACCGTCGCCCGGATCGGTGCGTAGTGCATGACGACGATTCGATGGTCGGTCGACAACCGGGCGAGTGCCGACTCGAGCTTGAGCGCTTCCTGCACCGCCTCGTGGACGAACGCCTTGATGACCTTTTCGCCCCACGGCCCCAGCGCGCCGCGCCCAAAGCCGCCGCAAAAACCTCGCACTCCGGCAAAGCCCACACCGCGGAACTCCCAGCTGTCGCCGTCGAGCACGTGCACGCCCACGTCGCTCAGCGCCTGCGCGATCTCCTTCTCCTGCCCCGTCTCGAAATCGTGGTTCCCGAGCACGGCGACAACCGGGATCTTGATCGGTGCGAGGTCGCGCGCCAGCACGCGCGCCTCCTCCACCAAACCGTAGTCGGTGAGGTCGCCGCAGAGAACGAGCACATCAGCAGCCTCGGCGATCTGGCCGAAAAGCGGCGCGTAGCTCCCCTGCGAGCCTTTCCCGTAATGGATGTCGCCGAGTGCTGCCAAACGGACGACGCTGTCGTTCAGGGGCATGGGCATTTGCACATCGTGGCGATAGGTCCACCGGCTCATACCGAACAATTCGGGCCAGCGCACTCGTGCGCGGAGCGTGCCCGTCCGTCTAGCCTCGGACTTGCATTCAGCGGCGGCCTAGAAGCCTCAACCGTGAGCCAATGGCGTATCAGTCGACGTTCGACCACCCGGGCCGCGACACCAATGCGTTCTATCGGCGCACGTTACACGTGCTGAGCGATGCGCGCGTGCCCTTTCTCGTCGGCGGGTCGCACGCGTTGCTCAACTACACGGGTATCGTGCGCGAGACGAAGGATTTCGATCTGTTCGTCCGGCACGCCGACGTGGACCCCGCGCTCGAAGCATTACGGCAGGCCGGCTACCACGCGGAGATCACGTTCCCGCATTGGCTCGCCAAGGCACAGCACGGGGCCGACGTCGTTGATCTTGTGTACAGCTCGGGCAACGGCGTCTGCCGCGTGGATGACGAATGGTTTCAGTACGCGCTCGAAGCCGACGTTCTCGGCATGCCTGTCAAGATCGCGCCAGTCGAAGAGCTCCTCTGGCAGAAGGCCTACGTCATGGAACGCGAGCGCTACGACGGCGCCGACGTCGCGCACATTCTCAGGACGTGCGCCGAGCAGCTCGATTGGGACCGTGTCGTGCGACGGTTCGACTCACACTGGCAGCTGCTGGCGTCGCACCTCGTCCTGTTCGGCTTCATCTACCCGTCCGAGCGGCATCGCATTCCGCCGCGCGTGATGTCCGACCTCATGGGCCGATTGCACCAGGAGCTCGATGGACCGCCGAGCGAAGACCGCGTGTGTCGCGGCACTCTGATGTCTCGAGCGCAGTATCTGCTCGACATCGGCCGCTACGGGTACGAGGACGCGCGGCTCACGCCGCGCGGGAACATGAGCGCCGAGGACGCCGTGTACTGGACGTGGGCGATCGAAAACGTCACCTGAGTGCAGCAAGCGCTCGCGTCACGCAGTCGTTTCGAGTAGCCCCGCTTCGCGCGCCCGATCGGCCAGCTCACCGCGGGACTCGACACCGAGCTTCGTGAAGATGTTCGACAGATGCGTGCTGGCCGTGCGCGCCGAAATCCCCAGCGTCGCGCCGATCTCCTTGTTGGAGCGACGCGCGGCAACGAGTCGCACGATCTCGAGCTCGCGTCCGGTCAAGCCCGCGACACCCTGCGTCAACGTGCGACTCGGTGGCCGCGCGCCGAGCTCGCGGAGTTGCTCGCGCGTACCGTCGAGCTCCCGCTGCGCGCCCAGGTGCGCGAACACCTCGTGCGCACGACGGAGCTCGCGCATCGCGCCATCGCGATCGCCGGTCTGGGCGAGGGCGCGCGCCAGTTGACGGCGCACGCGCGCGGCGTCGGCCACGAATGGAATCGCCTCGAGTCCTTCGGCAGCGGAGCGGAGGAGCGCCACCGCGCGCGCCGGGTCGCCCTTGAGCAACTCGACGACGGCGTCGCAGGCATCCGCCCAGGCCAGCCCCAATCGTTGTCCGAGCGCCGTCGACTCGCGGCGCAGCCGCGTGCCGAGCTCACGCCCGCGCTCGATGTCGCTCGCCCACAATGATGCCTCGGCGATGATCGGCATGAGCCGGTGGATCGCCCAGACCACGTACCCCGATCGGTCGGCGATGCGAAGGCCGCGCTCGCCGACACGAATTGCCTCGGCGTAATCGCCGATCGCGAGATGGTACGCCGCGCGGCCGATGTGCGCCGGAACGATCGTGTGCACGTCGCGAACGGGGTTGGCGACGTCGCCCGCGTCCGACAGCGTCCAAGCTTCGTCCACGCACGTCTTGCCATGGTCGATATCGCCGCGGCCCAGGTGGAGGAGCCCCAGCCAGACGAGGAGCCGCGGCAACAAGGTGCGCTGGCCCAGCGATCGGGCCAGCTCGATCGTGCGTTCGGCAAGCGACACGGCATGATCCCAGTCGCCGGTGCCCGCGGCGTATTCGATCTCCACCTCCGCCGTCCACACACGCAGGAGCGGTGAGCGAAGCTCTTCGGCCAGCCGTTTCGCGTCGGACAGATGTCGGCGCACTTCCTCCGAGTTTCCGGTGAGGCCGGCAAGCATCGCCAGCGCCCAGTGCGCCGACCAGGCCACACCCTTTTCGCCGACAGCGTCGGCGAGCGCGATGGCGCGACGGCCATGATCTCGCGCCGCCTCGGCCGGCCCGGTCCACAGATAGACGAGCAGCAACGCGCGATGCACGCGCGCCAGCAGCCCGTCGCGTCCAATCTCGTTCGCGATCGACAGCGCCGCTTCGACTTCGTCGCGCGCTTCGTCCGGACGGCCGATCGCCTGGAGACAACTCGCCTTGGCGATGAGCACGCGAGCCTCGAGCACGCGGTCCCCAGCGCGGCGTCCGGCTTCGATCGCCGCGTCGTAGTTGGCGAGCGCCTGCTCGAAGGCGCCGCTCCAGTAGCGTGCGAGGCCAATGCTCCGATGGAGCGTCGCGATGCGAGCGACGTCACCCGACGCATGCGCGGCCTCGAGCAACCGCTCCAGCAGCGGCAGCGCACCGGCGTAGTCCCCGAGCCGCTGGCGAACACGCGCCAAGTCCATCGCGATGTCGTTGGCCGACGGCGCATGCTCCTGATCGGCGATCGCCAGCGCCGTGGCGAGATAGTCCTCCGCTTCCCGGTTGGCGTACTTGGTCGAAGCGTCCTTCCCGGCAGCTCGCAGATACCGGACGGCTTTCGCCGCGAGGCGCTTCGTGTCACCGCGCGCGTAATGCGCCGCGAGCTCTCCGGCGTGGTCCATCGCCGTCGCGCCATAGAGGCGCTCGAGCGTTTCGGCGATCGTGCCATGCATCGTCCGTGTGCGAGCCAGACCGAGCTCGCCGTAGAGAATCTCCTGAATCAGCGGATGCGCGAAGTCGTAGACGATGTCACCCCGGTCCTCGCGCTCGGCGATGACGTCGGCCGCGCGCAGCTCGTCGATCGCGGCGATCAGCTCTTCCGGCGCGACGTTGACCACCGCGGCGAGTTGCTCGTGGGTGGCGTGAGTGCCGAGTACCGCGGCGACGTCGGCGAGCTCGCGCGCGGGCGCTGAAAGCTCGGCGATGCGGCCGAGCACCGCCTCGCGGATCGACGCCGGCACTTGCAGGTCTTCAACCTCCCATCCAGCCCAGCCGCCTGGGCCGCGGCGAAGCTGTCCCGATTCCACCAGCGACTTGATGGTCTCGGCGATGAAAAACGGATTCCCGCCCGTCCATCGCTGCAGTCGCTCGGCAAAGCTCGCCGTGCGTTCCGCGTCCGCGCCAAACGCTCGCTCGAGCAATTCGGTGATGGCGTCGATGCCAAGCGGCGGGAGTCTCAGGCGAGTGCCGTTTCCAAGATTGCGAAGCGATTGCTCCGTCGCGCGCAGCGACGGACTCCCGCGGTGGTCGGGATCGTTGTGCGTTCCGATCACGAGCACACGATCCGCGGCGATCTGGCGCGCGACGAAGTGCAGCATCTCGAGCGACGCGCTGTCGGCCCACTGCAGATTCTCGAGCACCAGGAGAAGCGGGCGCTTGGCGCTGAGTCGGGAGAGGAACTGCGTGAAATTCCAGAGCAGCCGCGCCTTGATCTCCGCCGGATCTCCGCGCGGCACCGTCGCCGCGCGATTGCCGCCCTCGAACGCCGGAAAGAGCTGCGCCAGCTCGGCGGTGCCGCCGCGTGTGAGGAGCGTGAGCAGCGACGGTTCAACCGAGCGGAGAACGGGCAGGAGCGCGTCGGAGAACACGGCGTACGGCACACCGGTTTCAACCGGATATGCTCGCCCCGCCGCCACGGTGAATCCGCGGCGACCCGCTTGCTCGGCGACGGCCGAGACGAGTCTCGTCTTCCCGATGCCGCTCTCGCCGACCACGAACACGGTCTGGCCGTGTCCGGCGTCGGCATCAGTCAGGGCGGTCGAGAAGGTCTGGAGCTCGGCGGTCCGCCCGACGAGAATCTCGCTCGGGTTGCGCGGAGCCGAAACCACGCGGGCCGGCTCGGCCGCACGAGAGCGTCGTGTCATGCGGTGAATCTCTTGCCGCGGCCGCCATCCTGCCAGCCGTCAGTTGCGGCTAGCTCGCCGCCTGCGCGGCCAGGCCGCCGAACCGGCGCTCGCGCACCTGGAACTCACTCAACGCACTGAGGAATTCGTTTTCGCTGAAGTCGGGCCACATGCAGCGGGTGAAATGCAGCTCGGCGTAGGCGCATTCCCAGAGAAGGAAATCGCTCAGGCGCTGTTCTCCGCCCGTGCGTACGAGCAGGTCTACGTCAGCGATGGGAAACGGATCGTGGTTGGCCTGCGCGAGCAGTCGCCCGAAACGATCTCGCGTCACCGGCTCACCGCCGGCGAGAGCGGCAGCGCGCATGATCGATTCTCGCGCCGAGTAGTCGATCGCCACCCGGAGGTGGAGGTTGCGCCCGTGGGCGGTGAGCTGCTCCGCCTCTTCGATCGCGACGACCAGCGCCGCCGGCAAGCGATCGCGGCGACCGACGATCGTCAGTCGAACCCCATTTTCGAGGCAGCGCTTGGACTCGATGATGAGCGACCGGCGGAGCAGCCGCATGAGGGCGCTCACTTCCGGCGAAGGCCGCGACCAGTTGTCCGACGAAAAGGCGTACAACGTCAACGTCCCCACGCCGGCACGCGTCGCAGATTCGACGATTTTGCGCGCCGTTCGAAGGCCGGCGCGGTGCCCGGACGTGCGCGGCAATCCGCGGGCGGCTGCCCATCGACCGTTACCGTCCATGATGATGCCGACGTGAATGCCGCTGTAGGCCGGCGCCGCGGGGGTCGATCGCTTCATGGCAGAGTAGACGAGAGAGAGTCGCCGGACGTCACCGTTCGCGTGTCGTCCGGATGAGGGCTTCCATGTGGTCCAGGTACCGCTCCAGCGCGCGGCGTCCCACCGGCGTAATCGCGTACTCGGTCTTGGGGACGCGGCCCTCGAACGACTTGTGGCAGGTGATGTATGCGGCTTCCTCGAGCTTGCGAGCATGCACGCTCAGGTTGCCGTCGGTCGTTCCCATGAGCTTCTTCAAATCATGGAAGGTCAACGACTCGTTGACGGCGAGCGCGCTGAGGATTCCGAGGCGCAAACGCTCGTGGATGAGTCGGTCGAGGGCGAGCGGCCCTTCCGCCGGCCCACGTCCGCGGACGGTACGCAGCGGCGCGCTCGCGTCCTTTTCGGCGGGATCGGGTCGGCGGCCTCGCTGCGGCTTAGCCACCGTGCCTCCGCGCGATCCACAGCCCAAACACGATGTGCAGACCGCCAAAGCCGGCAATCATGAGCGGGGTCGCCCAGGACACCGGCGCGACCAGGGCTACCGCTCCGAGCGCCATGAAGCCGGCGCCCATCACGGGCACGCTGCGCACCGAGTACGTCCCGGCACTCACGACGGCGGCGCCGTAGAGCAGCATCCAGACGCCGGGCAGGAGCGCGTAATTCCCCAGGTTGACGAGCACCGCGGTGAGTATGCCGCCAACGATGATCGGCGGTGAAAAAGTCAGCAGGAGCTTTCGAATTGGGCCCGACAGCAGCGGCATGTTCGCCACGTGCGCCTTGAGCGACATGGACGCCACGGAAATGCCCGCGGCGATACCCGCTTCGGCGACCCAGGTCGCCACGCGGGCCCAAGGAAGGCTCTGACGCGCGGCCACGAACGCGGCGAAGATGGCGGTGAGGCCGATGATGACTTCGCCCCATCCGGAGACGGCGGTGAAGGTGGCCGCCTGCTCCATGACGCCACGGATGTACCGCAGATTGTCCATCGCCCGGGCCTGCATCTCGGGCGGATCGCCTTTTCGGGGTCGGAGGGGAATGACGGGGGCCATGGCGGTGAAGGTACGTCAGCGAATCAATTCTGGCAAGTACTTTATTGTGCAAAGCTTAACCGTCTCTCCCCCGCGAAACTCGTGCGGTGAGCCGCCCGGCCGAGGGGGGCGCCGGTGCCAGCGCCCCCCTCGCCGCCGGCTACGGCTGAGCCGGCGGGTCGCTCGCCGGGAAGCTCTCGCGCGACGCCTCGTCGACCCGGTCGTCGTCGCTCATCGAGCCGTCGTCCGGCCGCTTCCCCGATTGTTTGCGTTCTCGCAATCCACGCAGCGCCGGGTTCACCCGCTCTTCCGGCACCAGCGGTTGGTCGTGCGGGTTGGACGCGAGCTGCTGCTTTTCCTCGTCGGGAATCTGCTCACCCCCACTGCGCCCCTCGCGCCGCCATTTATAGTCGCTCGACCCCGCTTCGCCTGGATCGATGTTGTGCTGATCGGGTCGTTTGCCGCCCATGGTCCCTCCTCGAAAGGCGTTCGCAACCCATGGGTCATGAAGCATGCCCGAGAGATTTCGACAGCTTCAGCGCCACTACGCCGCACCTGAACGACTCCGCACAGAGCCGCCGAGCCGCCGAGCCGCCGAGCCGCCGAGTAGACGAGTAGACGAGTAGCCGAGCCGCCTAACGGTTCGCCACGTTGTACTTCCCGAGTACCGCGCGGACTTTGTCGAGCGGAATGGCCTCTACCGTATGGCCGTTCGCCGTCGTCGTAGTCGCCATGAAGAGCGAATTGTAAATCGCCTCCTCTGTCGCCTCGACCGCGGCCTCGAACAGCGCCGACATCTGCTCGTTGGCCAATTCCTCCGTCGCGAGCCTGGTGGCGTTGTACGACCTTCGGACCTTGTCGTTCGTCGAAAACGCGAGCACGTAATCGCCCGACCCGTTCGACGCCGAAGAGCCAGTCCGCGCGAGGCCCATGACGGCGCGCGCGGCAAGCCGCTCGAGGTTGCGATCGGAGAGCGGCGCGTCAGTCGCAATCACCATCACGCACGAGCCGTCTCCGCGCTCACCGGGAGATTCGGCCTCGCGCTTGAATGCGTATTGCCCGAGTTCCTTTCCCACCGGCGCGCCGAGCACCTGCAGGATTCCGCCAAAATTCGTCTGAACGAGCACGCCGACGGTCCAGCCACCGAGCGATTTCGAGACGACGCGTGAAGAAGTCCCGATGCCGCCCTTCCAGCCAAAGGCAACGGTCCCGGTTCCGGCGCCGACGCTCCCCTCGGCGACCGCACCCGTGGACGCCGACGTCAGCGCCGCGCGAACGTGTTCGGGACGAATTGGTCTGGCCCGGATGTCGTTGAGCGCTCCGTCGTTCGTCTCCGCGACGACCGGATTGATCGAGCGGACGTTGTCCATGCCTGGCTGCGCGAGCATCCAATCCACCATCGCGTCCGCGGCCTTCCAAACGCACAGAGTGCAGGTCAGCAGAATCGGCGTCTCGAGCTCTCCGAGCTCGCGGAGCTGGGTCACTCCGGTGATCTTTCCGAATCCGTTGCCAACGTGGAGGGCGGCGGGCACGCGATCGGTGAACAGGTTTCCACCGTGTGGCAGGATCGCTGTGACGCCGGTTCGGACGTTGTCACCTTCGATGACGGTCGCCTGCCCCACGCGCACGCCGACAACGTCGGTGATCGCGTTGAGAGCGCCAGTTGGAAAGACGCCGGGCTTGACGCCCAGATCGCGCGCGCGCACGCGCTGCGCCGCAGTCGTGTTGCTCGCGAGGGTCAAGATGATTGCCGCACCGAGAAGGTTGCCGGGTTTCATGATGTGCGGAAACTGCATGTGGGTCATGAGATGCCGGAGTCCTGCGGGACCTTGACCGTACTCGGGCCCTGGCGCCGCCGCAACTCTCATCGACCGCCGCGTGGGCGAGCCGAAGACAACCGGAGTATCTTCACCGCGTGCCTCTCGTCCCACTGCACGGCCATACCGCGCTTCGCGCCCGACTCGCGCACGCCGTCGGGCGCGGCACACTGCCCTCGAGTCTTCTCCTGCTCGGGCCTCGCGGCGTCGGAAAACAGCAGCTCGCCCTTTGGCTCGCGCGGTTCCTTGTCTGCGACCGACCGACCGCGACCGGCCCCTGCGGCGAATGCAAGTCGTGCCGGATGTCGGCCGAGCTCAAGCACCCTGATCTGCAGTGGTTCTTTCCACGCCCGCGCCTCAAGGACGCCGACGCGTCTCCGGATGACGTCCGCGAGGACATGGCCGACGCCATCGCTGCACGTCTGAAAGCCGGCGGATTGTACGAGGCGCCTGGGGGCGATGAAGGTATCTTCATGTCGACGGTGAAGACGATCGTCCGCACCGCGGCGCTGTCGCCGGCGATGGGGCGACGCAAGCTGTTCGTCATTGGCGACGCCGAGCGCATGGTGCCGCAAGAGGGCTCCGATCAGGCGGCCAACGCCTTCCTCAAGCTCCTCGAGGAACCGCTGGCCGATACGACCATCATCCTCACGTCGAGCGAGCCGGGGGCGCTGCTGCCGACGATTCGCTCGCGCACGGTCGCCGTCAGGGTGCCTCCGCTCACGGACACCGAAGTGGACGCGTTCTTTGCCGACCCGCAGATCGCCGACCGCCTCGATCTCCCGAAAGGGCCCGAACTGCGGGAACTGCTTCGTCTGGCAGGCGGTGCACCAGGACGGCTCATCGAGCGCGATTCGTGGACGGCGGCAATGCGTCAGGCCAATCGTATCCTCGAAGCGGCTACGTCGCGCGATCACGGTCGGCAGATGCGCGTGGCGCTCGGCGCCGGCGCCGCCGGGGCGCGCGGCAAGTTCAGCGATGCTCTGGACGCGCTCACGGTCGCGCTCCACGACCGGGCCCGTGCCGCCGCGGATCGCGGCGATGAGCCGGGAGCATCAGGTGCCGCCCGTGCCGTGGACGCCGTAGAGGAAGCCAAGGAGATGGCCTCCCGGAACGTGAGTCCGCAATTGCTCACCGCCTCGCTGCTCAGGCAATTGTCCAAGTCGATTCCATGAACGACGAGTTGACGCACGTCGGCGAGTCCGGCGAGGCCAGGATGGTGGACGTATCTGGCAAACCGGAGACGCTCCGTCGCGCCCGGGCGACGGGCGCCATCCGGATGCACCCGGAGACGCTTTCCGCGATCGTGAAGGCGGAGGTCAAGAAAGGCGACGTACTCGGCGTCGCTCGCATTGCGGGCGTCATGGCGGCCAAGCGCACGTCGGATCTGATCCCGCTTTGCCATCCGTTGGCGCTGACGCACGTGGAGGTCTCGCTTTCCCCCGACGAGACTCTGCCGGGCGTGCTGGCCGAAGCCTCCGTCAGCACTACCGGGCCAACCGGGGTAGAGATGGAGGCCCTTACAGCGGTCTCTGTGGCCCTGCTCACGGTGTACGATATGGCCAAGGCGCTCGACCGAGCGATGGAGATCTCCGATATATCGTTGGCCGAAAAATCGGGTGGAGTCGGCGGCGATTACGCAAGGGTTGATGGCACGAGCTCTGCCACTTATCGTGGGTCCAGCGGTAAGAAGGCGTAAGGGCTGTAGGGTTGTTAACCTGTTGCCAACAATACTCTTATGCGCAACCTGCGTGGGACGTACGTCCACCGGGGGGACGCGGTTCGGCGACGGAGACGCATGCAGCGAGTGCTCTTCGTAGCTGGTTCGGCGGCCGTGATCGCACTGATCATTGCCGTCCGAAGAACCACCCCGGCGAACGCCGAGCCTGCGGTGACTGGGAACCGAGCGGGGTTG
>Ga0310810_10008677_pt1 | contig 11721 bp, 9 predicted proteins | sample NCmetagenome_FD_207641 | JGI IMG/M metagenome (GOLD analysis project Ga0310810, IMG submission 207641) | Soil microbial communities from experimental microcosm in Duke University, North Carolina, United States - NC | ecosystem: Engineered > Artificial ecosystem > Soil microcosm > Unclassified ...
CGCTGCCGCGAGCTGCGTCCTGGTCGGCGGCGCGTCGGCTTCAACTGCCTGAGGCAGGTAGTGATAGTAGATGGCCTTCCAGACCTCTTCGGGCCGGCCGTCCTCGCGCGCGTAGATTCCGCCGATGGTGCCCTGCAGCTCCGTCAGCTCGCGCACCATGTCGGTGGCAAGGTCGGCCTTGCACGACATGCCAGCATCAGCGGCCGCACCTGCAAGCTCGGGCCGGCCGAGCACGTGCTCGCAAACCCACCCCGACAGCTGGCTGACCCGCTCGGCCTTCGCGCGGTAGCTTCCCAGCTTCTTGTGGAACAGCACCGTGTCGAGCCGATCGATGAACGCGGACAGCGGCTGCTTCCGGTCGGCGTCCCAGAAGAACCGGGCGTCGCGGAGACGAGCCGTGAGCACGCGTTCGAGATTGCGCGAGACGACCTCCGGCTTCTCCGGTTCGGTGTTCAGCACCGCGAGGAACACCGGCAACAGCTTCCCGTGGTCGTGCAGCACGGGAAAGAAATGCTGGTGGTGAATCATCGTCGTGGTGAGCACTTCTTCGGGCAGCGACAGGAACTCCTCCGCGAAGTGTCCGGCGACGACGAAGGGGTACTCGACCAGGTCGGGCACCTCCTGGAGGAGCGATTGGCCGACCAGCGCGGTGGCGACCCTGCCGCCGCGACGCCGCGCTTCGACGTCCAGCTCGCGCGCGATTCGGCTGTGACGCTCGCTGCGCTCGAGGACGACGAAGTGTTCGGCGAGGCGCTTCTTGTAGTCGTCGAAGGCCTTGACCTTGACGGCCCGGCCTGCCCGGCCGCTCGTGGCCAGGAAGCGGTGGCCGTAGGTGACCGCGCCGGAGCGGATGTCCTGGACGAGGCCGCCCTGCGCGTTAGCTGCCCGGATGATCGTGAACGGCACGACCCGGCCGCCGTACAGGAAAACGATCCAGCGGATCGGGCGCCCGAACGGCAGGTCGCCCTTGCCGTCTTCGAGCATTGCGTCCCAGCGCATCGTCTTCGGGAACTGCAATGCTCGTAATGTCGTCGTGAGGACCTCCGGCAGGACATCCACTGCGGCCTTGCCGCGCTGCTGCCGCCGAACGGCGATGTAGGTGCCCTTCTTCTCCGCCACCTCGATCCGTTCGAGCGTGGACACCTCCACACCCTGTTTGCGCGCGAAACCCTCGGCAGCTGGCGTGGGATTCCCGGCCGCATCGAAGGCGGCACTGACCGGCGGTCCGGTGATGACTTCCTCACGGTCGGCCTGCCGCTCTGACACGCGGGCGAACCGCGCCGTGAGGCGTCGCGGGGTGGAGAACGTCTCGACAGGAGCGTCAGCGGTCAAGCGCGCCGCTTTCAGGCTCGCCTCGAGCGTCGTGCCAAAGTCCGTTGTCAGCGTCGGCAGCCAACTCGCCGGAATTTCCTCGGTTCCAATCTCGATCAGCAGCTCGCGGTCCACGGTGTCCTCGTTACAGTTCCGCCGCGGCGGCTTCGGCCGTCGCGCACTCCTCGGCGTAACGCTTGCAGATCGCGACCGCCAGTTGCCGGACCCGGAGAATGTAGGCCGTGCGCTCGGTCACGCCGACGCTGCCGCTCGAGTCCAGCAGGTTGAACAGGTGCGAGCACTTCAGCGCGTGCTCGAGCGCCGGCAGCAGCAGGCCTGCCGCCAGGAGCTTTTCGGCGAACCCGTACAGCTCGTCGAACAGCCGGCGGTGGAACGCCGAGTAAGCCGCGTGATCGATGCCGGTGTCCTGGTTGAAGGCGTACTTCGACTGCTCGACCTCTTCCCGCAGCCGCACCTCGCGGTACTTCACGCCGCCTGCCCACTCGATGTCGAACACGTTGTCGACCTTCTGGAGGAATCGAGCGATGCGTTCGAGCCCGTAGGTGATCTCGCACGAGATCGGCGACAGATCGACGCCGCCAACCTGCTGGAAGTAGGTGAACTGCGTGATCTCCTCGCCGTCGAGCAGCACCTGCCAGCCGATGCCCCACGCGCCGAGCGTTGGCGATTCCCAGTTGTCCTCCTCGAAGCGAATGTCGTGAAGCCTCGGATTGATGCCGACGGCCTCCAGGCTTTCCAGGTAGGTCTGCTGCACATCGTCGGGCGACGGCTTGAGAATCACCTGCAGCTGGTGGTGCTTGAAGAGGCGATTCGGGTTCTGGCCGAAGCGGCCGTCGTCAGGGCGGCGCGAGGGCTGGACGTAGGCCACGCTCCACGGCGTCGAGCCGAGGACACGCAACAGGGTTTCAGGGTGCGACGTGCCGGCGCCCACTTCGAGGTCGAGGCCCTGCTGGATCAGGCACCCCTTCGAGGCCCAATAGGACGACAGCTTGAGGATGAGGTCTTGGAAGGTCACACTCGGCGTTCCGGTCTCAATGCGCCAGGTGGCGGCGCAGTTCGTGAATCACTCGAATCGAACGCGGCTCGCGATCGAGATGCGAGCGAATCAGCGTGCGGTGCGCCTGCTCCAGCTCCCGCAGCACCTTTGGCTCCGCCTCCAGCGAAGCCACCGCTGCCGGCGCCACCCGCCGCACCGCGTCCACGAACCGGGCCGCGTCGGTGGACAGCGGCAGGTCCGCGGGATACACCCCCTGCAGCTTCAGGAGCCAGCACTCGAAGTACCTCGCCAGCGGCTCCACTGGCACACCGTGCACCAGCGCCTCGAGCGTTGCCGTACCCAGCCGGAACAGTCGCTCGTCAGGGTCCGCTTCAGCCGCCCATTCGTCGATCAGTTCGGCGAAATAATGGCTGTAGCCGAGCGCCTCCGGGCTGGCGGCCACCAGCGGCGAGGTGATCGGCTCGGCGTAATTGACGCCTACCAGGTCGCGCCGCTCCCTCTCGAAATACGCGACGCGCACGTGCGTCAGCGGCTCGAGCGCGCCCCGGAAGCGCGAACGCGGCCGCCGCGCGTGCTCGGCCACCCCGCGCTTCTTGCCTCGGTCGGCGGTCAGAAACACGACAATCCGGTCCGCCTCGCCCAGCTTGTAGGTTCTGAGGACCAGGGCGTCGGCGGTGTGCAGCGGCATGCCGTGCCCAACATTCTATCTCGCCAGGTACTTGAGGAATACCGTCGCCAGCCCGAGGAACGAGGCAAACCCCACGACGTCGGTAAAAGTGGTGATGAAGACCGACGATGCCAGGGCCGGGTCCACCTTCATCGCCTTGAGTCCCAGCGGCACCAGGGTGCCGGCGGTGGCGGCCACGAACATGTTGCACACCATCGCCATGCCGAGCAGCAGCCCGAGCATCGGATCGTGCTTGGTGACCCACGCCACGCCGGCGGCGACCACACCGAGCGCGAGGCCGTTTCCGAGTCCGATCGCCGATTCTTTCGCGAGCGCCTTTCGCGCGTTCACCCACGACAACTCGCCGAGCGCCAGGCCGCGAACGATGACGGTGAGCGTTTGCGTCGCGGCGTTGCCGCCCATTCCGGCGACGATCGGCATGAAGACGGCAAGCGCCGTCACTTTCTCGATCGTCCCTTCGAACAGGGCCACGACCGAGGCGGCAACAAAGGCCGTGACGAGGTTGACCCCCAGCCACGGCAGCCGCTTGCGGATGGCTTCCGCCGCCGGCGTCGAAATCCGCTCGTCGCCCGACACGCCGGCCAGGCGCAGCAGGTCCTCCGTGGCTTCATCCTTGATGACGTCGATGACGTCGTCGACGGTGACGACGCCGGCCAGCTTGTTCTCTTCGTCGACGACCGGAACAGCGAGCAGGTTGTAGGAGGCAACCTGGCGAGCAACCTCTTCCTGGTCGGTGTCCACCCGGACGCTGATGACGTCGGGGGTCATGATCCGCTTGAGCGGCGTTTCCGGGGAGACGAGCAGCAGCCGTCGCAGCGAGGTGACGCCGACGAGGTGGCGCCGGACGTCGACGACATAGAGGTAGAAGACCATCTCCACGTCGCGGGACCCCTGCAAGGCCGTGATCGCCTCGCCGACCGTCAGGTCCTCGTTCAGCGCGAAGACGGCCGGGTTCATGATGCGGCCGGCGGTCTGCTCGCCGTACTCGAGCAGGCTCTCGACCTGGCCCGATTCCTTCCGGCGCATCAGCTCGAGGACTTCGCGCGAGAGCTCCTCGGGCAGGTAATCGATCAACGCCGCGGCGTCGTCCGACGGCAGCTCGTGCAGCAGCTTGGCGATGTCCTCGGCCGAGCGGCCGGTGAGCAGCAGCGCTCCCGGTTCGGGGCCCATCTCGCTGATGGTTTCCATCGCGAGTTTCGGCTGGCGTTCGACCAGCAGCGCGAACACCGCGGAGCGCTCGGTGTCGAGGAGCGCGCCGAAGATCTGGGCGAGATCCGCGGGATGCTGCTTCTGCAGCAGGTTCAGGAGGTTGGCCGTCGCGCCGATGCGGAGCAGGCGCTTGACCGAGTCGAGCACGACATCACTGCGGCGCGGCGCAACCATGACAATCCGAGCAAATGTAGCACGAAGAAATCAGGTGCGCCGCCGCTTTCTCCGTCCTTCCACCCCCAGTTCATCCAGCGTGCGCTCGTCCTCGCGCCACCGCGCGCGGACCTTCACGTGCAGGTCGAGGAACACTTTCGTCTGAAAGAAGCGTTCGAGTTCTTCCCGCGCCGCTGTCCCAATCGCCTTGATCGCGGCGCCGCCCTTGCCGATGAGGATCGGCTTCTGCGAATCGCGTTCGACGAGGATCGTGCAGTACAGCCGCAGGAGCGGGCCCTCCTCGAACTTGTCCACGACCACGGCGGTCGAGAAGGGCAGCTCGTCGTGCGTCTGGCGCAGGACCTGCTCGCGCACCAGTTCGGCGACGAAGAAGCGCTCCGGCTGGTCCGTGAGGTAGTCCTCGGGGTAGACCGGCGTCCCCTCGGGCAGGTGCGACAACAGGACCTGAATCAGGCGATCGACGTTTTCGCCGCGGAGCGCCGAGAGCGGGACGATATCGGCGAAGCCGGGCGACTCGTGATACGCCGCCATGCGCGGCAGCAGCGCCTCCTTCTCGACGCGGTCTACCTTGTTCAGGGCCAGGACCCTGGGCACCTTCACGTTCTTGACGATGTCCATCAGGAAGCGATCGCCGGCGCCGGACGGCTCGCTCGCGTCGACGACCGCGACGACGACATCGGCGTCGCGGAGCGTTTCCAGTGCCGCATCGACCATGCGGACGTTGAGACGGTGCAGCGGACGGTGTATTCCGGGCGTGTCGATGAAGACGACTTCGCCTTCGGGGAAGTGTCGGACGCCGGCGATCCGGTTGCGCGTGGTCTGTGGCTTGTCCGAGACGATCGCGAGCTTCTCCCCGACCAGCCCATTGAGGAGCGTGGACTTGCCTGCGTTGGGGCGCCCGACGAGCGCGACGAAGCCGCGCTTCATCAGCCCGGTCCGGGCGCTGCCGGCGCCTCCTGCGGCGTCGCGGGAGAGATGCGGACGCGCGTGATGCGTCGGCGTTCGGCTTCGAGAACCTCGACGTGCAGCCCGTCGATCTCGAGGTGCTCGCCGGCCATCGGGACGCGCCCGAGGCGGGACAGCAGAAAGCCCCCGACCGTCTCGAAGCCTTCCCCATCCGGCTCGACGTGCATCCGGTCGGTCAGCTCCTGGACGTGCGCCTTGCCGCTGAAGACGAACTGCCCGTTGCCCTCGTCGACAACCGGTTCGACCTCGGTGTCGTACTCGTCTCGAATCTCCCCGACGATCTCCTCGATCAGGTCCTCGAGCGTGACCAGCCCTGAGGTCCCGCCGTACTCGTCCACGACGATTGCGACCTGAAGCCGGTGGCGCTGGAGCTCGCGCAGGAGCTCGACCACCCGCTTCGTTTCGGGGACGAACATCGCCGGCCGAATCAGCGGAGTAATCGGCGCGTGCAGGTCCGAGGCGGCGGCCTGCTGAATCAAGTCCTTTACGAACACGAAGCCGAGGACGTTGTCGAGCGACTCCTGATACACCGGCACGCGCGAGTACTGCTGTTCGCGAAACAGCGTCCGCAACTCTTCGACGTTTGCCTCCGCCGGCACGGCCACGATATCGGGCCGCGGCGTCATGACTTCGCGCACCATCGTCTCGCGGAAGTCCACCAGCGTGCGGAGCATGGCGCGGGCCTGGCCCTCCTGGAGCGTCTCGGACTCCCCGGGCGGCGGTGCGTTCGGCGCGGCGGCTTCCCCGCTGCTTTCCGCCGGCTCGCCGTTCGCTGTAGTGCGCTCGCGACGCCGGCTGGTCCCGACTCGAAGCAAGGCGGCGGTCACCGGGAACAGCACGCTGACGATCGCATCGAAAGATGGAAGCAGCAGCTCGAGCACACGCTCGGGATCGCGCCGGACGATGATCAGCGGGATGACGTGCTCGCACAGCACGAGGAAGCCGAGCATCGAGAGGATCAGGACCGGGAACCCCTTTTGCTCAACGCCGGTGACGCGCGCGAGGAGCGCAGCCGCCAGCACGACGACAATCCCCAGCAGCAGGCGCGCCGGAATGAAGAGGCGGCCAGGATCGTCCAGATAGGCCTGAAGCCGTTCCCCTCGGCCGCTGCCTTCTGCCTGGATGCGCAGCGACAGCCGCATCAGGCTGCTGAACGCGGCAGTGACGATGCCCAGGTAGGTGGCGACGCACCCGAGAAGGAACAGGAGGAGCGGGGTCATGCTCGGGCCCGGGAGCGCTGATTCGCTCGTGCGATTACCCCGACCGGGAGTCCCGCTCTCGCGCGAAGGCGCGCTTCGGCGCGGGCCATCCGCCCGTTGTCGTGCGGCGATTCGTGATCGTACCCAATCAAGTGGAGCAGCCCGTGCAGGGCCAGGACCTTCAACTCGGTGCCGGTTGGGTGCCCGTGCTCGTTGGCCTGGCGGCCGGCGACTCCCGTCGCGATCACGATGTCCCCGAGCTGGGCGAGGCTGGTCCGACTCCCGCCTCCCGACTCCCGACTCCCGACCGCGAAGGAGAGCACGTCGGTGGCGTAGTCCTTCCCGCGGAACGCCCGGTTCAATACCCGCATCCGGCGATCGCTCACCAGGGCAACCGTCACTTCTCCCCGAGCCCCGGCCGGGGCAATGTCCTCCAGCCAGGCTGCCAGCCCGCGCCCGGCGGGGACGCGGCCGTCGGGTGTCGAGATGTTAACGCGAAGCCGAGTTCGTCTGCCCATGGGCCTCGTAGGCCTTGACGATCGCCTGTACCAGCTTGTGGCGGACGACGTCCCGTTCGTCGAAATGGACGAACGCGATGCCCTCCACTTCGCCGACGACGTTGAGGGCGTCTACGAGCCCCGAGAGCCGTCCGGCCGGCAGGTCGATCTGCGTGATGTCCCCGGTGATCACCGCCTTCGAGCCGAATCCGAGGCGGGTCAGGAACATCTTCATCTGCTCGGTGGTCGTGTTCTGTGCCTCGTCGAGGATCACGAACGCGTCGTTCAACGTACGGCCGCGCATGAAGGCAATCGGCGCGACCTCGATGATTCCGCGCTCCAGCATCCGCTCGGCTTTCTCCACTTCCAGCATGTCGTAGAGCGCGTCGTAGAGCGGCCGGAGGTAGGGATTCACTTTCTCCTGCAGATCACCCGGCAGGAACCCCAGCTTCTCGCCCGCTTCCACGGCCGGCCGGGCCAGGATGATGCGGCTCACCTTCTTGGCGAGGAGGTAGTTCACGGCCTGGGCCATCGCCAGATAGGTCTTGCCCGTGCCGGCCGGACCGACACCAAAGACGATGTCGTGCTGTTCGATGGCGTCGAGATAGCGGCGCTGATTGGCCGACTTGGCCATGATTCGCCGCCGCCCGGCCTGCCGCAACTGCCCGCCTTTGAGGAAGTGCTCGCGGAGATCGACGGTTGCATCGGCCGCGACCAACTGCGCCGCGTCCTTCACGTCCCGCTCCGAGAGCGCATGACCGTCGGCGATGAGCCCGCCGATCTGCTCCACGAAACGCGCGACGGTATTGGTGGCTTCGGGATCGCCCTCGACGAATAGATCGTGTCCCTGAGTCCGGATCCGGACGTTCAGCAGCCCCTCGAGGTGTCGCAGGTTGTCGTCGTAGGCCCCGAAGAGCGTGGAGAGACCGTCCTCGCGGACGGCAATGCGGCGTGTGGCAGCGGTTCCGATCGCGATATCTCCCTATGTTACAAAGAGTTAACGACCGCTTGAGCGTACCACCGCCCCCGCCGCAGGGTCAAGGCGCGGTGCCGCGCAGGCTCCAGGCTTCTAGCCAGTGACTTTTATGCTCAGCTCGCGCAACTGGCGGGGGTCCACCGTCGACGGCGCGTCGCACATCAGGTCCACGGCCTGCGTCGTTTTCGGGAACGGGATGACTTCACGAATCGACGATTCCCCGGCCAGGAGCGCGCAGATGCGATCCAGCCCGAGCGCAAGGCCTCCGTGGGGCGGAGTGCCGTACTCCAGCGATTCGAGAAAGAAGCCGAAGCGGTGTTTCGCGTCCTCGTCGCTCAATCCAAGGAGACGGAACACCGTGGCTTGCGTTTCGCGGTCGTGGATACGGATGCTGCCGCCGCCCAGCTCCCAGCCGTTCAGGATGACGTCGTAGGCCTTCGCCAGCACCCTCCCGGGATCGGATTCCAGCAGGTGCAGATCCTCTTCGCGCGGCGCAGTGAACGGGTGATTCACCGAATCCCATCGCTTCTCGTCCGCGTTCCAGTCGAACAGCGGGAAATCAGTAACCCAGGTCAGCTCCCAGGCCCCGTCGGGAATCAGATTGGCCTGCTTCGCCACCTGCAGGCGCAGCTGGCCGAGCACCTTTGAGACCGCGTCGGGAGCGCCTGAGGCGAGCACGAGGAGGTCGCTGACGCCGGCGCCGGCCTGCGCCAACAACTGCCGCGTCGTCTCCTCTCCCACATCCTTCGCCGAGACCTGGACGCCATCGCCGCGGACGCGCGCGTAGACGAGGCCGCCGGCGCCGAGCTGCTTCGCCTGATCGACCAGGTTATCCAACTCGCGCCGCGAGTAGCCGCCGGCGCCGGGGATGACGAAACCGCGGACCGTGCCGCCGTGCTCGACCGCCTCGCGAAAGATGCCGAACGGCGACTGTGCGAACGCCGCGCCGAAGTCCTGGATCTCCAACCCAAAGCGCAGGTCCGGCTTGTCCGACCCGTACTTCGCAATCGCCTCGGCGTACGGCATGCGGCGGAACGGCCTCTTGATCTCGACGCCGATCTCGCGGAAACAGGCGGCGAGCGCGCCTTCGACGATCTCGAACACAAGCGGCGGCGTCGCGAACGAGATCTCGAGGTCCACCTGCGTGAACTCGAGCTGCCGATCGGCCCGCAGCGCCTCGTCGCGGAAGCAGCGAGCAATCTGCACGTAGCGATCGAAGCCGGCGATCATCAGGATCTGCTTGAAGATCTGAGGCGACTGCGGCAGCGCGTAGAACTCGCCCGGGTGGACGCGGCTCGGCACCAGGAAGTCGCGGGCTCCCTCGGGAGTGGACTTCGTGAGAATCGGCGTTTCGATTTCGTAAAAGCCCTGCTCGTCGAAGTACTTCCGGATTGCCATCGTGATCCGGTGACGGAGACCGATATTGCGCTGCAGTTGTGGACGGCGCAGGTCGAGGTAGCGATAGCGCAGCCGTGTCTCTTCCGAGACGTTCATGTCTTCAGCGATCGAGAAGGGCGGGGTCTTCGCCTCGTTCAGGACGCGGATCTCAGCGGCGCGGACCTCGACCTCGCCGGTCGGGACGTTCAGATTGACCGTGTCGGGCGAGCGCCGCTCGACCTTGCCGAGCACGCCGACCACGTACTCGGAGCGCAGCCGCTTGGCCCGCTCGAGCAGCGCCTCGTGGCCCTCGATGATGACCTGGGTGATGCCATGGCGGTCGCGCACGTCGATGAAGACGAGCGAGCCGAGGTCGCGGACGCGGTGGACCCAGCCGAGAAGGACGACATCGCGGTCGACGTCGGCGGAACGGAGCGCGCCACACGTGTGGGTGCGGGCCAGACTACCTAGTTGCTCGGCCATAAGAACAGGAGGCAGGAGAGAGGAGACAGGAGATAGAAACCAGGAATCAGGAAACAGGATTACCGTCGAGCCCGTCGCGAATCGTCGCCGCGACGTCGGCGCGCGGTATCCGCTGCTGTTCGCCGCTGGCGAGGTTCTTCACGGTCACCAGGCCCTGCGCGGCTTCGTCGTCGCCGACCACTGTCACAAACGGCACCGCGCGGCTTGACGCGTACTTGAACTGCTTGCCGATCTTGTCCGGCTCCGGGTACACCTCGACGCGCAAACCGTTCGATCGTAACTCGGCGGCGAGCCGAAGTGTGTCCGGAACCGTATCGAGATTCCAGATGGTCACCATGACGTCGGCGGCGCGCGAATCGAGACCGGCGGGGAACATCCCGCGCTCCCCCATCACCACCAGAATCCGCTCCAGACCCAGCGAGATGCCGCAGGCCGGCACCTGGTCCTTGAGGAACATGCCGATCAGATTGTCGTAGCGGCCACCGCCACCGAGGCTGCCGGCGAGGTCCGGGACCGCAATCTCGAAGATCGCGCCGGTGTAATACGAAAGGCCGCGGGCGAGCGAGGGATCGATGCGCAGGTGCGCGCCGGTTGGCGTCGCGCCGACCAGCGCCACGATTTCGCGCAGCTCCCTGAGCGAGTCGGCGGTCCCGGCGGGCAGCAAGCCCTCGAGCCTGCGGAGCACGTCCTGGTTGAACGCTGCGGCATCCGCTGCTGCCTGCGCCGCTCCAGCCGCGACTGCGGCGAAGAACTCGAGAAGCCGCCCGGCGCCGCCGCTCGGTACTCCACGCGTGTTGAGCTCGGCCGCGACGCCCTCTGCGCCAATCTTGTCCAGTTTGTCGAGTGCGACGAGCGCATCGTCGTGCAGCTCCGCCGGCACGCCGCCAGCCTCGAGCAGACCTGCCAGCACCCCCCGGTGATTCAGGCGCAGCGTATAGGACGTGAAGCCAAGACGCGCGAGCACGTCGCCGGCCGCCTGCAGCAGCTCCGCCTCGACGACCATCGACCGCGATCCAATCGCGTCCACGTCGCATTGGTAGAACTCGCGGAAGCGCCCTTTCTGAGGCCGATCGGCGCGCCATACCGGTTGCACCTGATAGCGCTTGAAGAACTTCGGGAGCTTGGCGCGGTACTCCGCAACCACGCGCGCCAGCGGCACCGTCAGGTCGTAGCGGAGCGCGAGATCGGCCTGCCCCGTCTCGGCGCCTTCGCCGCGCTTGAGAATCTTGAAGATGAGCCGGTCGCCCTCTTCGCCGTACTTCCCGAGCAGGGTCTCGATGTTCTCGACCGCGGGGGTCTCGAGCGGCTCGAAGCCGTATTGCTCGTAGATCCCGGCGATCACCCCGATGACGTACTCGCGGCGGCGGACGTCTTCGGGCAGGAAGTCGCGCATCCCGCGCGCGGGGCCGGTGTTCATGACTGGTAATCGAGCCGGTAGCGCACGTAGTTGTCGGCGTAGCCGCGAATCTCCGCGACCTCGGCGTCGGTCAGCTCGCGCCGGACCTTGGCGGGCCTTCCCATGACCAGCGACCGGGGCGGGATCCGCGTGCCCTCGGCGACGAGCGTCCCCGCCGCGACAATCGAGTCATGACCGACGTGGACGCCGTTCAGCAGGACGGCGGCCATGCCGATGAGCACGCGATCCTCAATCGTCGCCCCGTGGACGACGGCTGAGTGCCCGATCGTCACCTCGTCACCGATGAGCGTCGGATGCGCCTCCCGCATCACGTGGACCATCGTCAGATCCTGGATGTTGGTGCGGCGCCCGATCCGGATCCGGTTGACGTCGCCGCGAATCACGACGTTCATCCACACCGAAGACT
>Ga0310810_10008680_pt1 | contig 11721 bp, 6 predicted proteins | sample NCmetagenome_FD_207641 | JGI IMG/M metagenome (GOLD analysis project Ga0310810, IMG submission 207641) | Soil microbial communities from experimental microcosm in Duke University, North Carolina, United States - NC | ecosystem: Engineered > Artificial ecosystem > Soil microcosm > Unclassified ...
CTTCTGGGACGCGAAGGCCACCGACGAGAAGGCCGCGATCAAGCCAGGGCCGAACAATCCCGTCGGCGTGGTCTGGATCTCGCTCAGCCTCGAGCACTACGGGCTGCACGGCACGCCCGAGCCGGGCCACGTCGGGCACACTGAATCCCACGGCTGCGTGCGGCTGACGAACTGGGATGCGGCGCACGTCGCGTCGCTCGTCAAGGCCGGCACGCCGGTGCAGTTCCGGTGAAGCGCCGCTCGCCGACGCCGCCGCGCAGCCGGACGCTCACGCTGACGGCGATGCTCGTGTCGTTCTGTGCCGGCGTGCTGGTCGACTGGGCGCTGCGGACGTACGGCCCGCCGCAGCCGGTGGATGCGCCAACGCTCATGGCGCCCGAAGTCCGGCCAAAGCCGGACGCCGCGAAAGACACAGCGAAGGATGCGGCGCCCGGCATCAGCCGGACCACCCCGACCGCGACGAGTGGCTCGAACTCGTCGACGCTGCGCCTACCCATCGACGGGATGAACGTCGACGCCGTCAAAGGCGGCTTCTACGAGGGACGCACCGGCCACCGCCACGAAGCCGTCGACATCCTGTCGCCCCGCAACACGCCGATCCACGCAGTGGCCGACGGCACGATCGCCAAGCTGTTTGCGAGCAAACAGGGCGGGTTGACGATCTATCAGTTCGATCCCACCGGCCGTCTCTGCTACTACTACGCGCACCTCGAGCGCTACGCGCCGGACCTGAATGACGGCGACGAGGTGTCGAAAGGCCAAGTGATTGGCTACGTCGGTACCTCGGGCAACGCACCGCCCAACACGCCGCATTTGCATTTCGCCGTGTTCGAGATCGGCGACGACCGGCGTTGGTGGAAAGGGCATCCGATCGATCCCTACCCGCTGTTGAAATAGGCCACCGGATAGCGAACCGCGTCTAAAATCAGCGCATGCGTGCCGCGGCTACGAGCCTCGTGCTCGCGCTTCTCTCGGCGTCACTTGCGGCGGCACAGGACCGCGCCGATCCGCGTGCACAAGGGCACGACGCCGTCATCGAGGCCCTCGTCAACGACGCTCGGGCCGCGCCGCCGGAATTCGCCGCCGACGTCCTGCTCCGCCTCGCGGGCGCGTCGCGCGTGGGTCCCGCGCGGCGGCGCGAGATTCTCGAAGAAGCGTACTTGCGCGCGTACGCCGCATCCGAGTCGTATCGACTTGCCGCTGCAAACAGCACACCGGTCGACACCCGCCAGAACGCGCAGGTGATCGCCGCCGGGACGGCGCTGACGCGCATCTCGCTCCAGGTCCGCGTCGCGGAGGAGATGGCGTCGGTCGAACCGGCGCGCGCGCGCGAAATGTTCGAATGGATCGATCTCGACCTGGCGCCCAGCCGCTGCGAATCGCCCATCGTCGCCGCCGTCGACGAGTACTACATCGGTCTCGCGGTCCTGGCGCGGACGACGTTCGGCAACGACTTCCAGGGGCGGAGCGATGCGCTGCGCTTCATGAGCACGTTCATGTGGCGCGCCCACCTGCCGGTCGAAATGCCAGCCGTCGCGCAGGCGCTGCGCCGGTTTCGGCCGACGATCGACGAGGCACCCTATCTCGAGGGTGCATTCCGCTGGATTCTCGAGAGCAGCACGCGCGACCCCCGCGGCTTCTCGACCGCGTCGCCCGATCTCGTCGTGCAGATGATGGCGCTCGAGGACGCCGACCGGACGCTCGGCATGCCGTACTGGAATGTTACGCGCGCCTTGCGCGATTACCTCGTGACGCAGTTCCGCGGTCCGCGCTGCAGCGACAGCCTGACCGACGGTCCCGCCGTCGAGGCGTTCAATGCGGCGCTGAAGCGGCGCGGCATCCTGCCCGAAACGATCGCGCCGCTGACCGCCAGCGAGACGCGGCCGTCGGCTATGCTCGGCTCCGCGACGATCGACAAGTACTGGCAGACGATCGATGCGCGGCGCCTGTACGAAGCCGGCGTCCGGCTCCGCGGGCCCGACAAGAATCCGGTGCCGGATCGGATCCGGCTCACCGCCGCCTGGCAGAACCAGGCCGAACATCTTCTGACCGATCTCGAGCAGTGGAGCGGCTCGCGCGAACGGTACGAGCGCGACTACCTCTACCAGAAGGCGATGCTCTACACGCTGCTGGTCGATCTCGTGCCGGCTTCCGCGCTCAGGACGCGTACGCTGCGCAGTCTTCTGGACTTTCTGCGCCATGCCGATCGCGATCGCGACAACCGGCTGTTGTGGTTCGCGTTCGCAGATCGCCTGATCGAGCTGACACGCACGGCCGATCGGGCATTCGTGCTCGATCTTCTCGAGGACTCACGACATCCCGTGCTCGCGCTCTACGGCCGCGTGGAGCGTTTGAGGAGTACGACGCCGGACCACGGCCGATCGCCCTGAGATCCGCTGGATTCGGGCAGCATCGCGAACATCCGCAGCATCAGCGGCAGGCGCTTCAGCTTGTGCGCCGTTTTCAGAATCGAGTGCACCTGCTCCGGCCTCCAGCCGCAGCGCTCGAAGAACGCCGGCCCCTCCGCCGGGGCGAAGACGTACGGCGCACCGGCCGCGGCAACCAGCGCGCCCATGCCCTCGCGCATCATGGCGAGAAGTCTGGGCGATGCCACGTCCACGATCCACTCGCTTGCGTTCGGCGCCGCGGCGATGTCCGAACCGAGGGCACACACTTCGTCCGGCATCAGATAAATCAGGAGCCCCTCCGACAACACCAGCATGCGCGTCGCGCTGCGACCGAACCGGTTGAGCAGCCCCCGTCGGGCATCCCCGTTCGAGAGGTCGAGCGGCACGCGCTCGAGGGCGCACCGCGGCGTGTCCGGCGCAAGCAGGCCGCCCTTGTAATCGAGAATCTCGGGCAGATCCACTTCGACCCATCGCAGCGACGCCGGTAGCGCCATCCGGTACGGCCTCGCGTCGAGGCCGGCGGCCAGATTGACGACGACGTCGGCCCCGTTCGCCACGGCTGCATCGATCAACGCATCGAAGAGGTACGTGCGAGCCGTGAACGCCCAGGCGTTCTGATCGCCGACCGGCATCGCGCGGGCGATCTGCTCGCCGCGGTCGCCCGCCAGGCGGCGCGCGAGCGGGTCGTTGAACACCGCGTCATCACGCTCCGATTCGCGCGCGCGATAAACGGCAACCCATCGAGCGGTGTCGGAGGTGTCGCGGATCAGCGGCTCGTCCATACGGGCAGTCTATCCTCGCGCGACAACGATTTATAAACAGGACGTAAGAGACATCAAATGACGTACATCGCGTAAATACGCGTGCATGTCTACCCGTATGCTCAGTCAAGACTTGATGCTCGTTCGGGTGGAGGGGCGCGCTTTGTCAAAACGTTTTGCACTCGTCTTGTGCCTCGCGGCCGCGGTCGCGGGAAGCTCGTGCAATACGGGCTCAGCGGCGGATTCCGGGACGGCCGCCGGCGGCGGAGGTGGCCGCGGAGGTCGCGGCGGCGGACGCGGTCGGGGGGGCGACGGCGGTCCGGCGCCGGTGGTCACGGCGAAGGTCGCCGAGAAAGACGTGCCGGTCGACATCGCTGCGATCGGCAACGTCGAAGCGTCGACGACCATTTCGGTGCGCTCGCAGGTCACGGGCCAGCTGCAGCAGGCGTTCTTCCAGGAAGGCGATTTCGTCAAGAAGGGGCAGCAGCTGTTCGCGATCGATCGCCGTCCGTTCGAAGCGGCGCTGACGCAGGCCGAGGCGAACGTGACGCGCGACAAGGCGCTGCTCGCACAGGCCGAGGCGCAGCTGCAGCGCGACGCGGCGAACGCCGAGTACCAGCAGCTCTCCTCCGAGCGGCAGGCCGCGCTCGCCGGCCGCGGCATCATCTCGAAAGATCAGGCCGAGCAGGTGCGCGCCCAGGCGGAGGCGACGGCGGCGCTCGTCAAGGCCGACAAGGCGAACATCGAGAGCGCGAAGGCCCAGCTCGACGCCGGCGTCTCGGCCGTCGAGACGGCACGCGTGCAGCTCGGATATACGTCCATCGTCTCGCCCGTGAACGGGCGCACGGGCAACCTCGCGGTGAAGGTCGGCAACCTCGTAACCGCCAACAACACGGAGCTGATGACGATCGCGCAGGTGGAGCCGGTATTCATCACGTTCACGGTGCCGGCGGTGCACCTGGGCGTGCTCAAGCAGCACATCGGACGCGATTCGCTCCTCGTCACCACGGCGCCGCAGGACGGCGAAGCGCGGACGGCGCAAGGGCGGCTCACCTTCGTCGACAACGCCGTCGACATGACGACCGACACGATCAAGTTGAAGGCCACGTTCGACAACGCCGATCGGCGGTTGTGGCCGGGCCAGTTCTCGCGCGTCACGCTCCGTCTCGCGACCGTGCCGCACGCGATGGTGGTCCCGTCGCAGGCGGTGCAGACCGGACAGGACGGCCAGTACGCGTTCGTCGTCAAGCCGGACAACACGGTGGAACAGCGCCCGATCACCACCGGGCAGCGCGTCGATCAGGACACCGTCGTCGAGAAGGGCCTGCAGCCCGGCGAAGTCGTCGTCACAGAAGGTCAGCTGCGGCTCGAACCCGGCTCACGCGTCACCACAGACCTGAACGCACCGCCTGGAGCAGGAGGCGGCCGTGGCAGAGGCGGTCGGGGTGGACGCGGGCGGGGAACTCAGTGACGCCTGCGCTGTATTTCAGACTTCAGATTTCAGATTTCAGATTGAATCTGGGGTTCCCCCAATCTGAAATCAAATCTGAATTCTGAAATCTGAATTCTGAAATGAACCTCTCAGAAGTCTTCATCAGGCGGCCGATCGCGACCAGCCTGCTGATGCTGGCGATCGCGATGTTCGGCGTCATCGCCTACAGGGCGCTGCCGGTGAGCGATCTGCCGCAGGTCGACTACCCGACACTGAACGTCAGCGCGAACCTGCCCGGCGGCGATCCGGGGACGATGTCGGCGTCGGTGGCCAGCCCGCTCGAGCGGCAGTTCACGACGATCGCCGGCCTCGACTCGATGACGTCACGCAGCGGGGCGGGCAGCACGAACATTACGATGCAGTTCGACCTCGGCCGCGACATCGACAGCGCGACCGTGGACGTGCAGACGGCCATTGCCGCGGCGATGCCGCTCCTGCCGCCGACCATGACCTCGGCGCCGTCGTTCCGCAAGAACAACCCGAACAACGAGCCGATCATCACGATCAACCTGACGTCGGATACGCTGCCGCTGCCGGTCCTCGACGACTACGCCGAAACGATGATCGCGCCGCGCATCTCGATGGTGAACGGCGTGTCGCAGGTGCAGGTGATGGGCGCGGCGAAGTACGCGGTCCGCGTCCAGATCGATCCCGAAAAACTGCATGCGCAGAAGATCGGAATCAACGAAGTCGACACCGCGCTGCAGAACTGGAACGTGAATCTGCCGACCGGCCAACTCTTCGGCCAGCACTCGACGTTCAACATCAAGGCGGCGGGGCAGCTCGACGACGCTGCCGCGTTCCGGCCGCTCGTCGTCACGTACCGCCGCGGCGCGCCGGTCCGCCTCGACCAGATCGCGAACGTCCTCGACAGTACGGAAAACGTCTACAACGGCAACTGGTTCTACACGAAAGGCGCGAACGGCAAGGTGAAGATCCAGCGCTCGATCATGCTGCAGGTGATGCGGCAGCCGGGCGTCAACACGATCGAGGTCACCGACGCGGTCCGGAGGCTCTTGCCGCAGTTCGAAGCGCAGATCCCGCCGTCGGCGCACCTGACGCCGAGGCAGGACCGCTCCCGCACGATCCGCAAGGCCTTCGCCGACATTCAGGTGACGATGCTGGTCACGCTGCTGTTGGTCGTGGCTGTCATCTTCCTCTTCCTGCACAACGGATCGGCGACGCTGATCCCCGCCCTCGCGCTCCCCTTCTCCATCCTCGGCACGTTCGCGGTCATGCAGATGCTGCATTTCAGCCTGAACAACCTGTCGATGATGGCGCTCATTCTCTCGATCGGGTTCGTCGTCGACGACGCGATCGTGATGCTCGAGAACATCGTGCGGCACCTGGAAAACGGTGAGCGGCCGCTGGAGGCAGCGCTCAAGGGATCCAAAGAGATCGGCTTCACGATTCTGACGATGACCACGTCGCTCGCCGCCGTGTTCATCCCGATTCTCTTCATGAGCGGCATTCTGGGGCGGCTGTTTCGCGAGTTTGCCGTCACGATCACGACCGCCATTCTCATTTCCGGCGTCGTGTCGATCACGCTGACGCCGATGCTCTGCAGCCGGTTCCTGCGCGTCGTCCACAGCAAGAAAGGGTTCGCGGGTTTGATGGACCGCGCGTTCGACCTCCTGCTGGCCGGCTACGAGCGGAGCCTCAAGATGGTGCTGCGCTTCCGCCTCGCGATGGCGATGCTGTTCTTCGCCGTGCTGTGGGCGACCTGGCACATGTTCACGATTATCCCGACCGGGTTCGTGCCCGATCAGGACAACGACTCGATGTTCGTCAACCTGCAGGCGGCGCAGGGCACGTCGTTCTACGACATGGCCAAGTGGACGCAGCAGGTCGCCGACATCGTCATCAAGAACCCGTCCGTCGATTCCTTCATGGCGAGCGTGGGCGGCGGTCCGGGCGGAGGCGGTGGCGGAGGTGGCGGCGCGAACAACGGCCGCATCCAGGTGCAGCTCGTCCCCCGGGCGGAGCGTCCGTTGTCGGCGCAGCAGATCGCGCAGCAGATCCGTCCGCTGCTGCTGCGGTATCCCGGATTCCGCGGCTTCGTCGGCCTGCCGCCGTCGCTCCAGATCGGCGGCCGCATGGGCAACCAGAACTTCAGCATCATGATGCAGTCGATGAACACCGACGAGCTCTACAAGTGGGGCCCGGTGCTCGAACAGGCGATTGCGTCTGAAGTGGCGGAAGTGCAGGACGTCTCCACAGACATGGAGATGAAGAGTCCGCGCATCAACCTCGTGATCGATCGCGACAAGGCGGCGGCCACGGGTCTCAACGCGACGACGATTCAAAACTCGCTGTACGACGCGCTCGGCCCGAAGTGGTCGTCGACGATCTACGGCCCGGTGACGCAGTATCGCGTGCTGCTCGAGCTCGACCCGAAGTATCAGGGCGCGTCGGAATCGCTGGAGAAGGTTGCGTTCCGCACGCCGTCCGGCAACCTGGTGCCGCTCGAGTCGGTCGTGAATTTCAAGGAAACGGTCGGACCGCAGTCGATCAACCACTCCGGGCAGCTGCCGTCGGTGTCGGTGTCGTTCGGCCTGAAGCCTGGCGTGTCGCTCGGCGCCGCAACCGACAAGGTGAAGCGCGTGGCCGACCGCGTGCTGCCGGCGACCATTACGACGAGCTTCGAAGGCCAGGCCAAGGTGTTCCAGCAGTCGATGACGAACCTCGGTCTCCTTCTCTTCATCGCGATTGGCGTCGTGTACATCGTGCTCGGCGCCTTGTATGAGAGCTACATCCACCCGATCACGATTCTCTCCGGACTGCCGTCCGCGGGCCTTGGCGCGCTCATCACGCTGTACCTGTTCGGCAACGAGTTGAACATCTACTCGTTCGTCGGACTCGTGATGCTGATCGGCATCGTCAAGAAGAACGCGATCATGCAGATCGACTTCGCGCTCGATGCGGAGCGGCAGCACGGGAAGGCGCCGACCGACGCGATCTACGAGGGCTGCATCATCCGCTTCCGGCCGATCATGATGACGACGATGGCGGCGCTGCTCGGGGCGGTGCCGATTGCGCTCGGCTGGGGATCGGGCGGCGAGGCGCGGCGGCCGCTCGGCCTTGCGGTGGTGGGCGGGCTCGTCATCTCGCAGCTGATCACGCTGTATCTGACGCCGGTCGTCTACACCTACTTCGCGCAGTTCTTCAGGACACGGAAGATTCCGGACATCAGCACGGCGACGGCGTAATGCCATGAATATCTCTGAAGGGTTCATCAAGCGTCCGATCGCGACGTCGCTGCTCATGGCGGCGATCGCGCTCTTCGGCCTCGTCGCGTATCGCTCGCTGCCGGTGAGCGATCTGCCGAACGTCGACTTCCCCACACTCCTCGTCACCGCGCAGCTGCCCGGCGCGAGCCCGGAAACGATGGGCGCGTCGGTGGCCACGCCGCTCGAGAACCAGTTCTCGATGATCGCGGGCCTCGAGTCGATGACCTCGGTCAACTCGCTCGGCTCGACGCAGATCACGCTGGAGTTCGATCTCAACCGCAGCCTCGACGGCGCCGCCGTCGACGTGCAGGCCGCGATCACGCAGGCGGCGCGCCTGCTGCCGCAGGGGATGCCGACGCCGCCGACGTTCACGAAAGTGAACCCGGCCGACCAGCCGATTCTCTACCTGGTCATCACGTCGACGACGGTGCCGCCGTGGACGCTCGACGAGTACGCGGAGACACGCATCGCGCAGCGCATCTCGATGGTGAGCGGCGTCGCGCAGGTGCAGGTGCTCGGCAGCCAGAAGTACGCCGTCCACGCACAGCTCAACCCGCGGTCGCTGGCCTCGCGACAGATCGGCATCAACGAAGTCGAGACCGCGCTGCGGGCGTGGAACGTGAACACGCCGACCGGCAGCATCACGGGCCCGCACAAGTCGTTCACGCTGCAGGCGACCGGCCAGCTGATGAACGCCGACGAGTACAAGAACATGATCGTCTCCTACCGGAACGGCGCGCCCGTGCGGCTCGCCGACCTGGGCGAGATCGTCGACGGCGTCGAGGATCAGCGGACGGCCTCGTGGTTCTACACGCACGAGGGCAAACAGCGCGCCATCACGCTCGGCATTCAGCGCCAGCCCGGCACCAACACGATCGCCGTCGCCGACGCCGTGAAGGCGCTCATGCCGCAGTTCAAGCTCGAGCTGCCGACCAGCGTCCACATGGACGTGCTCTACGACCGGTCGGAGACGATCCGCGAGTCGTACCGTGACGTGCAGACCACGATGATGCTCACCCTGGGGCTCGTCATCATGGTCATCTTCGTGTTCCTGCGGAACGTCCGCGCGACCGTGATCCCGAGCCTCGCCCTGCCCTTCTCGATCATCGGCACGTTCGCGGTGATGTACATGCTCGGGTACAGCCTCGACAACCTGTCGATGATGGCGCTCATCCTCTCGGTCGGCTTCGTGGTCGACGACGCGATCGTGATGCTGGAGAACATCTACCGGCACACCGAGATGGGCGAGAACCCGCTCACGGCGTCGCTCATCGGCTCGCGCGAAATCGGCTTCACGATCGTCTCGATGACGCTGTCGCTCGCCGCGGTGTTCATTCCGGTGCTGTTCATGGGCGGCGTCCTTGGGCGTCTGTTCCGCGAATTCTCGGTGACGATCTGCGTCGCGATTCTCATTTCTGGCGTCGTGTCGGTGACGCTGACGCCCATGTTGTGCAGCCGCTTCCTCAAGAAGCCGAAGGCGCACGGCCAGGGCGGCACGTCGCGCTTCGAACACATCTCCGAGTCGGCGTTCCAGGCGATGCTGCGCGGCTACGATCGCACGCTGCAAATCGTGTTGAGGCACCGCCCGGCGACGATGGGCGCGTTCGTCATCGTGCTGGCGCTGACGGCGCTGCTCTTCATCCTCGTTCCCAAGGGCTTCATTCCAGAACAGGACACCGACCAAATCGCGGTCACGACCGAAGCGGCGCAGGGCACGTCGTACGACAAGCTGGTCGAGTATCAGGGCCAGGTTGCGGAGATCATCGGACAACATCCCGACGTCGAAGGACTGGTGTCGACGATTGGCGGCTCCGCGTCCAACACGCTCGGCGGACCGAATCTGGGCCAGATCGTCGTGCACCTGAAGCCCCGCGGCGACCGGCCCGAGCTCGCGAGCGACATCATTGCGGCGCTGCGTCCCCAGCTGGCGAACGTGGCGGGCATGAAGGTGTACATGCAGAACCCGCCGACCGTGCGGATCGGCGGGCTCGTGAGCAAGAGCCTGTACCAGTACTCGATGCAGTCGCCGGATCGCGAGGCGCTCTACGACGCGTCGCGCCGGCTGGTGAAGGCGCTCGAAGAGGTGCCGGGCATCGAGGATCTGACGAGCGATCTCGCCGTGACGAGCCCGCAGGTCGACGTCCAGATCGACCGCGACAAGGCCGCCGCGCTCGGGGTGACCGCGAACCAGATCGAGAACGCGTTTTACGACGCGTACGGACCGCGGTGGGTGTCGACGATCTACGCGCCGGTGAACGAATACAAGGTGCTCCTCGAGCTCGCGCCGCAGTTCCAGGCGGATCCGACCTCGCTGTCACTGCTCTATTTCAAGGCGCAGCCTCAGGGCGGAGCAGGCGGCGGTGGCGCGGCGGCTGCGGCCGGGACCGGTGGGGCCGGTGGAGGAAATCCCGGCGGGCTCGCGCCCAATCCCAACGCGTCCGCCGGCATCGTCGTGCCGCTCGACACGCTCGCGAAAACCACGCAGGTCGTCGGCCCGCAGACGGTCGCGCACAAAGGTCAGCTGCCGGCGGTGACCATCTCGTTCGGCCTTGCGCCCGGCGCGGCGCTCGGCACGGTCCTGTCGCACGTCGGCGACGTGGCCGCGCGCACGCTGCCCGAGGGTGTGAGCGGACAGTTCGAAGGCGCCGCCAAGGCGTTCCAGAGCTCGCTCGGCAACCTGGCGATCCTGCTCGTCATCGCGATCATGGTCGTCTACATCGTGCTGGGCATTCTCTACGAGAGCTACATCCACCCGCTGACGATTCTCTCGGGCCTGCCCTCGGCCGGTTTCGGCGCACTCGTCACGCTGCTGATCTTCCGGATGGATCTCAACATCTACGCGTTCGTCGGCATGATCATGTTGATCGGCATCGTCGAGAAGAACGCCATCATGCAGATCGACTTCGCGCTGGAAGCCGAACGCGGCGGCAAGTCGTCGGAGGAAGCGATCTACCAGGGCTGCCTGATCCGCTTCCGGCCGATCATGATGACGACGATGGCGGCGCTACTCGGCGCGGTGCCGATCGCCCTGGGCTACGGCGCCGGCGGCGAGGCGCGGCAGCCGCTCGGGCTCGTCGTCGTCGGCGGGTTGATCTTCTCGCAGCTGGTGACGCTGTATCTGACGCCGGTCTTCTACACGTACATGGCACAGCTGCAGTCGTGGATGCAGTCGCGGCGCAGGGTACGAACGGCGAGGATGCCGTTGCCGGCGACCGGCAAGTAGTTTTCATTCACACCGCAGCGCCACCATCGGATCGACGCGCGAGGCTCGGCGCGCGAGGGTCGCCGCCCTCGCGCCCGCCGCGACGGAGAACACGTGATCGATGGTGGCATACCCTTCGCAGACGACGGGCGCTACAATGAGCACATGTCCGGGGAGGACGAGGCGATGATGCCGGCCGGTTCGGGCGTGAAGCTCACCTACGACGATTTCCTGCTGTTCCCTGAAGACGACGGGCTGCGGCACGAGTTGATCGACGGAGAGCACTACGTGACGCCGTGCCCGAATACCAGGCATCAACGCCTGTCTGGCAATTTCTACTGGCTCATAAGGTCACACCTCGAGCAGCATCGAGTCGGCCAGCTGTTCTACGCGCCGTTCGACCTTGTGCTCTCCCGGTTCGACGTCGTCGAGCCTGACCTTTTGTACATGTCGAACGAGCGTGCGGCCGCGATCCTGACGTCCAAGCACGTCCAGGGCCCGCCAGAGCTCGTCATCGAGATCGGGTCGCCGAGCACGCGACAGCGCGACGAGACGATCAAGCGTCGGTTGTATCACCGGACCGGCGTGTCGGAGTACTGGGTCGTCGATCCCGAGCTCGATGTCGTGC
>Ga0310810_10008682_pt1 | contig 11720 bp, 6 predicted proteins | sample NCmetagenome_FD_207641 | JGI IMG/M metagenome (GOLD analysis project Ga0310810, IMG submission 207641) | Soil microbial communities from experimental microcosm in Duke University, North Carolina, United States - NC | ecosystem: Engineered > Artificial ecosystem > Soil microcosm > Unclassified ...
TCCCGGCCATGTCGAAGGGCCTGCCCGCGCGCATCCATCGCCTGTGCGGCTACGCGATGGCGTGCGAGGTCTGCGCCGCCGACGAGAACATCGATCCCGCCGAGCAGCGCTACCTCGACGCGCTCCGGCTCGCGCTCCGCATCGCGCCGCACGAGGCGCAGCAGATCTTCGCCGCCGCGCGGGCCAAGCGCATCGCGCAGTATCTCGACGATCGGGTCTTGCGCCTGCGCTCGCTGGTCCCGGTCGTCGTCGAGATGTTCACGCTGCGCGCGTGGGCGCGCGGCACGGTGACCGACGATCACCGCTTCGCCTTGCGTGACTTCTTCCTCGCGGTGCCCGATCTCAGCGGGCGCATCGACGACATCGAGGGCGAGCTGTTCAAGGCGTTCCGCAAGCCGCGCGCGGCGGGCTTCAACGTCTACACCGAGCTCCAGACCCTGGTCGCGAACCTCCCGGATCCGGTCGATCGCTACTGGCTGGTCGTCTACGCGATGCTCGCCGAGCCGCCGAACGTGGTTTCCGCCTGGCGCGTCATCCCGTTCATCGGCCTCTGCCAGCACGCGTTCCAGATCGTCGACGACGACATGGAGCTCGCCGCCCAGGACGCGCTCGGGTTCCCGTCGACGATCCCGCGTCCGACGTGACATAGTCGGAGCGTGAGCGCGCTCCTCGTCCTCGGCATCGTCGGCGCGGCGCTGACCTGGATCTCGCTGTGGCCGCCGCATCGGCCCGGCTTCCTCGCGCTGACCTGCTTCTTCCTCGGCTGGCTGGTCAGCGAGCTGCCGCTGCACGTCGCCTTGCTCGAGCTCGGGCTCGGCGGCCTGTTCGCGATCACGACCGGCGTGCACGGCAACGCCGACGCCTTCGGGCTCGCGCTGATCGGCCTGTCGCTGCTCGGCATGATCCACCACGTGCGCCTCGCGACCCAGACGACGCTCGTGATCGAGCGGGCGCTCAAGGCCGGGCTCGGCCGCGACTACCACGACAAGATCGATCCGGAGCTGCGCAAGACCTACGACCCGTCGACGAGCTGGGGACGCCTCGCGATGATCTGGCCGTCGCGCCCGCGGACGATCGATCGCCAGCGCAACGTCGTCTACGTGCACCGCGGCACGCGACCCCTGCGCCTCGACATCTACAAGCGCCGGCAGGATCCGCCGACCAACGCGCCCGTCTTCCTCTACGTCCACGGCGGCGGCTGGATGATCGGCAACAAGGGCCAGCAGGGCCGCTTGATCCTCCACGAGCTCGCGAGCGCGGGATGGATCGGCGTGTCGATCGAGTACCGCCTGTCGCCGCGCGCGACCTTCCCCGATCACCTGCACGACGTGAAGCACGCGATCGCGTGGGTCAAGCAGCACATCGCCGAGCACGGCGGCGATCCGAGCTTCGTCGTGATCGGCGGCGGCTCGGCGGGCGCGCACCTCGCGTCGCTCGCCGCGCTCACGCCCAACGTGATCGACTACCAGCGCGACTTCCCCGAGGTCGATACGTCGGTGCAGGGCTGCGTCGCCTTCTACGGCATCTACGACTTCGCCGATCGCGCGCGCCACTTCCGCCACGCGGCGTTCCGCAAGCTCCTACTCGAGCGCATCGTGATGAAGCGCCGCTTCGCCGACGCCGAGGACGATTACGATCGCGCGTCGCCGATCTTCCACGCGCAGTCGCTCGCCGCGATCCCGCCGTTCATGGTGCTGCACGGCGATCGCGACTCGCTCGCGCCCCTCGGCGGCGCGCTGCGCTTCTGCGACGTCGTGCGCTCGCGCAACGGGAAGTCACCGCTCGTGTGGGCGTGCCTGCCCGGTGCGCAGCACGCCTTCGAGGTCTTCCCGAGCCTGCGCAGCGTGCCGGCCGTGCACGGAGTCCATCGCTTCTGTCAAGCGCTCTACAGCGCGCACCGCGCCGAGCGCGGCGTGCGTCGCACCGCGCTCGATCCGGCTTGATCCAACCCGGCGAACGTCGTGCATACTGTGCCGGATGTCGCCAGAGACCATCGCGTTAGTCGAACGCGTGACGCGCCGCCTGTCGGACGCGTCTGAAGATGCGTGCTTGATCGCAGGACCCCAGAACGAGGCCGCGATCGCCGCCGCGGAAGAGCAGCTCGGCTGCGCGTTCCCTCCTTCGTATCGTCAGTTCCTCCGACGCTTCGGAGCGATCACGATCCCCACCCACCTCGGGCTCGTGCACTCGTTCGTCGGGCTCGATCCGAAGAGCGAAGGCTACAAGGGCGTGGTCGAGCGGACGCTCGGCGCGCGCGTGGAGAACCGACTCGCGGGGCACCTCGTGGTGGTCGGCATGGGCGCCGAGTTCCAGGAGTGGTTCTGCCTCGACCTCAACGACGCGACGGACGAGGGCGAGTACCCGATCGTCTTGTTCGACGCGCGCGACAACGCGCTCGACCAGAAGTTCTACGACTCGTTCGGCCAGATGCTCGACGAGGTGCTCGGGTTCGTCGAGCAGAACCTCGACGGCGATTTGTCGCGGGACTGAGCCGAACCGGATTTCCGTAGTTCCCTTGCGGAATTGCGGCCTTTGACGCTCGCGAAGCTCGCGTGTCAGGCGCGTCGCCCGTGGTGTATATCTTCGGGACCCCCATGACTGGCTTCTCCCTCGACAAACACGGCATCAACGTCGCCGAGGTCTATCGCAACGCTCCGCCCGCCACCCTCTACGAGCTCGCGCTCAGGTTCGAGAAGGGGTCGGCGATCTCCTCGACCGGTTCGCTCATCGCGTACTCGGGCAAGAAGACCGGCCGCAGCCCGACCGACAAGCGCATCGTCGACGAGCCCGAGGTGCGTGACGACGTCTGGTGGGGCAACGTCAACATCAAGCTCGACCCGCAGAGCTTCATCATCAATCGCGAGCGCGCGATCGACTACCTCAACACGCGCGAACGCCTCTACGTGATCGACGCGTACGCGGGTTGGGATCCGAAGTACCGCCTCAAGATCCGCGTGATCTGTGCGCGCGCGTATCACGCGCTGTTCATGCACAACATGCTGATCCGCCCGACCACCGAGGAGCTCGAGACCTTCGGCGACCCGGACTACGTGATCTTCAACGGCGGCGGGTTCCCCGCGAACAAGCACACCGCCGGCATGACGTCGTCGACGTCGATCGACCTCAGCTTCGCGCGCCGCGAGTTCATCATCCTCGGCACCGAGTACGCCGGCGAGATGAAGAAGGGCGTGTTCACGATCATGAACTACCTGATGCCGAAGCAGGGCGTGCTCTCGATGCACTGCTCGGCGACCCAGGCGCGCGACGGCAGCGACACGTCGATCCTGTTCGGCCTGTCGGGCACCGGCAAGACGACCCTCTCGGCCGATCCCAAGCGGCTCTTGATCGGCGACGACGAGCACGCGTGGACCGACACCGGCGTCTTCAACATCGAGGGCGGCTGCTACGCGAAGGTGATCGACCTGTCGAAGGAGCAGGAGCCCGACATCTGGAACGCGCTGCAGTTCGGCTCGGTGCTCGAGAACGTCGTCTACGATCCGAAGTCGAAGCTGGTCGACTACAAGAACATCTCGATCACCGAGAACACGCGCGGCAGCTACATCCTCGACACGATCCCGAACGCGAAGCTGCCCGCGCTCGGCGGTCACCCGAAGAACGTCATCTTCTTGACGTGCGACGCGTTCGGCGTGCTGCCGCCGGTCGCGAAGCTGTCGTCGGCGCAGGCGATGTACCACTTCATCAGCGGCTACACCGCGAAGGTCGCCGGCACCGAGGTCGGCGTGACCGAGCCGAAGGAGACCTTCTCGCCGTGCTTCGGCGGGCCCTTCATGGTGTGGCACCCGACCAAGTACGCCGAGCTGCTCGCGTCGAAGCTGCACAAGCACGGCGCGCAGACCTGGCTGGTCAACACCGGCTGGAGCGGCGGCCCGTACGGCGTCGGCTCGCGCATGAAGCTGCGCTACTCGCGCGCGATCATCGACGCGATCCACTCGGGCGCGCTGCACTCGGCCCCGACGGTGACCGACCCGGTCTTCGGCTTCGAGATCCCGACCACCTGTCCCGAGGTGCCGGCGGAGATCCTCCAGCCGCGCAACACCTGGGCCGACAAGCACGCCTACGACGAGAAGCTGAAGAAGGTCGCGCAGCTGTTCCGCGAGAACTTCAAGAAGTACGAATCGCAGGCCAGCGAAGAGATCCGCGCGGCGAATCCGCGCGTCTAGCGACGTTGTAGATTCGGCGCGTGGACGAGCGCGACCCCGGACGGACCGTGTCGGCGACCGACGCGACCGACGGGGTCGATGTCGTTTCGGCCGGCGGCGAGGTCGCGCCGATCGTCGGGCGGTACACGATCGTCGAGCGGATCGGCGCGGGCGGCATGGGGGTCGTCTATCGCGCGCGCGATCCCGCGCTCGAGCGCGAGCTCGCGATCAAGGTCGTGCGCGCGGGCGGCGAAGGCGCGCAGGCGCGGTTGCTCGCCGAGGCGCAGGCGATGGCGAAGCTCGAGCGCCGCGGCGTCATGCCGGTCTACGACGTCGGCACCGTCGGCGACGGCATCTTCGTCGTGATGCCGTATCTATCCGGAGGCACCCTGTCGAGCTGGCTGCGCGCGCGGGCGCGATCGTGGCGCGAGGTGCTCGATCGGTTCGTCGCGGCGGGGCGCGGGCTCGCGGTCGCGCACGCGGCCGGCCTGGTGCACCGCGACTTCAAGCCCGACAACGTCCTGCTCGACGAGCACGGCGAGCTCGCGGTCGCCGATTTCGGGCTCGCGATCGACGCCGACGTCGGATCGAGCGGCATCGCCGGCACGCCCGCGTACATGGCGCCCGAGCAGCTGCGCGGCGACGCCGTCGACGAGCGCGCCGACATCTTCGGCTTCTGCGCGTCGCTCTACGAGGGCCTCTACGGCGAGCGCGCGTTCGACGCGCCGAGCGGCTACGACGACGCCGCCCGCGCCGCGCTGCTCGACGCGATCCGCGCGCGCAAGCTGCGCCCGCCGCCGCGCGATCGCGACGTTCCCGCGTGGCTGCGCGCGGCGATCGTGCGCGGGCTGGCGCCGGAGCCGCGCGATCGCTGGCCGACGATCGACGCCTTGCTCGCGCACGTCGGCGCCCGCCGCCGGCGCCCGCGGCGCGTCGCGATCGCGGCGGTCGCGGTGCTCGCCGGCGCGCTGGTGATCGCGTCGCGCGATCGCGCGGCGCCGCGCGTCTATCGCGAGCACCGGCTGACCGCGCTCGGCGGCGTGACCGCCGCGGCGCTCGCGCCCGACGGCGATCGCGTCGCGTTCACCGCGGGCGGCACGCTCTACACGCTCGATCTCGCCGACGGCGGCGCGCCGCGCGCGCTCGCCACCGGCGCCCGCGTCGACGGCAACTTCGTGTCGTGGTCCGCCGAGGGCGACGCGATCTCCTACTCGCGCTCGGTCGGCGACGACCTCGTGCTCGCGATCGTCGACGCCGGCACCGGCGCCGATCGCGCGATCGTCGCCGATCACTCGCGCGACGCGCTCGCGCGCGGTGGGCTCGCCGTCCACTGGTACCTCTCGCAGAAGCAGCTCGCGATCGGACCGCCCGCGCACCCCGGTCGCGCCTGCGCGGTGCCCGGCACCTACGACTGGCTGTGGGACGCGATCCCCTCGGGCGACGACCTGTTCGTCGACGTCGTCGACGCGCGGCGCAGCGCGCACCGCCTCCTGCGCACCGATCTGCGCTGCTCGTCGTGGACGACGATCGTCGAGAGCGCGCGGCTGTCGTCGATCGCCGCCGGCCGCGGCGGCGGGCTGGTCGCGATCGCCGACGGCGAGGTGATCGCGATCGATCGCGATGGCGCGATCGCGCCGCTCGGTGTCGCCGCCCACGGCCCCGACGCGGCGATCGCCGGCGTGCGCGCGAACGGCGCGGTCGTGCTCGCCGACGGCGAGTCGACGTGGCAGCTGGTCCGCGTCAGCCGCGACGGCCGCACGACCGAGCTCACCGGCGGCGCGCTCGCGGCGCAGATCGCCGTCGATCCGACCGAGCGGTCGCTCGCGATCGTCGATCAGGGCGCGGACGGCGGACCGCTGCGCGTCGTGCCGCTCGCGGATCCGCGCCAGCGCGCGGCGCCGATCGATCGCGGCGTGCTCGCGGTCGACTGGTCGCCCGACGGCGCCTCGCTCGGCGTGATCGTGCGCCGCGGCGACGCGACCGTGCTCGCCGTCGAGGATCGCGCGGGTCGCCATCGCTTCGAGCGTCCGATCACCGACGGCTCCGAGTCGCCGGTGGTCACGTGGATCGACGACCGCACGCTCGCGTACCTCGCCGCCGGCAACCGCACGTACCGCGCCATCGACGTCGCGACCGGCACCGCGCGCGATCTGTTCGATCCCGCGATCGGCTTCACGCTCGAGCTGTCGCGCGCGCCGCGCAGCGGTGACCTGCTCCTGTACTGGAACCGGCGCAGCGGCCCCGGCTTGTGGCGCATGACGCCCGACGGCCGCACCTCGCTCGTGTACCGCACCGACGGCGCGATGCCGCGCTGGGCCGCCGACGAGGCCGGCGTGCTGGTGTGGACGCCGCGATCGGATCTCGTCCAGCGCGTCGAGCTCGCGACCGGCGCGGCGAGCCCGTACGTCACGCTGCCGTCGTCGGAGCACACCGTGATGGGCGCGGTGTGGGCGCTCGCGAACGGCGATCTGCTCGTCGAGCGCACCCGCAGCGTGTACGACGTGATCGTGCAGGAGCCGGTGCGCTAGGGCTGCGAGGGCTGCTTGGTCTTGGCCATCGCGCCCGCCTGCACGACGATCAGCGCGTCGGGGCGCACGCGCTTGGCGGCGACCGCGGTGAGATCCGCGGGCGAGAGCGCCTTCACCTTCGCCTCGAGATCGCGGCGCCACGCGAGCGTGCGGCCGAGGTAGAGCCCGTCGGCGAGCTCGTCGGCGAGCGCGGTGTCCGACGCGAGCGTCACCGCGAACTGCGCCAGCCAGCCGTCGCGCGCGTGATCGAGCTCGTCCTGCGTGAACGGCCGCGACGCCAGCGCGCGCAGCTCGTCCTCGATCGACGCGCGCGCCTTCGCGAGGTTCTGCGGCGCGACGATCGCGGAGGCGCCGATCGTGCCGACCGGGTCGAGCGCGCCCGCCGACGTCCATCCCCACGCGCCGTACGACAGCCCCTCGTGCTCGCGCAGCCGCATCCAGATGCGCGAGCCGGTGCTGCCGCCGAACACCTCGCCGAGCATCAGCCACGCGGGATAGTCGGCGTCGTCGTCTTTCATCGCGATCAAGGTCTGCATGCGCAGCTCGGCCATCTCCTTGTCGGGCGTGTCGATCGTCGCCTCGCCGCCGGGCGCGTCGAAGCGCTGGTCGTCGAGGCGCGCGTACGGCCGCTTCGCCTTCCACGACCCGAGCTTCTTCAGCTGATCTTGCACCGCGGCCGGATCGAAGTCGCCGACGATCGCGACCTCGCCGTGCTCGGCGCCGAGGAAGTCGCGATAGAACGCGCGGACGTCGCCGATCGTCACGGCCTTCAGCGCGGCGATGCGCTCGTCGATCGTGAGCACGTAGCGCGGATCGTCCTTGGGCCACGGGCGCAGGCGGCGGTTCAGCTCGATCCACGATCGCTGCGCCGGATCGTCGGCCTGCTCGGCGGCGCGCGCGAGCCGCTCGGCGCGCAGCACCTCGAGCTCCTGCGACGGGAAGCTCGGCTGCGTCAGCTCCTCGATCGCGAGGTCGAGCGCGGGGCCGAGCCGATCGCGGAACGCCTCGACGTGGACGGTGAGCCCGCTCGCGCCGCCGTAGATCGAGATGTCGGCTTCGAGCGCGTCCTCGCGCTCGCGCAGCGCTTGCAGATCGTGCGACGTGGTCCCGCGCGTGAGCATCTCGGGGACGAACGAGCCGATGATCTGCTTCCCCTTCAGCGACGACGCGTCGCCGTAGTGCAGGCGCAGCTCGACGGTGACCTTGCCGCCGCGGGACTTCTTCGGCAAGAGCGCGGCGCGGAGGCCGCCGATCGTCGTGCGCGTGACGTGCGCCTCGACCGAATCGATCGTCGCGTCGAACGGCTCGCCCGCGACCGGCGGCGGCTCGGGCGCGGCGTCGGCGATCTGCTCGACGTCGGGCGTGATCGTCTCGGGCGCGCGCTTCGCGTCGGGGGTCGGCACGAACGCGCCGAGCGTGCGGTTGTCGCGCACGAAGTACGCGCGCGCGACGCGGCGGACGTCGTCGGGCGTGACCTTCGAGATCTGATCGCGCCACGCGAACGCGGTGCGCCAGTCGCCGAGCGCGGCGTACTCGCTGAGCGCGATCGCGGAGTCCTGGATGTCGGCGAAGCGCAGGTCGAATTGCTTGAGCGCGCCGTTGCGCCAGCGCTCGACCGCTTTCGGATCGATCGGCGCGTCGCCGAGCGACTCCATGGTGTCGGTGATGATCTTCTTCACCGCGGCGACGTTCTTGGGATCGGGCACCTGCGCCATCAGGATCGCCACGCTCGGCTCCTTGAATTGATAGCCGTACGCCCACACGCGCGACGCGAGGTGGGTCGTGACCAGCTTCTTGTAGAGGACGCCGCTCGGCTCGCGCGTGAGCAGATCGAGCGCGGCGTCGGCGGCGGCGTAGTCGGGCGAGCTGCCGGCGACGGTGTGATAGAGGACGCCGACGACGTGGACCTTGCCGTTGCGTCGCAACGTGACCTCGCGCTCGCCGTCTTGCACGGGCTCGACGGTGTAGGTCGCGTCGAGCGTGCGGCTCGGCCGCGGGATCGCGCCGAACGTGCGCGTGATCGTGCCGAGCGCGTGCTCGGGCTCGAAGCGGCCGGCGACGACCAGCACCGCGTCGTCGGGCTGGTAGTAGCGCTGGTAGAACGCGCGCAGGCGATCGGCGGGGACGCGCTCGATGTCGGAGCGCGAGCCGATCGTGTCCTTGCCGTAGTTGTGCCACGTGTACGCGGCCGACATCAGGCGGCCGTCGAGGACGCGGACCGGATCGTTCTCGTCCTGCTCGAACTCGTTGCGCACGACCGAGAACTCGGTCGCGAGATCGTCGGCGGCGATCGGGCAGCTCACCATCCGATCGGCCTCGAGATCGATCATCCAGTCGAGGTTGTCGTCGGTGGCGGGCAGCGTCTCGAAGTAGTTGGTGCGATCGGTCCAGGTCGAGCCGTTGACGTCGCCGCCCTTCTCGCTGACGAGCTTCATGATGTTGCGGTGGCGCGGCGTGCCCTTGAACGTCATGTGCTCGAGGAGGTGCGCCATGCCGGTCTCGCCGTAGCCCTCGACGCGCGAGCCGACCAGGTACGTGATGTTCACCGTCACCTTCGACTGCGAAGGATCCGGGAACAGGAGGACCGTCAGCCCGTTGGACAGCCGGTACTCGGTGATGCCCGCGAGCTCGCGGACGCGCGTCGCGGTCGCGGCGGGCGGCATGGTCGCGCGCGCGCGCGGCGCGGGCGCGCCCGGCACGGGGACGGTGGTGCGGGGCGCGCCGCTGCACGCGGCGAGAGCGAGCACGAGGAAGCGTCGCATCGCGCGACGCTAGCACGCGCTCAGTAGCTGGTCCCGCCGCTGCCGCCGCCGCCGCTCTGGGTCGCCGACGACGTGTTGAGGATCGTGGTCCACGCGATCGTGGTCCAGTTGTAGACGGTGCCGCCGGCGACCCGGTTCATCTCGTCCGTCGACAGCGCGCGGACGGTCTGGGTGGCGAGCGAGAGCTTCGAGGACTTCTTGGTTTGCTTCATGCCGCTTCCTATTGCGGCTCTCGTGCCGACCGCGTACGCGACGCAAGTGCGCGGATGCGCTCGACGCGCGCGTGCGCGAGTCGCGCACGGCGGCTCGAGTCGAGCACGCGGCTAGAAGTCGACCTGGACCGCGGCGCTCGCGCCGCCGCGCGTGGTCGTCTGGTCGTTGCCGACCAGGACCGCGCCGTCCCAGCGCAGGACGAAGCCGACGCGACCGAGCCCGTAGCGCGCGCCGAGCTCGTAGCCGAGGCCGGGATCCGACGACAGCTCGGGGCCGAAGCCGAGGTGCAGCGTGATCCGGTTGTCGAACAAGCCGCCGCGCAGGAGCGCCGCCATCAGCGCGACCGCGACGCGATCGCGATCGGCCTGCGGCGCGGCGAGCACGGTGAGATCGAAGCCGATGCCGAGCCGCGGCGTCAGCCCGCGCGTGACGCGCAGCGAGCCGATGCCGAACGCGTCGGTCGACGGCTGGACGAGCGCGCCCGCGCCGAGCGTGAGCGACAGGCCCCAGCGATGCTCGCTGAAGCTCGACGCGCCGCCGAGGACCATGACTTCTTCCGCCGTGTCGTAGACGGGCTCGGCGGTCGCGACCTCCGGCGGAGGAGCCGGCGCCTTCGCGAGCTCTTCGTCGTCGGCGCCGCCGCCGTCGTTGTCGGCGCCGGTGGATTCGCCACGACCCGCTTCGCCGCCTTGATTCGGGCTCGGCGCGCGGCCGGTGACCGTCACGGTCGCGCCGTTCGGGTTGGACGTGACCGTCGTGTCGGCGGGCGGCTTCTGCGTCGTCGCTTCCTTGCCGTCCTTCTCGTGCTCGGCCTTGTCCTTGCCCTTGTCCGTCTCGCGATAGTGATCGCGGACGTCGCCCTCGGTGCCGAACACCGCCTGCCACTTCATCCCCGCCGGCATCGCGACCGGGATGCTGACGCTGGTCGTGACGCCGCCCTTCACGACGACGTCGGTGCCGACGGCGACCAGCGCGGTCTCGGGCGTGACGATGCCGTAGCGCGTGCCGAGCGTGCGGATCTCGTCGGAGCTCGCGCCGCTCGCGACCAGCGCGTCGAGCTTCGCGCGCGCCCAGCGCCGCGCGATCACGGAGGCGGGCGCGACGTCGTCCTTGCGCGCCGGCTGCGTGTCCCAGATCGCGGGGAGATCGAGCGAGCGCGCGGCGACCGCGACGCGCGCCTTGCGCGGCTGATCGACCTTGGCGATCACGATCGCGGCGTCGCCGGGCGCCATCGCGGGCAGCTGCGCGGGCAGCGCGTCGGTGACGAGCCCGCCCCACGCGATCGACGTCGCGGCCGCGCGCGGCGCGTCGGCCTGCGCGATCAGCGCGGTCGCGGCGTCGTCGGCGTCGTCGGCGGCGGCGAGGTAGCGCGCGGCGCCGCCGGTGCGCGCGGCGAGCCCGTCGAGGAGGCCGCGGTTGGGCGCGGCGCCCACGCCGATCGCGAGGATCGCGGGGCCCTGGTCGGCGAGCTGATAGAGCTCCTTGTCGTCGGCGACCAGGCCGTCGGTGACGAGCACGATCACCGGGCGGCGTGCGCCCTTCGCGGCGGTGCGCGCGGCCTCGAGCTGCGCGGCGAGATCGCTTCCGCCGTTGGCGGCGATCGCGTCGGCCCACGCGCGCGCCTTCGCGACGGAGCCGAGCTTCACCGCGCCGGCGATCGCGACGCGATCCTTCGCGCCGACGTGATCGAGGAACGCGCGGGTCGCGCGGCGGACCAGGACGATGCCGTCCCCGGTCGTGCTCTTCGACGTGTCGGCGACGATGATCCAGTCGCGCGGCTGCGCCTTGGCCGCGGCCGGAGCCGGCACGACGATCGCGACGAAGCCGGCCTGATCGGTGACGGCGGTGATCGCGTCGCCCTTGGTGCGCCAGCGGACGACGAGATCGTGATCGCTGCGCGCGTCTTTCAGCGCGATGTCGGCGGTCTTCGCGTGCAGCTGCACCGACGCGTCGTGGGTCGGCACCTCGACGTCCTCGATCGCGGCGCGCGCGTCGATCTTCACGTGGATCGCGGCGGGCACGCCGGTGTCGCTGGTCTCGGGCGTCACGCGCGACGC
>Ga0310810_10008683_pt1 | contig 11720 bp, 8 predicted proteins | sample NCmetagenome_FD_207641 | JGI IMG/M metagenome (GOLD analysis project Ga0310810, IMG submission 207641) | Soil microbial communities from experimental microcosm in Duke University, North Carolina, United States - NC | ecosystem: Engineered > Artificial ecosystem > Soil microcosm > Unclassified ...
CCAGGAATTTCAGGTGGATGGGAGAACAATTGGCACACCGGCCCAAAGCCGGTGTGCCAATTCCGTGACTGGACATTTCGAATTGCTCAGCAAAAATACCCCATGCGTCTGCAGCGCGGATCCCTTGTAACCCCGGCTATTTTGAGCATTGTTTTAGTTATGCCTTCAAGTGCAGCCCGCTCGGCACCCGACGTTGAATCATTGGCTAACGCGAATACTTTGGCTCCCCCGGTTGCGAGAAAAATTCCCAAAGAAATTGTCGTTCACGGGGACAAGCGACTGGACGATTACTTCTGGCTTCGGGAAAAGACCAATAGCGACGTGCGGGCGTACCTGGAACAGGAGAACGCGTATGCGGAGGTCACCACCAAACCTTTGGAGAAGTCTCGCGACCATCTCTACCAAGAGATGCTCAGCCATTTGAAGGAGACCGACAGTTCCGCCCCAGTCCGCCGCGGCGACTATTTGTATTATACACGTACCGAAGCAGGCAAAAACTACAGGATTCATTGCCGAAAACGAGGCAGTTTGGAAGCGACCGAGGAGATCATTCTGGACGAGAATGCGCTGGCGGAGGGTCGTAAGTTCTTCAGTATCGGTCTTGCCCTGCCCAGCGACGACAATCGGTTCCTGGCATACACTACTGATGTTACGGGATATCGCCAATACACGCTCCAGGTTAAGAATCTCAGCACCCGTGAATTGCTGCCGGAAAAAATCGAGCGGGTTGACGAGGTGGTCTGGGGCACAGACAACCAAACGCTGTTCTTCGTTACAGAGAACGAGGTCACCAAGCGGCAGGACGAGTTTTACAAGCATGTGCTCGGGACAACCGCCACCGAGCGGCTTTTCTTTGAACCTGATGAGTTGTTCGATATCTCAGTCGACCGGTCTCGTGATCGTGCCTTTATCTTTCTCAATTCCGAAAGCAAGCTGAGCAGCGAAGTGCGTTTTCTTCCGGCCAACCAGCCCGACGCCCAACTCCGATTGGTTGAACCACGGGCGCCCGACCATAAATATTTCGTCACCCATCGCAACGATCGGTTTTACATCCGGACCAACGACAAAGCCAAGAATTACAAGATAGTCACGACGCCAGTCGACCGCCCCGGGAAAGCCGGTTGGGAAGAGTTCATTGGGCACAAACCGGAAGTGAAGCTCGACCATTTGGATCTATTCGTGCGGCATGCGGTGTTGTCGAAACGGGAAAATGGACAGGAGCAAATTGAGATCGTAAACCTTGAAACTAAGGAATCTCACCGGGTCGGGTTGCCTGAACCCACTTACGAACTGTCGGTAGACGAGAATCCTGAATTCCACACGACGGTCCTGCGGATTCGGTACCAGTCACTAGTGACACCGCCGACGGTTTATAATTACGAGATGGATCGCCGAATTCGGACAGTGGTAAAGCAGATAGAAGTCCCGAATTATGATGCCTCGAAGTACGTTTCTGACCGGATGTTCATCCCGGCCCAGGACGGCACGCGAATCCCCTGCTCGATAGTTTATAAGCAGGGGGTGCAGCGCAATGGTCATAACCCGCTGCTGCTTTACGGTTATGGCTCGTACGGCGCCTCGGTGCCTGTAACTTTCTCGTTTGCACGGCTGACGCTGCTGGACCGCGGCGTGATTTACGTCATCGCCCATATTCGCGGCGGCGGTGAGATGGGTGAGGTTTGGCGCGACCAGGGCCGGATGATGCAGAAGCGAAACACGTTCACTGATTTTATTGCGTGTGCCGACTACCTGGTAAAGAACCGGTATACTTCGCCGGATCGGCTGGCGATTACCGGCGGCAGCGCCGGGGGATTGCTGATGGGTGCGGTCGTAAATATGCGCCCGGACCTCTTCCGCCTGGTCATTGCGAACGTTCCGTTTGTAGATGTGCTCAACACGATGCTGGACCCCTCGCTGCCGTTGACGACCGGAGAATATATCGAGTGGGGCAACCCGAATGAAAAGGCGGCGTACGATTACATGAAGACGTATTCGCCTTACGATAACGTGCGCCCGCAGAATTACCCGACGATGCTGATCCGAGTTTCCCTCAACGATAGCCAGGTGCCATACTGGGAAGGCGCCAAGTTCGCGGCCAAACTGCGCGCGGTGAAAACCGACAAAAACCGGCTGCTGTTGAAAACCAACATGGGCGCCGGCCACGGCGGTTCTTCCGGCCGCTACGAACATCTGCGCGACCTCGCCTTTGATTACTCTTTCCTGCTACACGAATTGGGCGGTACAGAATAGTTCCCAGAGAAAAGCCCTGCTGTTGTGTGCGCCTCTCCACAATGGAATTCTGCGATGCAGGCTGACGGCCTGCGACGGTTTTTCACGTTTTACGTTTTACGTTTTACGTTTTACGTTTCAGACGCATGACGCTCAGCGAAGCCAAAGCCCGCCGCACGCAACTGATTGAAGAGATTCGCCGCCACGATCACGCGTATTACGTCCTGGCTCAGCCAAGTATCAGCGATCAGGAGTACGATCGGCTATACCACCAGCTGATTGACATCGAAGCGCAGTTTCCGCAGCTCATCACGTCCGATTCACCAACCCAACGTGTCGGCGGCCAACCGCTCAAGGAATTCAAGCCGGTGCGGCACCTTAAGCCGATGACGAGCCTGGATAATACGTACTCACAGGAAGACCTCCGCGAATTTGTCAATCGGGTGCAGCGCCTCCTGCCGAAAGAGCAATTGGATTGGATAGTCGAACCGAAGATCGATGGAGTAGCTATCAACCTGCGCTACGAAAAGGGGAGTTTCGCCTGTGGGGCCACCCGAGGTGATGGCACCACCGGAGACGATATCACATCGAACCTGCGAACCATACGGAGTGTGCCGGGGGGGCTGCACGCCCCTACAGGCCGTCACGGGACACGACCTGCGGTGATCGAAGTGCGTGGCGAAGTTTATCTGACAAAAAGTGGCTTTCAAAAGCTGAATGCCGAGCGCAAAGCCGCCGGTGAGGAGACGTTTGCTAATCCGCGCAACGCCGCGGCCGGCTCGCTCAAGCAACTCGATCCGCGAATCGTTGCCAAACGGCCGCTCGACATTGTCCTTTACGGCATCGGCCAGATTGAAGGGGCAAGCCACGCTCCGCGAAGCCAGGTCGATATGCTGGCGTATCTCAAAGAGCTCGGTTTCAAAACGCCTGAAAAAACCTGGCATTGCCGCACCGCCGACGACTTGATTGCGGCGATCGACGAGCTGGACCAGCTCCGGCGCAAATTCCCTTACGAGACAGATGGCGCGGTGGTTAAGCTCAACTCCTTCGCCCAGCGCGAAAAAGCCGGGTTCACCTCGAAAGCGCCACGCTGGGCTATCGCCTATAAGTACGCCGCAGAGCAGGCGGATACTTTGCTCAAAAAGATTACCGTCCAGGTGGGGCGAACGGGAGCGCTAACCCCGGTGGCAGAACTCGAGCCGGTGTTTCTTGCAGGCAGCACTATCAGCCGCGCTACACTACACAACGAGGATTATATTCGACAAAAAGATATTCGCATCGGCGATACCGTTACGATTGAGAAGGCGGGAGAAGTCATCCCAGCCGTCGTCGATATCGTTTTGACCCGGCGCACCGGCAAAGAAATTCCCTTTCGGTTTCCGCGAACCTGCCCGGAGTGCGGCTCGCAGGTGTCGCGCTCGGCAGGCATCGTGGAAGGAGATGAAGGGGTAGTCTGGCGCTGTGTTAATCCGGATTGCCCGGCGCAGATCCGCGGGCGGATCGAACACTGGTGCGCCCGGGGTGCGATGGATATTGAAGGTGGTGGCGAGGTGCTCGTGCGCCAGCTTGTGGGATCGGGCCTGGTGCGCGACGTCGCCGATCTTTATTCGCTCAAACTCGACGAAGTGGCCAATCTGGAGCGAATGGCTCAAAAGTCAGCGCAAAATTTTCTCGATGGCGTCACGGCCAGCAAAAGCCGGGATATGTGGCGAGTGCTTTATGGCTTGGGGATTTTACATGTCGGTGCGGGCGTGGCCAAAGCCCTGGGAAAGTGTTTCGCAACACTCGATGATGTCTTTGCCTCGAGTGTAGGTCAACTAACCGACTGTGAAGATGTGGGAGAAGTAATCGCCAACAGCATCGTGCAATGGCATGGCGACCAGCGTAATCGCAAGCTGATCGATCGCTTGCGCCAGGCGGAAGTGAACTTCAATTCCGAGCTATTCCAACCGGAGGCAAAAGCCGGGCCGCTCGCCGGCAGTACCTTCGTTCTCACCGGCACGCTGCCGAACCTGAAACGGGAGGAGGCCACGCTGAAGATCGAGGCTGCAGGCGGCAAAGTCAGCGGCAGCGTGAGTAAAAAAACCGATTATGTCGTTGCCGGCGAAGAGGCGGGCTCAAAGCTCGATAAGGCGCAAAAGCTCGGAGTGAAGATTATCAACGAGACCGAGCTGCTCGACCTTCTTAACAAGTGAACGTCTTCGGTCTCCAGTTGGATATCGCCTGGGAGAACAAACCTGCCAACTTTGAAAAGGTGATGCGCCTTTTGACGCAGACTGCTCCGGAACGGAATTCCCTTGTTGCGCTGCCAGAAATGTTTGCCACGGGCTTCAGCATGAATGCAGAAACCATTGCCGAGCCAAATGGAGGTGAGACCGAACGGTTCCTCTCGCAAACGGCAAAGCAGTTCGGTGTCTTTCTTGTTGCTGGCGCTGCGATGCGTGGTCGGGACGGTCGCGCTCGGAACAAGGCTCTGGTCTTCTCACCCGAGGGCGAACTGCTGTCGTTTTATGCCAAAATGCGGCCGTTCACTCCTGGCGGTGAATCCAAACATTATACTGCGGGAGAGCACCCCGTTGCGTTCCGTTGGGGGGGAGCCAGCGTATCACCATTCGTCTGTTACGACCTGCGCTTCCCTGAACTCTTCCGCGAAAGCGCCGCCGCTCATCAACCCGAGCTTTTCGTTGTAATCGCCAATTGGCCGCAGAAGCGTATCGGACACTGGACGCGGTTGCTACAAGCTCGCGCAATTGAGAACCAGGCCTACGTCCTGGGAGTAAATCGGACCGGTCAGGATCCCTTCTATCACTACACGGGCCGTTCCAGCATAGTCGATTTCAATGGCGACCTACTTGCGGATGCGGGCGAAAAAGAAACGGCGATTCAAGCGGTCGTGGATTTAGATACACTTCAAAAATATCGCCAGGGCCTGCCGTTCCTTGAGGATTTGAAAATGCGTAAAGACGTAAAAAGTTAAAGCGTTGGGAGGTTAGAAGGTTAAAACGTTGGCAGCGCCTTTAAGCAGGCCACTTTAGTTTGCGGCTTCGTCATGGGATGGTATACTCAACCCTCCATTTCGTGCCATGGAACGATCTGCCATATCCTTGCGCGCCGAGCTGAGTGATACGCTCAAGCTGGCCGCTCCGATTGTGCTCAGCCAGGTCGGCCACATGTCCATGGGCATTGTCGACACGATAGTGGCCGGACACATCAGCACGGTTGCTTTAGGGGGGCTCGCTTTGTCGGTTAATTGCTTTTGGACTTTCACCAGCATTTGCAATGGGTGCCTCCTTGCTTTAGACACTTACTTTTCCCAAGCCGTCGGAGCAAAAGATGAGCGCGCTCTGGAGCGCTACTTTGGCCAATCGTTCTGGTCCTGCGCAATCGTTGCAGTCGTCTCGACTATCTGCGTTCTGAGCGGGATGGCCGCCTACTTGCTCTTGGCTCATCCCAGCGGTGTGCGGGATGCCTTCGGGATTTACATGAGGAACGTGATCTGGTGCCTGCCGAGCTTGTTTGTCTTTTTTATCCTGCAGCGGTACTGGCAGGCGCGCAAACGGGTCCTTCCCTTTACGCTGATGATTTTCGCCGCGAACATTGTGAATCTGCTCGCGTGTCTTGCGCTCGGCCTGGGGTACTGGGCCTTTCCTCGGTTGGGTGTGCAAGGGCTGGCCTTGGCGACGGTTATCAGCCGCTACGCGATGCTCGTGGCAGGCCTCCTCTTTACTTGGCGCCAACTGCGGCCAACCCGGATCGAGATTCCTGCTTTGGACTGGGCGGTGCAAAAGCAATTCTTTCGGCTCGGTCTCCCGGCGGCAAGCCACACCGCGCTCGAGATTGGCGCTTTTACTATCGCGACGTTCGTAGTCGGCGCGTTGGGAGCCGTCCCCCTGGCGGCGCACCATATCAGTTTAATGATGGCTGCATTTACCTTTATGTTCCCCCTGGGGTTCTCCTACGCAGCCGCTGTGCGGGTCGGTACCTTTGTCGGCGCCGGCCAACGCGAGCACGCGCGGCTGGCGGGTTGGCTCTGCATTGGGGTATCGGTCAGCGTGATGAGCTTTTTCGCCTTGGGGTATATCTGTTTCCCGCGTGTGTTGCTTGGCTTTTTCACGCAGGACACCGCGGTAATCGACATCGGCGCAAAAATTCTGATTTTGGTTGCGATCTTCCAAATTGCCGATGGGACTCAGGTCAGCACGACCGGTGCTCTCCGGGGACTCGGCAATACGCGCGCCGCCATGATTGCCAACCTCATCGGTCACTATCCAATTGGACTTGCTCTTGGACTGGCGCTTTGCTTCGGGCTTGGATTCGGCGTCGTCGGACTCTGGACTGGTCTGGCCGCGGGCCTGATCTCGGTGGGAGCTCTGCTCATGCGCGCCTGGCGAAACGCGACGCGTGATCTTTCAGCACTGGAGTCCGTCGTGCAAGCTCAGCCGGCGGTGCCAACTTTGCGCTGACCGGGGCAAATGCAGTGCCCGCCTCAATCGGTGCGCCCGCTTCGCTGGCGCTGTGTTGGATTCTCCTTGCTCCGCTGCTTTGCTCAATGTAATCCCAAACAAACCAAATCCATTTTAATGAAACGAATCTTGTTCATTGTTAGCGCGCTTCTGATCGCGGCGGGTGCAATCGCCGCAGAAGCGCCCGCCAGCTTGATCAAAACAGGTCATTTCGTAGACGTGCTGCAAGGCAAGGTCCTCGAGAATCAAATGGTTTTGGTCGAAGGCGAACGCATCAAGGAAGTGGGACCGAACATTAACGCACCGCCCAACGCCAAGGTGATTGACCTGTCGAGCTCCTGGGTCTTGCCTGGTCTGATCGATTGCCATACGCACCTGAGCTCTCAATCGGAGAATTATTACGATGATATTTTTCGCAAATCACCCATCGACCAGGCGGTTTATGCGCATGTCTATGTGAGGCGAACCCTTGAGGCCGGATTCACAACTTGCCGAGACGTCGGGTCCGGCGAGTTTGTCGATGTTGCCCTCAGGAAAGCGATCAATGCCGGCAAGATCCCGGGCCCTAGGCTCTTTGTGGCTGGCCATGTCCTCTCATCGACAGGCGGTCACGGCGATCTGAATGGCTTTTCGCCTTATCTGCATTTCGGAACGATGGACGGAGTGGTGGATGGTATCGACGAAATTCGCAAAAAGGTCCGGTGGAACATTAAATATGGTGCGGACGTAATCAAATTCACTGCCACCGCCGGCGTGCTCAGTGAAGAGGAATCGGTGGGCGCGCCGCAGTTCTCGGCGGAAGAAATGAAGGCGATCGTGGATGAGGCCTCAATGTGGGACAGACGAGTGGCCGCTCACGCGCATGGAGCCGAGGGTATCAAGCGAGCCATCCGTGCCGGTGTGACCTCAATCGAACACGGCAGTATCCTCGACGACGAAGCTATTACCTTGTTCAAGGAACACGGCACTTATCTGGTCCCGACGGTTTACGTCGGCTTCTCGGTGGTCGAGCATGCCGCAGAGTGGCATTTGCCAAAGAAACTCGTGGAAAAAGCCAACATGATCAACGCGCAGAAGATGACTTGGCTGCGGAAAGCTATCGCCGGCGGCGTCAAAATCGCTTATGGCACGGATGCGGGGGTATTTCCCCACGGGGAAAATGCGAAGGATTTTCGGTACCTGGTTGAAGGCGGCATGACCCCCATGCAAGCCATCCAGTCAGCGACCGTTACGGCCGCTGCGCTGATTGGACAGCCCGATAAGCTCGGCAGTTTAGAGCCCGGCAAATTTGCTGACCTGATTGCTGTAAATGATGACCCTCTGAAAGATATCACCGTCCTGGAAAAAGTGCCTTTTGTGATGAAGGCCGGGACTATCTATCGCGGCAAAGCGCCCGCTGCCTTTTCTGAATGAGCGCCCTTGGCCGGTGCCAGGACCCATTCGAAACTCAATTTCACTTCATCTCCTGTTTTCACAGTGCCGAGCGCAATCTTCGGCGCGGGCGGCTCGATTTGAAAATCAGTCATTCTCAGTGCGGTGCTACCCGAAATCCTGAGTTGCTGACTGCCGAGTCGCTCGAGGGTGATCGGGAAGCTGACCTGGTTGGTGACTCCGGCCAGCATGAGCTCGCCGCTGCACTCCAGACGATACGTCTGCTCACCGGTTTTTGGCACCCCTTTTAGTCTCAGTTTCCGCAGCCGGTATTGAATGTTCGGACTTTCCCCCGCCTTCAATTTTCCATACATGATTTCATCCATCAGGTTACTGAAGGGCTTACCGTCTTTTTCGACGCTTTTTAGACTTCGGACCGCCACGGCGCATTCGACGCGCGCCGAAATGTCAGTTGCGCTATTCGTGCGACCCAGGTTACCGGGAAAATTTTCATCGGTTTCGAGATACCCGCCGACCGACCGGCTTTCCACCTGCCAATCGTCCAGGTTCGAAGTACCCTCGATTCTCATTCTTCCTTTAACTGCTTCAAACCGCACGGTCTGCGCTTCGGTCGCTTGTGCAAAGACGATCAGTAATAGCCACCAGGCAATTTCGCGGCTTGTGCCTCGTGAAATTTGCGGAGCGCTGACGGACTTTCGTTTTGAGTGGGCACCCATGAGATCGCTAAAAGCGTGATGCCGTTACCTACCCCGGCGGCAATTCGGTTTCGGCCGTCAGGCTGGGGTACCGATGGTGCCGTAGCCAGTATCTCTCAAATGCCAGGACGACGTCCAATAGTTCTTCGGGCCCGGACGGTTTTACTGTGTAAGCATTGGCGCCCAGTTCGTGTGCTAAATTGACATCTTGCGGCTCGCCCGAAGAGGTAAAGATCATTACCGGCAATCGGCAGAGTTTCGGCTGCTGACGCACCCAGCGTAAGACAGCGAAACCATCGAGCTTGGGCATTTTCAGGTCCAGAAACATCAGGTTAGGCAACGGAAAAGACTGTCGGTTAGTGTAGGGGGTTATTCCTTCCAAATAACTCAGCGCTTGCTCCCCATCATCGACAAACTGCATCGGTGCGTTAATTCCCGCTCGCAGAAAGGCTCTTTTCAGGAAGAAAGCGTCGTTGGGATTGTCCTCAGCAACCAGGATTCTGAAATGACGATACATACCGTGACATCTAATCAGCCGGCCAACAGCCTGTTGGCGAGCGATACTAGCCAAGGAATTTTGAAGGGCAAGAACTTAGCGACAGGACATGCGCTTGCCAAAATACAAGCTGTGCGTGACAAAAAAGGACTGGGATTTGGCAAATCCGTTGTAGCCGTTCCCCGCTTCCCGGAGGAGGCTTTTCCAGACAAGTTCAGCCTTTTTTATGCGCTTTTCACCCGAAGACGCAGTTGGTCGCCGCGATTTTTTTCGAGCGTGCGCGCGTTACACCTCGTTGGGGCTGCTCACTTTAACTGGCTTCATTTTCAGCCGGCGAGATCAACTGAGAGGCCAACGCTGTGTGAATCGCGGCGTCTGCAACGGATGTTTGGCGTTTAATAGTTGTCAGTTGCCGGCGGCAATTTCGGCTAAACGCCAACGATTTGGAACGTAATATGGCAGGATCAATTCGGCGCATCCCCCGTCGTGAATTCCTTAGACTAAGCGCGCGGAGTACCAGTTTTTTGGCGCTCGGCGGGGTGACAATGGCATGTTCGGCGCCATTGGCATCCGCTGCAGAGCCCGCAAAGTCCTCCAACCCCTTCGCCTATGACCTAAGCGGCTGGCAAAAAACCGACCCCGCACTCGTTCGATATCGCGAAGTAAATCGCTTTAATATTGGTGATCCTGAACCAAGACGGATTGCGATGGGACCGGGGGAACGTCTGTACGTTGCGACTCGGCGCGGGGTGAGTATCCTCGGCAAGGAGGGCTCACGTATCAGCGAGCTTCCGCTAGCTTTCCCCGCCCGATGTGTCGCGACCGGCTCTGATGGCACAGTCTACGCCGGGCTGCGAGATCATGTGGAGGTATTTGACGGCAAGGGCGAACGGGTCGCGAGTTGGGCCGTTCCTTCCAAACGAACATGGCTAACCGGTCTGTCCGTCGGTGAAAAAGATCTATTCGCGGCCGATTCGGCCAATCGCTGTGTGCTGAGGTATGATCTCAGCGGCAAGCTTCTAGGCCGTATCGGCGAGAAGAACAAGGAACGTAACGTCCCGGGTCTCATCGTCCCGAGCCCTTATTTGGACGTTAAACTTGGACCTGATGGGTTGCTCAGAATCAATAATCCCGGCCGGCACCGCGTCGATCTCTACACACCGGAAGGTGATTTTGAAGGGGCCTGGGGAAAACCGTCCGTAGCCATTGATGGATTTTGCGGCTGTTGTAACCCCATTGGCTTGGATTGCCTGGACCCGGGGAAATGGGTCACGTGCGAGAAAGGTTTGCCTCGTGTAAAAGTTTATTCAAATGATGGAAGATTTGAGTGTGTCGTGGCGGGACCGGAATCCTTTTCGGAGAATGGCAAGCCCGGTTCCGTCCGGGACTTTTCCGACGGTACCATGGGCGGGTTAGACGTTGCCGTCGGTGCTGAAGGAAGAGTTTATATTCTGGACCTTATTTCCCGGGACGTTCACGTGATGCAGACAAAGGGCTGACCTTGTTCCTCGAAACGTGAATCCATGAATGACGGTCAACAACAGAAACTACCAGTAAGTCGGCGCGAATTTTTGCGCAACGGCGCGCGGTTGGCTGCCATGACGGGAATGGGTGGGCTGCTTGGGGTAGTCGCCGGGCGAAGCCGAGCCGAAGGAACCGTTTGGCAGATTGACCCACAGAAATGCGTCCGTTGCGGGAATTGCGCGACGCACTGCGTGCTCGAGCAGTCGGCCGTTAAGTGTGTTCACGCCTATGCGATTTGCGGTTATTGCCAGCTTTGCACTGGATATTTCGAACCGGCTCCGAACGACCTCAACACCGGCGCGGAGAATTGCCTGTGTCCTACCGCAGCCATAAAGAGGACATTCGTCGAAGACCCGTATTATGAATACACGATAGACGAACAATTGTGCATCGGTTGCGCCAAATGTGTCGAGGGTTGCAACCGGTTTGGAAATGGGTCGCTCTTTCTTCAAGTGCGCCACGACCGCTGCGTCAACTGCAACGAGTGTGCCATCTCGAAGGTCTGTGCCGGTGATGCATTCCTCAGGGTCCCGGCCAGCCAACCCTATCTGCTCAAGACCAGGAGCCATTGAGATGAGCCGCCGAAATTCTCGATTCCTCCTATCTGGTTCTCGATTGAAGTCTCTGCCGGCCAAAGCACCACGCCGGTCGCGCAGTCCGAAAGGGCGTGGCCTTTTCGTCGGCGCTTCTGGCAAGCTGGCAGGGTTATTTGTTCTCGGGCTGCTTTTGGTTTCCACCAATCTCTTTGCCGAACAACGCTTTCCTCCGCCAGAATTTGAAGGCGGTCATCAACTGCCGTTGACGGCACAACCTGCGGCGCGCGCGTTGTTCTTTCAGTATCTGGACGTAGTAGTCCTGGCGGCGTGCCTCGGCGCAGCGACGTGGTTGGTCCACCGAAAGCGGTCACGACAGTTGCTCGTC
>Ga0310810_10008684_pt1 | contig 11719 bp, 7 predicted proteins | sample NCmetagenome_FD_207641 | JGI IMG/M metagenome (GOLD analysis project Ga0310810, IMG submission 207641) | Soil microbial communities from experimental microcosm in Duke University, North Carolina, United States - NC | ecosystem: Engineered > Artificial ecosystem > Soil microcosm > Unclassified ...
TTCGCGCCCGCGCGCTGGTCGGCGATCTGCCTCCTGGCGCGAGCGTCGACTACCTCTCGGGCCTCCTCCTCGGCGACGAGATCCGGTCCGGCCTCGCCGTGGCGGGGCCTCCGGATGCGCTCGCGGGAGATCCCTCGCTCTGCGCCCGGTACGCCGACGCGCTGGCGCTGTTCGGTCTGGAGGGCGTGCCCGTGCTCGGCGACCCGGCGCCGCTGGGGCTCTGGACCATCGCCGAGTACGCTTTCCACGAGGCGCAACGTCGGCGCGGGGAATCGCGTAACCCAGTATCCGCACGTGTGGAGTAGAGGGCCGGTTGCCCACCGCGCCGCGCGCGCGCATTGTCATCGGACCCTGTCGGATCCGACCGCCCACCGTTCCCTGGCTCCCACCTCACCGTAGCCATCCGACCATGACCACTTCACGCCGCACGTTCCTGAAGACATCGGCGCTGGCCGCCGCTGGTTCGATTCTGCCCGCGCGCTCCTGGGCGCAGGTCCTTGGCGCGAACGACGACTTGCGAGTCGCCGTCATCGGGCTGAACGGACGCGGGCAGAACCACCTCTCGAGCCTCGCTCGCATCCAGGGCGTCCGCGTCGTGGCGCTCTGCGATCCCGATACGGCGGTCCTCGACCGGGTGAAGGGCAAGGTGAACGGCGGGAACGTGAAGACGTACACCGACATCCGTGAGCTGCTCGCCAGCCGCGACGTCGACGCCGTGACGATCGCGACGCCGAACCACTGGCACTCGCTCGCGGGCATCTGGGCGATGCAGAACGGCAAGGACGTCTACGTCGAGAAGCCGGTCTCCCACAACGTGTGGGAAGGCCGCCAGCTCGTGAACGCGGCGAAGAAGTACGACAAGGTCGTGCAGGCGGGCACGCAGATCCGCTCGGGCGAGGGGCTCCGCGAGGCGGTGCAGTGGATCCAGGCGGGCAACCTCGGCAAAATCACGGCGTCGCGCGGCTTCTGCTACAAGCGTCGCGACAGCATCGGTGACACCGTCGGGCCGCAGCCCGTCCCGGCCACGGTGAACTACGACCTGTGGACCGGCCCCGCTCCGCTCGTTCCCCCCTACCGCAACAACCCGAAGAACGGCCCGATCCACTACGACTGGCACTGGGTCTATCTCTATGGGAACGGCGACGTGGGCAACCAGGGGATCCACCAGATGGACGTCGCGCGGTGGTTCCTCGGCGAGTCCGGCCTCCCGCGCCACACGCTGAGCATCGGCGGGCGACTCGGATACGTCGACGACGGCAACACGCCGAACACGCAGGTCGTGATTCACGATTACGCGTCCGCTCCGCTCATCTTCGAGGTGCGTGGGCTTCCGAAGAGCGCCAAGGCGACCGGCGCCGGGGGTGATCCGCGGCTGCAACAGGGTGGCGGCGCGCGCGACATGGACGATTACAGCGGCGTCCAGATCGGCAACGTCGTCGAGTGCGAGGGAGGAAAGCTCGTGACGACGCAGTACTTCTCCGCCACGGCGTACGACAAGGCGGGCAAGGTGGTGAAGGAGTTCCGTGGCAACGACCGGCACATGCAGAACTTCGTCGACGTCGTGCGGAGCAGAAAGACGGCCGACCTCTACGGCCCGATCGAGGAGGGGAACACGTCGAGCGTGCTGTGCCACCTCGGCAACATCTCCCACCAGATCGGTCACGGCGACGGCCCGGAGAAGATCGCGGAGCACATCAAGTCCAACGCCCCGCTCGCCGAGGCGTACGGCCGGATGGTCGAGCACCTCAAGGCGAACAACGTCGATCTGAATCAGACGCCGCTCACGCTCGGCATCCCGCTCGAGATCGACGGCAAGAACGAGCGGTTCACCGGGGCCAACGCGGAGCTGGCGAACCGCCTGCTTGGCGCCGAGTATCGCGCACCGTTCACGGTGCCCGCGATCGCCTGAGTCGCGTGCACTGCCCGAGCGGGCAGCCGCACTCACGTGCCGTCGCGCATGGGAGCACCTTCGTGCTCCCATGCGCGTGGCGCATCCGGACCGTGATCGCGCGCTCACCATGAGCAGACCATGATCGACCGGTACCTCGAACGGCTGCCGCTCGTCGCGATCCTCCGGGGCGTGCTGCCCGACCAGGTCGTGCCGATCGCCGAGAGGCTCGCCGGCGCCGGGTTCGCGATCGTCGAAGTGCCGCTCAACTCTCCCGATGCGCTGGAAAGCATCCGCCGGTTGCGCGATCGTTTCGGTGACGAGGTCCTCATCGGCGCCGGCACCGTCACGTCGATCGCGCAGGTACGCCAGATCGCCGACGCGGGGGGGCGGCTGGTCGTGATGCCGCATGCCGACGTCGCCGTCGTGCGTGCCGCGAAGGATGCGGGGCTCGCGTGCATGCCAGGGATCGCCACGCCGACGGAGGGCTTCGCCGCGCTGGCCGCCGGTGCCGACGCACTGAAGCTCTTCCCCGCCGAGTTGCTCGCGCCGGCGGTGCTGCGCTCGATGCGCGCCGTCTTCCCGCAGGCGGTCCGATTCCTTCCCGTCGGGGGGATCACTCCGGATGCGATGGCCGCGTATCTCGCCGCGGGCGCGGCGGGATTCGGGCTCGGCTCCGCACTGTACCGGCGCGGTGACACTCCCGACCGCGTGGCGGCGAACGCGCGAGACTTCGTCGACGCATGGGCGCGGCTGCGCCGGCTCGAGAACGCGTGAGCGTGCGCGATCACCTCGCCGATCGGAGTCGCCGATGAAGATCACCCGGCTGACGACGTTCATCGTCCCACCCCGCTGGTGCTTCCTCCGCATCGACACCGACGAGGGGATCAGCGGCTGGGGCGAGCCCGTGCTCGAAGGGCGCGCACACACCGTCGCGACGGCGGTGGAGGAGCTCGGCGAGTACCTGATCGGGAAGGATCCCTCGCCGATCGAGGACCACTGGACGGTGCTCTACCGCGCCGGATTCTACCGCGGCGGCGGCATTCACATGAGCGCGCTCGCCGGCATCGACCAAGCGCTGTGGGACATCAAGGGCAAGGCGCTGGGCGTGCCCGTGCACCGCCTGCTCGGCGGGCCGGTGCGCGAGCGCATCCGGGTGTATTCGTGGATCGGCGGCGACCGGCCGGCCGATACCGCCGACGCGGCGCGCGAGTGCGGTGCACGCGGATTCACCGCGGTGAAGATGAACGCCACGGAGGAGCTGCAGTACGTCGACACGCACGCGAAGATCGACGCGGTCATCGCGCGCGTGCAGGCCATTCGCGAGGCGATGGGCCCGCACTTCGGCATCGGCGTGGACTTCCACGGACGCGTACACCGGCCCATGGCGAAGGTGCTCGCGAAGGCGCTCGAGCCGGTCGGCCTCATGTTCATCGAGGAGCCGGTGCTCTCCGAGCATGCCGAGGCGCTGGCCGAGATCGCCGCGCACTGCTCCACGCCGATCGCGCTGGGAGAGCGGCTCTACTCGCGGTGGGACTTCAAGCGCATCCTGGCCGACGGCCACGTCGACATCGTGCAGCCCGATCCGTCGCACGCCGGCGGGATCACCGAGACCCGGAAGATCGCCGCGATGGCGGAAGCGTACGACGTCGCGCTCGCGCTGCACTGCCCGCTCGGGCCGATCGCGCTCGCGGCGAACCTCCAGCTCGACGCCGTCTGCTACAACGCGTTCATCCAGGAGCAGTCGCTCGGCATCCACTACAACACGACGAGCGATCTGCTCGACTACCTGAAGGATCCGGGAGTCTTCGCGTATCGCGACGGCTTCGTCGACATCCCGCAGGGTCCGGGGCTCGGCATCGAGATCGACGACGCGGTCGTTGAGCGCATGGCGCGCATCGGACACCGGTGGCGCAACCCGGTCTGGCGGCACGCCGACGGGAGCGTCGCCGAGTGGTGACGGACGACGCGAGGGACGGTGCGCCGACCCGGTCGCGCTTCCTCGTCATGGTGCTGTTGTTCGTGAGCGTGACCATCAACTACCTCGACCGGAGCAACCTCTCGATCACCGCGCCGGCGATGCGCGCGGACCTCGGGCTCGACACGGCGCAGATGGGATGGGTGCTCGCGGCGTTCGGCTGGACGTACGCACTCTGCCAGATCCCCGGCGGATGGCTGGTCGACCGACTCGCGCCGAGGACGCTGTATGCCACCCTCATCGTGCTCTGGTCCGCCGCGACGATCCTCCTCGGCGTCACGCGCGGCACGGCGGCGCTGATCGCGGTCCGCATGCTCGTCGGCGCGCTCGAGGCGCCGTCGTATCCGATCAACAATCGCGTCGTGACCACGTGGTTTCCCGAACGGGAGCGCGCCACGGCGATCGGCTTCTACACGAGCGGACAGTTCGTCGGGCTCGCGTTTCTCACGCCGGTGCTCGTCTGGATCCAGGCGCGGGTCGGCTGGCACATGGTGTTCGTCGCGACGGGTTGTCTCGGTCTCGTCTGGGGCGCGGTGTGGTACGCCGTGTATCGCACGCCGCACGCATCGCGCCGCACGAACGCGGCCGAGATCGCGCTCATCCGGCAGGGCGGCGGCCTCGTGGACCTCGACAGACGACGCGATCTCGGCCGATCGGTCTCGCGCGCGGACCTCGCGCGGGTGCTCGGCTCGCGGAAGCTGTGGGGCGTCTATCTCGGACAGTTCGCGCTGACGTCGACGCTCTGGTTCTTCCTCACCTGGTTTCCGACGTATCTCGTGCAGGCGCGCGGGATGAGCTTCGTGAAGGCGGGCTTCCTCGCCTCCCTTCCCTTCCTCGCCGCCTTCGTCGGCGTGCTCTGCTCGGGGGCGCTGTCCGACGCGATGGTGCGGCGCGGCGTTTCGCTCGGCGCGGCGCGCAAGGTGCCGATCGTGACCGGCCTGCTGCTCTCCGGGAGCATCGTCGGCGCGAACTACGTCGAGACGCCGGCGCTCGTCGTCTTCTTCCTCACGCTGGCCTTTTTCGGAAACGGCCTGGCGTCGATCACCTGGTCGCTCGTGTCGGCGATCGCACCCGAGCGGCTCATCGGGCTGACCGGCGGCGTGTTCAACTTCGTCGGGAATCTCTCGGGCATCACCGTGCCGCTCGTCGTCGGCTACCTCGCGCGGAGCTACGGCTTCTCCGCGGGACTCACCTACGTCGGGGCGTTGGCGGTGCTCGGCGCGCTCTCCTACGTGTTCGTCGTCGGCCGCGTCGAGCGGCTGCCGGACGCGAGCGCCGCGGCCACGTGAGCTCTCCGTGCGCGGCGCATTGCGAGACAGGGTGCCCGAGCCAATCTTGCACGCGTCGCGACGAGCCCGCCGCTCCAGCCGTCACCGGAGCGCTGCTCTCCGCTTCACCTCCTCACTTCCGGCTCATGCAGAAGATGCCACTTCAAGGAACACCAGGCGCTGCCCCCCGCCGTCGCGGCGGCCTGCGATCGATCGCGCTGCTCGCGGGAATCGCGGCCTGTCAGACGACGAGCACGCCGCAGGCGACCACCTCCCCCGCCCCGGCGTCGGCGCCCGTGACCGAGCGCGCCCTCACGCCGGTCCCCGTCCCGGCCTTCACGCCGAGCGTCGTCTCGCTCTCGAGGGACTCGGCGGCGGCCATCGCGCGCACCGAGCGCGCGTCGATCGCCCCCCAGCTCGCGCCGGGATTGGAGCTGAGCCTCTGGGCCGGACCGTCGATGATCGCCGATCCGATCGGGATCTCGTTCGACGACCACGGCCGGCTGTTCGCGACGCGCACGCGCCGCACCGACAACGACGAGATCGACATCCGCGGCCATCAGGACTGGATGGTCCCGTCGATCACGTTCAAGGACATCGAGGACAAGCGCGCCTTCTACCACAACGTGCTCGCGCCGGAGCGGAGCGCGCAGAACGAGTGGCTCGCCGACCGGAACGGCGACGGCTCGCGCGACTGGCGCGATCTCACGGCCGACAAGGAGGGGCTCTACCGCCTCGAGGATACGGACGGCGACGGCCTCGCCGACCGCTCGACGCTCGTGCTCGAGGACTTCAACGATCTCGTCTCCGACGTGCTGCACGGCGTGCTCGCGTACAAGGACGACCTGTTCGTCACGATCTCCCCCGACCTCTGGAAGCTCGACGACACGAATCACGACGGCATCATCGACACCAAGACGTCGCTGTCGCATGGCTCGGGAGTGCACATCGGCTTCGGCGGCCACGGGCACTCGAGCCCACTCGTCGGCCCCGACGGACGCCTCTACTGGAAGCAGGGCGATCTCGGCGTCCACATCATCAATCGCGAAGGGAAGGAGCTGAACAACCCGAACAGCGGCGTCATCCTCCGGTCGAACCTCGACGGTACCAACGAGGAGATCGTCGCGACGGGGCTGCGCAACCCGCAGGAGTTCGCCTTCGACGAGTACGGCAACCTGATCGCGCCGGACAACGACGGCGATCACCCGGGCGAGACGGAGCGGCTCGTCTACGTCGTGGACGGGATGGACAGCGGCTGGCGGATCAACTGGCAGTTCGGGAAGTACGTCGATCCGGACAACAACACGTACAAGGTCTGGATGGAAGAGGGGATGTTCAAGCCGCGCTTCAAGGGTCAGGCGGCATACTTCACACCGCCGCTCGCCGCGTGGCACACCGGCCCCTCGGGCTTCGCCTACAACCCCGGCACGGCGCTCGGCGACGCGTGGAAGAACTACTTCTTCAACGCGGTGTTCACCGGCACGCCATCCAACGCCACGATCCAGGGGTTCACGCTCGCGCCGCAGGGTGCGAGCTTCCGGCTCGTCGTCGACAGCTCGGTCGTGCGCAACGGCGTGCTCGCCACCGGCATGCGCTTCGGACCCGACGGCGCGCTGTACATCGCCGACTGGATCGAGGGGTGGGCGCCGAAGGGCCGCGGCCGTATCTGGAAGCTCGACGTCGCGCCGAGCGCGGCGAATCCGCTCCGCGCACAGACGAAGGAGCTCATCACCGCGGACTTCAAGACGAAGTCGGTCGCCGATCTCGTCGCGTTGCTCCAGCACGCCGACATGCGCGTGCGGCAGAAGGCGCAGTTCGAGCTCGTCGATCGCGGCGCGTCCGCCGAGTTGCTCGGCGCCGCGCGACAGACGGCGAATGAGCTCGAGCGGATCCACGGCCTGTGGGGGCTGCATCAGCTCGCGCTGAAGGACATCCGCCAGGCGCAGCCGCTCGTCGCGTTCCTCCAGGACGGCGACGCGGAGGTTCGCGCGCAGGCGGCGAAGCTGCTCGGCGACCTGCGCTACGCGCCCCCCGCCGACCAGTACGTCGCGATGCTCAAGGACGCGTCGCCGCGCGTGCGCTTCTTCGCCGCCGACGCCCTCGGTCGCATCGAGTATCGTCCGGCGATCCAGCCGATCATCGACATGCTCGCGGCGAACGACGACGAGGACGTCTATCTCCGGCACGCCGGCGCCCTCGCGCTGGCGCGGATCGGGCAGGCGCAGCCGATCGTCGCGCTGGCGAGCAACCCGAGCCGCGCCGTGCGAATCGCCGCCGTGGTCGCCCTGCGGCGCATGAAGGACCCGGGCGTCAGCGCCTTCCTCGCCGACAAGGACGAGTACATCGTCACCGAAGCGGCGCGCGCGATCAACGACGACGGCGGCATCGAGGGCGCGCTGCCCGCGCTCGCCGCCGTGCTCGACGGCAGCTTCACCGGCGAGCCGCTGATCCGCCGGGCGATCAACGCCAACCTGCGCGTCGGCACGCCCGATGCCGCACGGCGCGTGGCGGCGTACGCCATGCGTCCCTCGGCGACCGACGAGCTGCGCACGGAGGCGATCGCGGTGCTCGGCGTCTGGCCGCGCCCGTCGATCCTCGATCGCGTGGACGGCTACTCGCTCGGTCCCGTGCAGCACGACACGGGCAAGGTGGTCGGCCTCGCGCAGCGCGACACCGCGGGCGCGCGCGCCGCGCTCGCGCCGATCGTCGCGCCGCTGTTCGCCAGTGGCAGCACGGCGCTGCAGGTGGAGCTCGCGGAAGCGGTGGGCCGGCTGCGCCTCACCGACGCGGCGTCGCTCGTGTACGACAAGGCGCGCTCCAGCACGTCGCCCGAAGTGCGCATCGCGGCGCTGCGGGCGCTCGGCATGCTCGGCGATCCTCGCACCGCCGACGCCGTGCGCGCCGCCCTCGCCGATCCCGACGCGACCGTGCGCATGAACGCGCTGAGCTCCATCCCGCCGCTCCATCTTCCGGAAGCGACCACCGCCGAGCTCCTGTCGTCGGTGATCGGCAAGGGCGGCGTGGCCGAGCAGCAGAGCGCCCTCGCGTCGCTCGGCCAGATCGAAGGGGCGACCGGCCGTGCCGCGCTGACGCGGCTCGTCGGTCAGCTCGAGCAGGGAAAGATCGCGCCGGAGATCCAGCTCGACGTCGCCGAGGCGGCGCGGGCGACGAAGGATCCGGCGCTCATCTCGCGGCTGGAGACGATGGAGAAGTCGCGCACCGGCAAGCCCGCGGCGGTCGCGTACTCGGACGCGTTGCGCGGCGGCGACGCGCGCCGCGGGGCGCGGGTCGTCTTCCAGGCGCCGGCGGCGCAGTGCACGCGCTGCCACAACTTCGGCATCGGACCGGGCGCGAACGTCGGGCCGCCGCTCCGCGGCGTGGCCTCGCGCCTCACGCGCGACCAGCTGCTCGAGGCCCTGGTGGAGCCCAGCGCGCGAATCGCGCCGGGGTACGGGCCGGTGCAGGTCACGCTCAAGAACGGCCAGAAGTACTTCGGCACGCTCAAGGAGGAGACGGACAGCTACATCGTCGTCGACGTGAGTCCCGCACCGAAGAAGATCGCCAAGAGCGACATCGCCCAGCGTACCAACGGCCCGTCGCCGATGCCCCCGATGGGCTCATTGCTCACGAGGCGGCAGATCAGGGACGTGGTGGAGTATCTGAGTACGCTCAAATGAGCGGTGACTTGGTGACTTGGTGACTTGGTGACTTGGTGACTTGGTGACTTGGTGACTTGGTGACTTGGTCGGTGACTTGGTGACGGAAACGGCCTCGGGAGAGCGGTATGCTCCCGAGGCCGTGATCAGTTACTCACACACTCACACACTCACACACTCACACACTCACACACTCACACACCCACACCCACACACCCACACACCCACACCCGACTTCCCCTCCGCATCACGTACCCGCTCCAATGATCCGCTCGATCCTCCGATCCGGCACGAGCCAGATCAGCGCCACGGCCGCGTACAGCGCCCCCGCGATCGCCGGATGGACGAATGCGAGGGGGATCGCGAGGGCGTAGACGGCGGGCGACATCCTGCCCTTGCGGTCCGAGCCGATCGCCGCCGCGAGGATCGAGTGCTCGCCCTGGCTGCGAATGATCGTTCGCTGGAGGACCCAGTAGGCGATCGCGCACGCGAGGAGCACGGCGCCGTACGCCGCCGTCGGAACGGGCGCGAAGTGGTTCTCCCCCATCCACGCCGTCGTGAACGGCGTGAGCGAGAGCCAGAAGAGCAGGTGCAGGTTCGCCCAGAGGATCCCGCCGTTCACCCGCCGCGTCACGTGCAGCATGTGGTGATGGTTGCTCCAGTAGATCCCGAGATACACGAAGCTGAGCACGTAGCTGAGGAACACCGGCCACAGGGGCGCGAGCGAGCGCCATTCCGTGCCGTGCGGCACGTGCAGCTCGAGCACCATGATCGTGATGATGATGGCGAGCACGCCGTCGCTGAACGCTTCGAGGCGCGTGGGACTCATCGGAGAGCTCCTCCCGCTTGTGGCGCAGGGATGGTGGAAATCGGCGCAGGATGCCGGAAGATACGCCCGGGCGTATCCTATCGGGACGGCGCCGCGTCCTCCCGGCGGCACTCCGTCACCCTTCCCCCCACGGTTCATGTTCAGAAGCCTGCGCGTCCCCGAGCGTCTCTTTCAGATCGCCGGCTGGGTCGTGTCGATCGTGTTCGCGAGCTTCCTCATCGGGCTCGGTGGCAAGATCGTCGGCGAGCTGCCGGGCGTCGATCAGTACGTCTCGCTCGAGCAGTACATGGATCCGGCGAGCAGGGCACGCCTGCGCGCCACGCGCGACTCGCTCGTCGCGCGCGAGCGTGACGTGTCGGCGGCGCAGGAGCGCGCGCGGCTCGCGCTGACCGCCGCGTCGAACGCCTACCGCGCCAGCCGCGAGAGCTTCCAGAACTGGATCGACACGCGCGTCGCGACGACGGATCCGCAGCAGGATCCCGAAGTGCTGCGCCGCACCGCGGAGCTCGACCGGCTCAAGGAAGGCGAGCGCGCGGCCCAGACGCAGGTCGAGCGTCTCGACGCGGAGGCACTGCGCATCAGCCAGGCGATGGACGCACGCCAGCGCTCGGAGGCCGAGCTCCAGCGCGCCGCGACCGGCCGGTACGAGCGCGCGCGCTTCCGGCAGGAGCTCCGCGTCTTCGCCATCCGGCTCGTCATCACGCTCCCGCTGCTGCTCGTCGCCGGATGGCTGGTCGTGCGCCGGCGGCGGAGCCAGTACTGGCCGCTCTACCGCGGCTTCGTGCTCTTCGGGCTGTTCGCGTTCTTCGTCGAGCTCGTGCCCTATCTGCCGAGCTACGGCGGGTACGTGCGGTACGGCGTCGGCGTCGTCGCGAGCGGACTCGCGGGTCTGTACGTGATCCGCGCCATGCGCCGCTACGTTGCGCGCCGCGCCGACGTGGAGCGGCAGTCCGAGACCGAGCGGCGCCAGCGCCTGGACTACGAGGAGGCGCTCAAGCGGATGTCGACCGGCGTCTGCCCCGGGTGCGAGCGGCCGCTCGCGGCATCGACGCCCGACGCCCAGTCGAACTTCTGCGTGCACTGCGGCATGACCCTGTTCGACCACTGCTCGGCGTGCCATGCGAGGAAGAACGCGTTCTTCCAGTACTGTCCCGCGTGCGGCACGCCTGCGTCGGGTCCGGCCGCGGCGTCGCCCGTTCCGGTCGCCGGCTGATCGGGAACGATCAGCGCTCGGCCGCCGCGAGCACGCGGCGCACCGCGTCGATCGTCCGCGCCACGTCGGCGTCGCTCGTGCGCCAGTTCACGACGCTCACGCGCATCGCGCGGCGGCCGTGCCAGGTCACGCCGCCGAAGAACGCCTCGCCCGTCGCGTTGATCGCGGCGATCACGGCGTCGGTGCGTGCATCGTGGTCGTCCGGGGTCGCGCCGTTCCGCTGATCGAGGAACCGCACGAGCCCCTGGTCCAGCTCGGGCAGCCAGAGCACCTCCGCGCCGGGCAGTGCGCCGATCCCCGCCACGATCGCGCGACAGTGCGCGCTGCACCGGTCGATCAGCTCCGCCACGCCGGCCCGTCCGAGCTCGCGCAGCGCGGCGTAGAGGGCGAAGCCGCGCGCGCGGCGCGAGAACTCGGGGTTCCAGTCCACCTCGTCGCGCACGCGGTCGTTCGGCGTGAGATACGACGCGCTCACCGTCATCGACGCACGATGCGCCGCGCGGTCGCGCACGATCGCGATGCCGCAATCGTAGGGCACGTTGAGCCACTTGTGCGCGTCCGTCGCCCAGCTGTCGGCGAGCTCCACGCCGTCGAGCAGATGCCGCTTCGTCGCGCTGGCGCGCGCCATCAACCCGAACGCGCCGTCGACGTGCACCCACGCGCCGGCGTGCTTCGCGATCGGGATCAGCGTGCGAAAGGGATCGAACTGCCCCGTGTTCAGATCGCCCGCGGCGAGCACGACGATCGTCGGGCCGTCGCCGCTCCGCAGCGCCGCGTCGAGCGCCGCCGGCGTGACGCGCCCCTCCTCGTCGGTCGGGATCGCGTGGACCGCGCGCTCGCCGATGCCGAGGAAGCGGAGCGCGCGGTCGATCGTCGCGTGCCGCGTC
>Ga0310810_10008685_pt1 | contig 11718 bp, 11 predicted proteins | sample NCmetagenome_FD_207641 | JGI IMG/M metagenome (GOLD analysis project Ga0310810, IMG submission 207641) | Soil microbial communities from experimental microcosm in Duke University, North Carolina, United States - NC | ecosystem: Engineered > Artificial ecosystem > Soil microcosm > Unclassified ...
TGTGCACGACCTACCGGCTGACGGAGCACTACCACTACTGGACGAAGAACAATCCGATGAACGTGGAGCTCGTCCCGGAGCCGTTCGTCGAGATCCCGCACGATCTTGCCAACGATCTGGGTATCAGGGGCGGCGAGCGGGTCAAGGTGACGAGCGCGCGGGCCGTCTACATCGCGAAGGCGATGGTCACCGGACGCATCAAGCCGATGGTGATTGACGGCAAGAAGACCTATCAGATTGGCATCCCGATTCATTGGGGCTATCGCGGGATCGCCGAGGACGCGGGGCGAACGGCGCTGACCAGCGCGAACCTGCTGTCACCGACGATCGTCGATCCGAACGCCTACACGCCGGAGTTCAAGGGCTTCCTCGTGAAGCTGGAGAGGGCCTGACATGCCGGCCGGCACTCTGCAAATCAAGGCGATATCGGCGCATCCCGGCAGCGTCCCCGGCCGCGGCGTGCAACGCGAAGAAGAGGTCTGCAAATACATCGACGTCACGACGTGCATCGGATGCAAGGCATGCGAGGTCGCCTGCGTCGAGTGGAACGACATGCCGTTCCAGCAGACGACGTTCGACGATACCTACCAGACGATGCCGGCGACGGCGTGGAACTACTGGAACCTGATCAAGTTCAACGAGCATCAACGCGAGGACGGAACGCTGCAGTGGCTGATGCGCAAGGATCAGTGCATGCACTGCGAGGATCCAGGCTGCCTGCGTGCCTGTCCCGCGGACGGCGCCATCGTTCAGTACTCGAACGGCATCGTCGACTTCCAGCAGGAGAACTGTATCGGGTGTCAGTACTGCGTCTCCGGCTGTCCGTTCGACATCCCGAAATTCAACAGCACGACGAAAAAGGTCTACAAGTGCACGCTGTGCGCGGACCGGGTCGGACAGGGCCTGGAGCCGGCGTGCATCAAGTCGTGTCCGACCGGCTGCCTGAAATTCGGGACGAAGACCGACATGCGGGCGGTTGCCGAAACGCGCGCCAAACAGTTGCGTGAGCACTCCGGATTCCCGAATGCCGGCGTCTACGATCCGCCGTCCGTCGGGGGAACGCACGTCATCTACGTCCTGCACGACATCACGAAGCCCGAGCTGTACGGCGGGTTACCCGCAAATCCTCAGATTCCACCGAGCTACACGCTCTGGAAAGACGTCGCAAAGCCGATCGCCTTGCTGCTCGGCCTCTTTGCCGTGCCGGTCGCGTTCTTCCATTACATCACCGAGGGGCCGAAGGAGCCGCAGCCGCCGGAGCGGGAGGTGCCGCGATGAGTACCGCGATTGGCCAAACCGGCGATGCCGCGCGCCACCGGTTCGTCGTGCACGGACGGACCGACGTTCGAGCCGGCGAGCTGCTGCGGCACCCGGTCTACAGCCGCGTCGTCCACTGGAGTGTGGCCGCATTCTTCGTCCTGGCGCTGGTGTCGGGCTTCGCGATCTACTCGCCGTGGCTGTATCGCTGGCTGACGCCTCTCTTCGGCGGTGGGCCGATGACGCGATTGCTGCACCCGTGGTTCAGCGTCGCGTTCGTGGCGCTGTTCGTGCTCCAGTTCGCACTCTGGCTGCGTCCCATGTCCTGGACGGGCGACGACAGCCGCTGGATGCGGCGCTTGAGATCCTATGTAACCAACACAGAAAAACTCGAGCCGGAGTACGTCGGCTTCTTCAATGCCGGACAGAAACTCTACTTCTGGACGATTGGAGCCACGGCCGTCATTTTCCTGGTCACGGGCATTCCGATATGGTTCCCGGCGACCTTTGGCCGGATGGCGGTGGCCATCGGGTACGTGCTCCACGACATCGCGGCTCTCGTCATGTTGGTAGGGTTCGTCGTCCACCTCTATGAGGGCACGGCGAGTCAACCAGGAACCTTCCACTCGATGACGCGCGGCACCGTCTCGAAACGATGGGCGTGGACGCATCACCCGGCCTGGTACCGTCACGTGACTGGGCGCGATCCACGTGCCGACTACGAGCGCGCGGTTCAGCAGCGGGCGAATCGAGCGGGGGAGGAGGACGCGTCCTGACGGCACTGATGACACCGCGACGCCTCACGGTTGCGCTCTGCGTGCTGGCCTCGATGCTCGCCGTGCCGGCGCGCGCAGCGGCGCAAATCGTCGTCAAGGCGGGCGACGACGTGAACTTCAAGCTCGGTCTCCTTGGACAATTCCAGGCCGATACGATCGACGACCCGGGAACCGATGCGCAGACCAGCAACCTGTTCATCAGACGGCTGCGGCTGATGTTCGGCGGCCAGGTGGCGAAGAACGTCACGTTTTTCGTCGAGACCGACTCACCCAACCTGGGCAAGGCGCAGCCGAACGGCAAGAACATCCAACCGGCGATGATTGTCCAGGACGCGTACGGCGAGTTCAAGGTGAGCAGCGCGTTCAGCGTCGACGCAGGCTTGATGTTCATCCCGTTCTCGCGCAACTTCCTTCAAAGCGCTGCGTCCCTGCTGCCGATTGACTATGGCGCCTACACGTACACGTTGAGCGGACCGACCCAGTCGTCGACCGGCCGCGACACGGGATTCCAGGCCAAGGGCTACGCGCTGAAGCAGCGCCTCGAATATCGCGTCGGCGCATTTCAGGGATCGCGCGACATTGCCTCGCATCGCGCGTTCCGCTATGCGGGCCGCGTGCAGTACAACCTGCTCGATCCGGAGGTCGGGTTCTTCTACACGGGCACCTACCTCGGGAAGAAAAGAATCCTCTCGATCGGCGGTGCGTTCGATCACCAAAGTGACTACGATGCCTACGATGTCGACGTGTTCGTCGATCATCCGCTCGGGGCAGGCGCCGTCACCGGGCAGTTCGATTACAACCGGCTCGACGGCGGCACGACGCTGCCTGCGCTGTCCAAGCAGGATGATCTCCTGTTCGAGCTGGGATATCTGATCGCGGCCCTGAAGATCACGCCGTTTGCGCAGGTCACCCATCGCAATATCGTCAACACGAACGCTGGAGATGAAACGCGCACCTCAATCGGCGCGAGTTATTGGTGGTCCGGACACAACGCGAACATCAAGGCGGCGTACACGCGCATCAACCCGAGGATCCTGGCGTCGCAGAACGAGTTCACGCTTCAACTGCAGGTCTTCTATTTCTAGCGGGGCCCTCGCACGATGAACCATCCGCTGCTGACGACACCCGTTATCGAGTGGAACGCGGGTGCGGAGCGCCGCCAGTTCGACGACGTGGTGGCAGAGGAACCGCTGGAAATCCGGCTGGACGGCACACCCGTTAGTGTGACGATGCGAACGCCCGGCGACGATTTCGAGCTCGCAGTCGGGTTCCTCTTCACCGAGGGCATCATCGAGACGGCAGGCGATCTCACGCACGTGGGCTCCGCGCTGGACGCCGCACAGCGCCGCGAGTGCAATATCGTCGACCTGAGGCTCGGAGCGTGGCGGACCTTCGACGTCACGCGCCTGCAGCGACATTTTTTTGCGTCGTCGAGCTGCGGCCTGTGCGGGAAGGCGTCGATCGAGGCGGTGCGCGTCCGCGGCGTCAGACCACCGGCGGGAGACTTTCGACTTGACCCATGCCTGCTGATGGCGCTTCCGGCGGCACTTCGGCCGGCGCAGGTGCTGTTCGATCGTACCGGAGGGCTCCATGCCGCTGCGCTGTTCGATAGCGATGGCACGTTGGTCACCGTGCGAGAAGACGTGGGACGTCACAATGCCGTCGACAAGGTCGTTGGCCGTGCGGTCCTCAGCGGAGCGGTGCCGCTGTCGGAACATATCCTGTTCGTGAGTGGCCGCGGCGGCTTCGAAATCGTGCAGAAGGCGCTTGTGGCCGGCGTGCCGGTCGTCGCCTCCGTGTCAGCCCCATCAAGTCTGGCGGTCGGCCTGGCGCGCGAGTACGGTTTGACGCTCGTTGGCTTTCTCCGCGGCGAGCGCTTCGTCGTCTACGCCGGTGAGCATCGGATCGCCCCTGACACCTCGGTGGCGCCCGTGTGCGCGGGAGCGAGCGCATGACCACGGTTGTGGAGGCCAACACGATCGTCCGCGATACGTGGCCGGGGCGCGTGCAACGGGCGGCGGATCTGGGGGCCGCGGAGGCGCCGACGCGTGCGCTGCTCGTTTTCTACGCAGCATTGCTTCGAGCGCAGCGCGAGCTGTACGAGCAACTTCGCGCCCGAGCCGACTTGTTTGGAAGCCCGGAGCGCGACGTGGCGCCGTTCAGAACACAAATATCGATTCTGTTGGACACCGTGGTGGGCGCCGGCCCGGAGACACTTGCGATTGAGGCGCGCCAGCTTCTGGACGGGACCGACGCAGATTTGTGGAGCATGCTGCTTCGATTCTGGAAGGCGCCTTCGGATCGGCAATTCTTTGCGAAGGCGATTCTGCAGCCGTATGCGCAGTGTCTCAGGGAACGAGGTGTTGCGCCGGTTGGCCGCGTGCACCCGCGTGTCGACAACCTGTGCCCGTTCTGTGGGGGAGCGCCACAACTATCCATGTTGCTGGGAGCGGGCAATCCCACGCTGGAAGGAGGAGCGCGGGCGCTTCAGTGTGCGCTGTGCCTCGGCGTGTGGCCATTCCGGCGCGCGCTCTGTCCACAGTGCGGCGAGGAAGACGAGCGCCGGCTCGGGTATTTCAGTTCGGCTGCCTTCGATCATCTTCGTCTCGAGACCTGCGACGGGTGCAAGCGTTATCTGAAGTGTGTGGACCTCACACGGCTGGGACTGGCCGTCCCGCTGGTCGACGAGGTCGCCGCTGCGCCGCTGGATATCTGGGCGGCCGAGCACGCATACGTCAAAATCGAATTGAATCTCGTCGGCTTGTGAGCTCGCGTGGCGTTTCAGCCGGATCTGATAGTCCGCAGCCAGCGCGTCGTTACCCCGGGCGCCATCGGCCCGGCGTCGATCCACGTTCGCGGTGGAAAAATTGTCGGCGTTCTGGGATTCGGCGATGTACCTGCCGGATGTCCGATCGATGACGCCGATCCAGCGGCGGTGATCCCAGGCGGCGTCGACACGCACGTCCACGTGAACGATGCCGGTGTCGGCGGCAATGGGCTCGAGCTGGCCACCTGTGCGGCAGCGGCCGGCGGAATCACCACGGTGATCGCGATGCCCCCGAACGGCGCGGACGCTCGACAACCCGCCGCCATGGACGGTCACACCTATGTGGATGTGGGGTTCTGGGCCGGCGTTCCGCGGGGAAATGCGGATGAGTGCGCGTCCATGGTCGCGGCGGGTGTCTTCGGCTTCGCGTGTAGTCTCGAACCGTCGCGCGGTGGGTGGGTGTCAGAAGCGGATCTGCGTGTGGCGATGCCTGCAATCACACGACTGCGTGTGCCGCTTCTCGTCCACGCGGAGGCGCCGGCGCTGCCACAGGATCCCGCCACACGACGACCCGCCGACAATCTTCTCGGACGATTTCTGACAAGCCGATGTTCTCGCCGTTCCTACAAAACGTACCTCGAGTCGCGCCCCAAGGAAGCAGAAAACGAGGCGATCGCCTCGATGATCGCGCTCTGTCGCGAGTTCGGGACGCAGATCCACATCGTGCAGTTGTCCTCCGCCGACGCGCTGACACCGCTCTTTCACGCACGTTCGGCGCGTCTACCCATCACGGCAGAAACGTGCCCGCACTACCTCTCGTTCGTCGCCGAGGACATTCCCGACGGTGGCACGGTGTTCAAGTGCGCTCCGCCGATTCGCGGACGTGAGAATCGCGAATTCCTGTGGGCGGCGCTTGCCGGCGGGCTGATCCAGATGGTGGTGTCGGATCATTCGCCGGCGCCACCGACGATGAACGCGCGAATGTCGGGTGACTTTACACGCGCGTGGGCGGGAATCGCTTCAGTACATCTCAGCCTGTCCGTCACGTGGACGGGTGCGGCCGCCCGCCAATACTCGCTGAATCAGGTGACGGACTGGATGTGCCGGAACCCGGCCCGCCTGGCCGGTTTGAATCGGAAGGGAGCGATCGAGCCCGGGTACGATGCCGATCTGGTCGTGTTCGATCCCGACGCTGACTTTGCGGTCGATGCCGAAACGTTACTCGAAGACGGGCACACTCCATATGCCGGACGGCGTCTTCGCGGGATCGTCGAGCGCACGTACCTCCGAGGACGTCGGATCTATGAACGGGGACAGCCCTTCGAAAGTCCGGCGGGCTGGTGGCTTGCTCCGAACCGATAAACCGCAGATACGGCGCCACGCCCATGCACGGTGCGCCCATGTCTGCGGAAATGGCTGCTTGCGCGAGCCCCCTTCATCAAATTCGAGTGCCGCTCTTGATTAACCCGCCGCCCCAGACGATTTCCGCGACTAGCGGCTCTTGACGAACTGCACCAGATCGCTCTTGTCACCCGGCGACAGACCGAGGCTGAAGCAGGTGTTGTAGTGGTCGACGACATCCAGGAGCGTGGGGAAGCGGCTGTCGTGGAAGAAGCCACGTTTCGATCGCGCCCACAGGCCGCTGAGCTGCGGCGTCACCATGGTGCTGCCGATTGCGCCGGTTGGGCCGCGGTCGGCTTGGAAGGAGTCGATGCAGATCTCGGCAGGTGTGTGCGCGTTGTAGCCGGCGTCGGTGTAAAGCGGCGGCATATGGCACTCCGAACATTTGCCCTGACCGTTGAAGAGAGCCTCGCCGCGTTGCATCGGGCCAGGCCGATGGAATGTCGCAGCCCCGGAAGGCCGATCTGTCCCGGCAGGCTGATCGAGTCCTGTTTGGCCGTCCATAGCGGCTCGGCAGGCACCGGCTTCTGAATGCGGAACCAGTCCTTGCCAGGCGTACTGTGGCGGGTCCAGTACAACCGCGGATGATCGCTGAGGATCTGGATTCCTGAGCGGATGATGAAAATCATCAGGAACAGATTGAGAAAATGCTGGACGCCGACCCAGGCAGGAAAGCCCTCCTGCGCGCGCGCGTTCGGCGAGTGGACGGTGCCGGGATATGCGGCGATGAACCTCTCGACTGATGGGAGCTTGCGCAGTTCCTGCGCGGCCGCCACCGCGGCGATCAGAACCAGGAAGCCGATCGGAATCAGCCAGAGGAGGTTGAACCAGCGAGTCCGGCCGACACGGACACGCGGCGCGATGCCTTGTGCCTGGGGGACGGATCCCGCCCACGTGGTGGGGTCGATGACATCCTTGCCAGCCCTCAACTGGGACCGAAAGCTCCGCACGACTTCAGGGGAGGCCGGTGACGACGAGGCATTCGTGCGGTCGGCGTTCGGTGGCACTCAGATCCTTTATGAACCTCTCAGCGGCTTCGCGGCAATGACGCGTTTGTCCCTCCCGCTGATATGGCCGTCAAGCAATATGCATCCAAGCCGCCCGCTCGAGGTTGCTCTTGATCGACGATTGTCTGCTGGGAGACAATTCGTCCTGGCAACTCGCCCGGACCGCGCGCGGAGTCGCTTGGAGCACGTGATGTTGTCCAGAAGAGAACCCGCGGCGGCGCCTGGACCACACTCCGAGACCCGGCAGTCACTCGCTGAGGTTCGCCCGAAGAACCGCGTGCTCGCCGCACTGCCCGCCGAAGAGTTTCGCCGCCTCGCGCCGTATTTGATGACGGTGCCGGTACGCGCCGGACAGGTCCTGCACACAGGCGGCGAAGACATCCGATTCGTCTATTTCCCCAATGGCGGAGTCGTCTCGATGGAGACGGTGCTATTGGATGGCACCCTGCACACCGCAGCGACGGTCGGAGACGAAGGCGTGATCGGCGGCGAAGCCATGCTGTCCACCGACGCGATCTCATCCGGCGATACGCAGGTCCGCGTGCCCGACACGAATGCCGAACGAATGAGCGTCGAAGTGTTTCGGCGAGCCATCACGGAGCCAGGCGTGTTCCGCGATCTGGTCGGGCGTCATCTGCAGACCCTGGTCGTGCAGCTCATGCAGAACGCCGCTTGCCGCGCGCGCCACGATGCGCAACAGCGTTGTGCGCACTGGCTGCTGTCGACGCATGATCGCATGCACCGCCGGGATTTCCTGCTGAGTCATGAGGGCCTGGCGGACATGCTCGGCATGCAGCGCCCGACCGTGAGCGCCGTCGCGGCCGTTCTGCAGCGGCGGGGCCTCATCCGCTACACGCATGGGCATATAGCCGTTCTGGACCGGCGGGGTCTCGAGTCACGCGCGTGTGAGTGCTATGCGCAGATTCGAGCGCAACTGAGACGACTCGACCGTCCGTAGCGGATCGGCGCCTGCGGCTGGAGTGCCGTGAACTGTCATCTGGAAGACAGTCTGCGCGAGGATCGGTCACTACACTTCCGGTTTCGCGGAGTGCCACGCGCTTACGGGTGTTTCGCATGCCGCGCATGCGGATCGAAGGGAGCTGGCCATGATGCTGGAGCGCGACCTCTTCGACTTTCTCGAACACACATCCGATGCAGCCTTCGTCGTCAGCGACCAGGGGGAAATCTGTTCGTGGAACAGCAGCGCGGAGGCGTTGTTCGGATTCAGCTCGAACGAGGTGCTCGGCAAGACCTGCTTCGAGCTGTTTCAAGGGCATGACATGCTGGGTACTTTGTTGTGCACAGAACGGTGTCACGTGCGTGAGTGTGTCGCGCACCACGCACCGGTTCCGGATGTCGATCTCGAGGTCAACACCAAGGGCGGCACGAAGATCTGGGTGAACATCTCGACGCTGGTTCATGAGGATTCCAGGAACGGACGGCGTCGGATTGTGCATCTGGCGCGAAGCATCGAGGATCGCAAGCGTACGGAGGCGATCGTGCAACGGATGCTCCTGGTGTCGAAGCAACTGGCCGAGATTTCCGATCGATCGTTCCGGCCGGCGCCCCTGAATTCACTGTCGGAGCAGGAGCACCGAGTGCTCCACAGATTGTCGGAAGGCAAGAGCCCGGCTGAAATCATCGGCGAGCTCGACATCAGTCCACAAACGCTTCGGAACCACCTTCATCACATCAATCAGAAGCTCGGCACGCACAGTCGACTCGAGGCGGTCACACACGCGATCCGCCGGAAGCTGATCTAGAAACCACACCTCGAGATGACTCGAGCGGTGGCACGTCCGAGTGCCGCGGCCGATCGTCGATGTGAGGCACGCGAATGTCATGAAATACGATTTTCTCGTCGATACGTACGAGACGGAACGCATCAAAGTAGTCAGTGTCTGGAGTGAATTCACGGATGGCGACCTGCCGGTGCGCCCACGTCACGGCGATGCTCGAGGCCGCAGCGTGCACGAGCACATGGTGCACCAGTGCGTGAGCGAGGACCTGTGGTTTCGCAACATGCTGGGCATCGACGTCGCCGCGCCGCCGCTGCCGGACGAGGAGACGCGTCTGGCATTCATGCGTCGATACGCCGAGGACAGCGGCAAGCGTGTCGCGGCGCTGCGGGCTCAGGGCGAAACATGGTGGGAGGAAGAGACGAAATTCTTCGACGTGCGGCGCGCACGGACATGGGTGATGACGCGCCGGCTGACGCATACCTCGCATCATCGGGGACAGCTGATGGCCATGCTCCGCATGCTGGGACACGATCTGCACAGCAACTATGGCCCCACTGCTGATACGGGAGGCCTCATGCAGAATCACGCGCCGACGATCTACGCGTATCCGACCATGGACGCGCTTCTTGCAGGCGAAGCGAACGGAGGCGCCAAATCGGACTTGCCTGGACCCGGCGGCAAGCCGGTCTCTGAGCGGCCAACAGCCGTGTGAGCAAGAACTCGTAATGTGTGACATCGAGCGCGCAGGTGCGTGCAGGAATATCGATTGACGGGATCGCGATGACGAACGAACCGAAGCCGGAGTATCCGCACCGGAGGCCGCACTCGCCGCCGCTCGACGGACGCTATCTCGAGCTGGATCTCTCCCGCGAGCTGGACCAGCTCCAGCGTGAACCCGAGTGGGACAAGGGCCAGAACGCGAAGACGGTCGTGAAGTACGACAACTTGCGCGTCGTTCTCATGTCGCTCAAGGCACACGGTCGCATACCGGAGCACGTCACGGAAGGGCGGATCACCATTCAGACGATCCGCGGGCACATCCTCGTGCGTGCCGATCAGCGAACGTTCGATCTGCCGCTCGGCGGGCTGCTCGCGCTCGACCACGGGTTGCCACACGACGTCGAGGCCATCGAAGACAGCGCGTTCCTGTTGACGATCGCCTGGCCTCCTTCGGGGCCCTCTTCGTAGCCACTCGAGAAGATATTCGCCGCGCAGTGAGGCACGCACGAATAGCATGCGAACGCATGAGCACGAGCCTGGTCGCGTTCTGCGGGGCTTTTCGAAATCGGACAACGTCACGCGTAGTTGTTTAGCGGGTGGACGCCATGGTCGACGTCATCGACGATGCCTATCGCGAGCAGCTGAGTGATCACGAAGACTCTCGCTGAGGGCGCCGGGGAGCGGAGAGCACGCCGAGCGACGCCTCACGGCTCCAGCGGCGTTGCCCGGCCGTGCCACGTCGCGGGCAGGTGCCGCAGCGGCGGTCGGCGTCGGGCGTCCACCATGTCGCCCAGGTCGTCTCGGCGTCGTCTCCGACCTTCCGCGTTCTCCGCGTGAGATCGGCCGTGGCACTGGTCACCGTTGAACAATGGTCCGACTGCGGAAAAACCGGTCCCCCAACCCGCTAACCAGTTACGTCACGCCCGGCCGGAATCGCGGTTGCCTAGACCAGCGAGCAGGGTATCGAACGCTTTGCTGAACGCCCTCACGCCGTCTTCCACGAGCCTGTCGGTCACGTGATCGAGCGAAATGCCGATCCGCGCCAGCGCGGCAAGCGTCTCGCGCGCGGCGTCGACGTTCTCCTCGAGCGTGGCTCGAAGCCGCCCGTGATCGCGAAAGGCCTCGATTGTCGCCGGGGTCATCGTGTTGATCGTGTCTCGCCCGATCAGCTCCTCGACATAGCGAACGTCGCCGTACCTGGGGTTCTTCGTGCTGGTGCTCGCCCACAACAGCCGCTGCGGGTGCGCGCCGGCCGAGGCCAGCCGCTGCCACTCCGGGGTGCGGCAGATCGTCAGGTATCGTTGATACGCGAGCTTCGCGTTCGCAATCGCGACGGTGCCCAGCAGCGCAGTCAGTGCTGTACGCACGCCATCATCGGTAACGGTCACGATTCGCTTCGTCAGCATGTCGTCCACCATGGTGTCGATCCGGCTCACGAAGAAGCTCGCGACGCTCGCCACCTTCCGCGGGTCGCCGCCGCGGCCGACGAATATCGAGAGACCCTCGATATATGCGTGTGCGACCTCGGCGTACCGCTCGATGCCGAAGAGCAGCGTGATGTTGACGTTGATGCCCTCGCTGACCAGTTGGCGAACGGCCGGCACCCCTTCGGCGGTCGCCGGTACCTTGATCATCACGTTGTCCCGATCGACGGCCTTATGCAGACGACGCGCCTCCTTGATTGTGGCGGCGGTATCGTGTGCGACGTACGGGGAGACTTCCAGACTCGCGTAGCCGTCGGCACGTCCGGTTGCGTCGTACGCGGGACGCAGCAGGGCGGCCGCGTCCCGGATGTCGCGGATCGCCAGGGCCTCGTACATCTCCATCGGTGTGCGGCCAGCCCGGTCGCTCTGCAGGAGGTCCGTGTAATCGGCGCTTCCGACGATCGCTTTTTCGAAGATGGACGGGTTCGACGTGACGCCGCGCAGGCCGTCTTCGGTGACCAACCGGAGGAACTCGCCGCTGGTGAACAGGCTGCGCCGCAAGTCATCCAGCCATACAGACTGACCCAGGTCCTGCAAGCCTCTGACGGCGTTCGAAGAATCGCT
>Ga0310810_10008686_pt1 | contig 11716 bp, 6 predicted proteins | sample NCmetagenome_FD_207641 | JGI IMG/M metagenome (GOLD analysis project Ga0310810, IMG submission 207641) | Soil microbial communities from experimental microcosm in Duke University, North Carolina, United States - NC | ecosystem: Engineered > Artificial ecosystem > Soil microcosm > Unclassified ...
CCAATTGGTGCGAGACATGAAAGCCGGCCGGCCGGCCGGCTTTACGCTCGACGGCCCGCGCGGTCCGGCACGAGTGGCGCAGCCGGGCGCGGTGTGGCTCGCGGCGCGCACGGGGAACCCGCTCCTGCCGTTTCATCTGGAGGCCTCGTCGTACTGGAGCGTGCGCAGCTGGGACCAGACGCAGATTCCGAAGCCGTTCAGCACGGTGGCTCTGGTTGTGGGCGAGCCGATTGAAATCGCACAGGATACGAAGGACGACGCCCTCGAGTCCGCGCGCGTCGATCTCGAGCGGCGGCTTTCGTCACTCGAACAGCGTGCGCAAGCGTTGTTGGGGGTTGGGTGAAGTCAGCGGTGCGAGGTCAGCGGTGCGAGGTCAGCGGTGCGAGGGTGGCGACGGTCCAGTCCGAAGGTCCAACGGTGCGACGGTCGGTGCGATGGTCGACTGGACCCTCGGACCGTTGCACTAGACCCTCGGACCGTCGCACTAGACCCTCGGACCGTCGCACTAGACCCTCGGACCGTCGCACTAGACCCTCGGACGGTCGCACTGGACCCTCGGACCGTCGCACTGGACCGTCGCACCGTCGCACCCTCGCACCCTCGCACCGTTGTCATTCGTAACGCAACGCCACGACCGGATCGACCCGTGTCGCCCGGCGTGCAGGGATATACGACGCGATCACGGCGACGCCGGCCAGAATGATCGCGACCGAGACCATGGTCGCCGGATCGCGCTCGCTGACGCCGAAGAGCAGCGTCTTCATCAATTGCGTGAGCCCGAATGCCCCGGCGAAGCCGATCGCCAGACCGAGCGCGGTCAACCGGACCCCGCGATCCAGGATCAGCCGCAACAGGCTGCGCTCGGTCGCGCCCAGCGCGGCGCGGATTCCCATCTCACGGGTTCGCTGCGCGACGTTGTACGAGATCACGCCGTAGATTCCGATCCCGGCGAGCACGAGGGCGACGGCCGCAAATGTGCCCAGCAGAACCGACACGAGACGCCGACCGCCCATCGCCCGATCCCTGATTTGATCGACGCTCCGCATGTTGGCGATCGCCTGGTTCTTGTTGACGCTGCGGATCGCGGCCGTGATCGGCGTCTGCAGCGTGAGCGGGTTCACGCTGGCCCGGACGTTGAGCACCATGCTGTAGACCGGCGTCTGTTCGTTGGAGACGTATACGCCTGCGGATCGAGTGTCTTCGGGTCCGCCAATCTTCTCGTCGCCGATGACGCCGACGACCTCCCATGAGATATCGGCACCGAGCTCCGTTTTCCCGGGGACGATCTTCTGGATCAGGAGACGTTGCCCAATCGGGTTCTCGTCGGGGAAGAAGCGCTTCGCGAGGCGCTCGTTCATCACGAGCACCGGCGGTGAACTGCTCGTATCGGTGTCGGCGAGCAGGCGCCCTTTGATCGGCTTGATGCCCAGCGTGGAGAAGTACGAGGGGCTGACGACCTTGTAGAAGCCACCGTCGCGCCGCGCGAGCTCCACCATCGGCTTGTTCGCCGGCTGCATCGGCATGCCGTAGCACGTCCCCTGCATCGGTGGCGCGCAGCTGTAGGCCGTATCGCGGACGCCAGGAACTCCTTCGACGGCTGTGCGCACTTCGCGCAGATATCGATTCAGCTGCTCGGGATCGGGAATCTGATCGTTTGAGACCGGCAGCGTCATCGTCAGCACGTTGGTCGAGTCGAAGCCGGCGTCGATGTTGAGAAGGCCGACGAAGCTGCGCATCATGAGCCCCGACACGACGAGCAGCATGAACGCGAGGGCGATTTCAGCGACGATCAGCGAATCGCGCAGCCGGCGCCGTCCTGCGCTGCCGCTCGATCCGCGGCCTTCCTCCTTCATCGAGGCTGCCAGGTCGGGCTTTGTGGCTTGAAGCGCAGGGGCCAACCCGAACAAGATGCCGGTCGCGACCGAGACGACGAGCGCAAAGAGGAGAACACGGCCATCCAGGGTCGCATTGACCTCGCGCGGCAGCGTGAACTCCGGGAGCATCAGCGCAATGGCATTCATCAATGCGTAGCCAATCCCCAGGCCGAACAGCCCGCCGCAGAGCGACAGGAGCACGTTCTCGGTGAGGAATTGCCGGATCAGATCCCAGCGGCCGGCGCCGAGCGATGCGCGGACGATCACCTCGCGCTCTTTCGACACGCCGCGCGCTAACGCGAGGTTGGCAAGATTGGCGCAGCCGATCAACAAGAGGAAGCCGGTGGACGAGATCAGGAGGAGCACGATCGTCCGGCTCTCGGTGCTGATGAGCGTCTGGGCGTAGGGCTCCACGACCACTCCCCAGCCTTTGTTCGAGGCTGGAAAGTCATTTTCGATGCGCTTGCCGATCGCATCCATGTTGGCGCGTGCCTGCGCAAGCGTGACGCCGTCCTTCAGACGGGCGAACGAGATCATCCAGTGGAAGTCGCGCGTCATGTTCGTCGGCCGGAACGCCAGCGGCCGCCAGATCTGTTGAAACCCGTTGTCGAATGCGCTCGCCGCCGGCAGGACGCCAACGATCGAGTGCGGCTCGTTATTGAGAAGGACGGTGCGATTGACGATCGACGGATCGCCGCCGAACTGCGTCATCCACAAGGTATGGCTAATCACGGCCACCTTGTTCTTGCCTAACTCATCTTCGCCAGGCAGGAAGGTCCGCCCCAGCGCAGCATCCACGCCGAACACCTTGAAATAGCCGGCAGAAACCTGCGCGCCTCGAAGTTGGACTGGTTCAGAGCCACCGGTCAATGTGACGGCATCGCCCGTCTGCGCAGACATGAAATCGAAGACCGTGTTGTCTCTCTGCCAGTCGAGGAAGTTCAGCGTGGAAATCCCGTTGCGCTCGCCGCGTGGCGGCTTTTCCATGACGCGAACGATGCGGTCGGCGTCAGGGTAGGGAAGCGGCTTCAGCAACATGGTATCCACGAAGCTGAAAATGGCGGTGTTGGCGCCGATGCCGATCGCGAGTGTCAGGATGGCGATCGCAGTGAACCCCGGGCTCTGGCGTAGCGCGCGCACAGAGTGACGGACATCCCTCAGCAAGGACGACATGAGATACACCTCCAATGCGACGGCACGGCCATGGCGTGTTGGACGAGACTGTGGGCCGGTGAGTTGGGCCCGACTCGGTTAATTACGCGGGGCAGGGGCCGAGGTTCACACCTTAGCGAGGCGCTGCCTCAGACCGTCGCGCTCGGTGCAGCGTCTTCTGGCCTCGCTTCGCGGGACGCCAGTCTTAACCGGGGAGGAGCCCACTTGGTTCGACGAATCCAGCCGGTCAAAGACGCTACGGAACTTGGACACCGTTGGCGTCGTGATAGTGCCCGTGCTCTGGACTCCAGATGCGGACACCGGACGCCTGGCGGTCGCCGGTGAACGCTGCCACTCCGGCGACGATGGCCGCCAGCACGGCGGCGCCGACCACGAGCATCAGGACCCGGGAGGTACGGGCGCTGCTCGTCTTCGATTCATGGCAGTTCTTGTACTTCTTGCCGCTGCCGCACGGGCACGGCTCGTTTCGTCCGGGCTTGGCCATCGGCGTTACCTCGCGCGGGCACTCTACCGCAGTGCCAGGCGGGCGGCAAGTTGCCGTGGATCCCGCCGGTCGGCTAGCCTCTACGGCACCAACCGGTTGCGTCAGCGAACCGGGCGCTGGTGAGGAGGACCGTCATGCGCCGATCGATCTCATTCGTCATCGCTGCACTATGTTCGGCCGTGCTGGCGGCCCAGACTCGGACGACGCTGGATATCTACCTCGTGGACGTCGAGGGCGGGAACGCGACGCTCTTCGTCGCGCCCTCCGGTGAATCGTTGCTCATCGACACCGGTAATGGCGGCCCCGCCGCCACGCGGGATGGCGATCGCATCATGGCCGCGGTCAAGGATGCTGGCCTCACTCAGATCGACCATCTGATCACGACGCACTATCACGGCGATCACTACGGCGCGATGGAGAACATCGCCGGCCGCATTCCCATTCGCGAGTTCATCGACCATGGCGCGAACGTGCAGCCCAATCCCGCGACCGACGAGTTCCTGCAGAAGGTCTATCCGGGGCTGTATGCGAAGTCAAAGCATACCGTCGCGAAGCCAGGCGACCGCGTTGCCGTCAAAGGGGTCGATGTGCGTGTGGTCGCGTCGGCTGGCCAGGCGCTCTCGAGCGCACTGCCTGGTGCGGGTGGCTCGAATCCCTATTGCGCGGCATACAAGGCCAAAGACGCCGACCCTACTGAAAACGCGCAGTCAGTCGGGACGCACTACACGTTCGGACGATTCAAAGCCGTCCACATGGGCGATCTGACGTGGAACAAGGAGCACGACCTGATGTGTCCGTCGAATCGGCTGGGCACCGTTGACCTGTTCATCGTGTCGCACCATGGGCAGCCGATCTCGAACTCAGAGGTGCTCGTGCACGCCCTTCAGCCGCGCGTGGCGATTCTGAACAACGGAACACGAAAGGGTGGACAGCCAGATGCCATGAAGGTGCTCTTCAGCTCGCCCAGGCTGGAAGACCTGTGGCAGATTCATTTCTCGCTGCTGAGCGGTCAGGAATACACCGTGCCCGGGCTATTCATCGCCAACGGTGTCGATGAACAACCGGCCTCGATGCCGATTGCGGCCGCCGCCGCCCCAGCCCCTGGACCGGGCGCCGCGCCGCCGCCCGTGCACAACGGCACCGCCTACTGGATCAAGGTTTCCGCGAAGGAGGACGGCTCGTTCACGGTGACCAACGCCCGCAACGGATTCAGCAAGAGCTACGCGGCGACGCGGTAACGGCCGGCACCAGCAAACCTTTCCGACGTCGCTTCCGTCCAAGAGGCTGTTACCCAGAAAGTCTGGGTAACAGCTCTGGCGGAGGCCATGCCCTTCAAGACGCCGAACGCGCTCCTTCACGGAACCCTGGACGCCCTGATCCTGAAGACCCTCGTGTCGGGTCCCAGGCACGGCTACGCCATCGCAAAGTTCATCGAAGACGCCTCTGACGAGTCGGTCGTCGTCGAAGAGGGGTCGTTGTACCCGGCGCTTTACCGCATGGAGCGGCGGGGTTGGCTCGAGGCCGAATGGGGCGAGTCCGAGCTGGGCCGAAGGGCGAAGCTCTATCGGCTCACTCGCGAAGGCCGCGCACAGCTGAACGCCGAGACAGCGGCCTGGCGTCAGTTTGCCGCTGGCGTATCCAAGATTCTCCTGGCGCAATGAAACGTTCTCTTCGCTCGTGGCTCTGGCGCGTGCCGCTCGATCAAGAGGTTGACGAAGAGCTCGCTTTCCACTCGGAGATGCGGACGCGCGAGCTGGTGGAGAAGGGCATCGATCCGCGAATCGCGCGCGAGATGGTCCTCGCGCGGATTGGAGACGCCCAGCGGCTCAAACGCACGTGCGTGGACCTGGGCAGAAAGCGAGATCGCGAGATGAGACTGACTCAGTGGCTCGAGGAGCTTCGCGACGATGTGAAGTTCGCGATGAGGCAGTTGCGGATGTCCCCGGGGTTCACGTTCGTGGCGACGTTGACGCTGGCCTTGGGCATTGGCGCCAACAGCGCGATATTTGCGCTCGCCGATGCCACGCTGATTCGGCCGCTCCCCTTTGCGCAACCGAAGCGGCTCACGATGCTGTGGGAGACGAATCCGCAGGGTCGCAGCACGGTGGCCCCGTTCGAGTTTGTCGCCTGGAGCGAGCGGAACCGCTCGTTCGGGATGATGGCCGCAGTCACAGCCGCGTCGAGCCGGGCAACGACAGACGCCGATGGCATCGGGGAGGAGCTCGACTCGCAGATGGTGACCGCTCGATTCTTCGACGTTCTGGGCGTGACGCCGGTCGTCGGGAGGACATTCGGGAGCCAGGACGATCGCCCCGATTCCAACGTGGTCGTCATCGGCGAGGGGTTCTGGCGCACCAGGCTCGGAGGTGATCCGAACGTTCTCCGCCGTCTCATCACACTTGATGGGCAACCCTTCTCGGTCATCGGCGTGGTGCCAGCTGGATTTCAGGTCATTGCGAAGAGCGATGTGTGGACCGTTCTCAACACGTCTTTCATGCGCAGCTCCGCCGGAGTTGCGCACTTCCTGCGTGTCGTCGGGCGCCTCGCACCAGGTATTACCCGCGAACAGGCGCAGACAGACATGGACGGCATTGCGGCTGCTATCGCGCGAGAGCGGCCGGAGATCAACCGCGATCGCGGCATCGCGCTCCAACCGTTGCAGGAGGCGCTCGTTGGCCGCGACCTGCGACTGACGTCATTCCTTCTGCTCGGGGTCGTTGGGTTCGTGCTGCTGATGTGCTGCGGAAACGTCGCGAATCTGCTGCTTGCGAGAACGGCCGTACGACGGCGCGAACTCGCGGTGCGTTCGGCGCTGGGCGCCGGGCGGCGTCGCGTTGTCCGGCAGCTGTTGACTGAGAGTCTCGTGCTCGCCCTGCTCGGGGGCGCCGCCGGCGCCGCCGTCGGTGTCGCAATCGTGAAGGTCGCTCCGGCGCTGATTCCGACCGGGCTGCTGCCGGCCGGCGTCACGCTCGCGTTCGATGGACGTGTGCTCATGTTCTGCGCGGTCACGGCATTCGTCGTGGCGATCGCATTCGGTGTGGCACCGGCGCGACAGGCGACGGGAATATCGCTGGTTGAACTGATGATGTCGGGCAGCCGTACATCGTCGGCGCATGGCTCCGGGCTTCGTCGAGCGCTCACCGTCGTGCAGGTCGCCGTCTCTGTCCTCCTCCTGTGCGGCGCAGGGTTGTTGCTGCGCACGCTGTTCGTTCTCGAGGATATCGATTCCGGAAGCCGCGCGACCAACGTCCTGTCAATGGAGGTCAGCGTCCCGTTCGCGAATCCCGGGCTTCCGAGTCCAGGACCGTACGCGACCGAGGAGGGGCGCGCGAATTTCTACGACGCGGTCGAGCGCGAAGTCGCCGCGCTGCCGGGCGTGAAGAGCGCCGCATGGGGGGGCGCATTGCCGCTCGATGGCGGGTGGATTGGGATGCCCGCCCACGTCGAGGGCGAGTCTCCACAGCCGGAGGGGCTACGGCCGATCGCCTCGTACGAGCTGGTCAGCGCGCCCTACTTTCGAACGCTCGATATTCCGCTGCTTGTCGGTCGGCATTTCGACGAGCGTGATATCGCGGCCAGCGCCTCCGTTTGCATCGTTGACGAAGCGTTTATCCGCCTCCACCTGCGCGGACGCAATCCGATCGGCGCGCGTGTGGTGGTTCGAGGCATGAACACCGGCGGCCGTCCTCTGCCCGTTCGCGAGATCGTCGGCGTTGTTGCGCAGGTCCGCCAGCGTCCCGATGAACTCGAAGGTCGGCCTCATGTTTATGTACCCCTTGCACAGGATCCCGCGCCGAGAGCGTCGCTCGTCGTTCAACCCGCCGTCGGATCCGCTGCAGCATTGGCGCCTGCGATTCGGGCTGCCGTTGCCCGAATAGACCGAGAACGACCGGTGGCGAACGTGCGAACGCTGGCGGAGATCGGTGCGCAGGCCACGTCGCGACCACGGTTCAGAGCCGTGCTGGTTGGTACGTTCGCCGCCCTCGCGCTCGCGCTCGCACTGGTGGGTGTCTTCGGCCTCATCGGTTATGCAGTCCTCTCTCGTTCGATTCGCTCGTTCCTGTTTGGTGTGCCGCCGCTCGATGTCGTCACGTTCATCTCGGTGGCCGTCGTTCTCGGACTCAGCGCCGCCCTCGCCACGGCGATTCCGGCGATGCGAGCAGCGCGCGTCGATCCGGTTGAGGCGTTCAGAAACGAATGAGACGCTCACTTCGCTCGTGGTTGTGGAGAGTGCCGATCGACAAGGAAGTCGACGAAGAGATCGCCTTCCACATCGACATGCGGACGCGCGAGCTCGTGGAGAAGGGATTGGATCCGCGGATCGCGCGCGAGAGGGTGCTCGCGCGCATCGGCGACACCGGCCGCCTCACACGCACATGCGTTGACCTTGCGAGAAAGCGGGAGCGGGAAATGCGACGGACACAGTGGCTCGAAGAATTCGTCGACGATGTGCGGTTCGCGTTGCGGCAATTGAAGTCGTCGCCTGGATTCGCGTTCGTTGCGGTGCTCACGCTCGCGCTCGGGATCGGCGCCAACAGCGCGATGTTTGCGCTGGCCGACGCCACGCTCGTGCGGCCGCTGCCGTATCCGGAGCCGGAGCGGCTGATCTCCCTTTCAGAGATGTCTCGGGGGCGGCCGGGCGGAGTCGTCAATCCGGTCGATTTCCTCGATTGGTCGGAGCGCACGCGCAGCTTCACCGCAATGGCCGCGTTCGTCGGGAGCGTCGGCACTATCGATGGCGATGACGGTGTTGCCGAACGGGTCCCGGCCCAATCGGTCACCACGCGTTTCTTCGACGTGCTGGGCGTGACGCCGATTGCCGGCCGGACGTTTCGCGACGAGGACGATGGACCGGCGCCTGATGCCGTGGTGTTGAGCGAAGGGTTGTGGCGTCGACGATTTGCTGCCGATCCGACCATCATCGGTCGCGCCACGCGATTCGGTACTCGCGCATTCACCGTGATCGGTATCGTGCCCGCGGATTTCAGGTTCGACCTCCCCGGGACACTGAATCTGGGCGGCACAGTGATGTGGACGCTGCTAGGTACACCGCAGGATCACGGCCCCGCGCAGCGCTACGCACATTATCTGCAAGTGATCGCGCGCATGAAGCCCGGGGTCACGATGGAGGTCGCCCGCGCCGACATCGCGTCCGTTGCCGACTCACTTGCGGCCGAGCTGCCAGGTTCGAACAAAGGGCACGCCGCCACCGCCGAGCCACTGCGCGCACGAGTCATCGGCAGTGAGCTCAGGCTCACGGCGACGTTGTTGTTGGGTGTCGTTGGCCTTGTCCTACTCATGTGCTGTGCGAACGTCGCGAACCTGCTGCTCGCGCGTGCGTCCGCCCGCTCACGTGAGTTCGCGATACGTTCGGCACTCGGCGCAGGACGACGGCGAATCGTTCGACAGGTCCTGACCGAAAGCCTCGTCCTTGCGGTGCTGGGCGGCTTACTCGGAGGCGCCGTGGGCGCGGCGATCCTAAAGGGAGCGCCATCGCTCATCCCACCAGGGTTGCTCCCAGCTTCAGTCACGCTTGGGTTCGACGCTCGCGTGCTGGCGTTCTGCGCGCTTGCGGCGCTTGCAGTCGCCGTGCTTTACGGTCTGTCGCCGGCGTGGCACGTGTCGAGGATGGCATCGGTGGCGGCACTGGCGGCCGATGGACGGACTGTGACCGGCGTGAGCTCCGGATTCCGACGGGTGCTCGCTATCGGCCAGGTTGCCGTCGCGGTGTTCCTGTTGTGTGGAGCCGGCTTGCTGCTGCGAACGCTGTTGGTGCTGCAGGGAGTCGACTCAGGAAGTCGCGCACGCGACGTGCTCACCATGGTCATCAGTGCCGGCGCGCCGGGTGAGGACACCCCGGAGTCCACGTGGCGGAGATACGAGGCCTTCAAGCGCGAGGTCGAGCAGGTTCCCGGCGTGCGAGCCGTCGCCTGGGGAAGCACGCTGCCATTGGACGGCTCATGGTACGGGCAGTCGTTTCGGATTGAAGGCGACCCTCCTCGGCAGGGAGGCGACGGCTATTCGACCGGCTATCAGATCGTCAGCCCTTCCTACTTGTCGATTCTTGGCATCGCCACACACGAGGGTCGTGGACTCTCCGAGAGCGACGGCGCCGACAGCCCGCAGGTGTGCGTCGTCGACGAAGAGTTCGTTCGTCGCTTCTTGCGCGGCCGCCGGGTGCTCGGGACGCGTATCTCCATGAATGCCAGTTCGAAGCCGGCGGAGATCATTGTGTCGCGCGAGATCGTCGGCGTCGTGGCGCAGGTCAAGGAGAGACCGGATGAAATGGAGCCGAAGCCGCACCTCTATGTACCACTCGCGCAGGACACGTGGGGGAACGCGACGCTCGTGGTGGAGCCGACCGAGGGACCTGCGGCGGCGCTGAGCGCGGGCGTTCGAGCGGCGCTCGCACGTGTCGATCGCAATCGCCCCGCTGGGCGAGTCCGGACGCTGACGGCCGTGAGCAGCGAGTCCACCGCGCGGCCGCGCTTTCGCGTGGTGTTGATCGGCACGTTTGCCCTTCTCGCACTGGTACTCGCGATGGTCGGCGTGTTCGGTGTCCTTGCGTACTCCGTGCAGCAGCGCACGCGTGAGTTCGGCGTCCGCATCGCGCTGGGCGCCAACGGCATGAACGTGCTCGGTCTCGTTCTCGGGAACGCCTCGCGTGTGATCGGATCGGGAGTCGTCATCGGGCTCGTGCTTGCGTTGGCATTCGCACAGTCAGTGGCCTCGTTTCTCTTCGGCGTCGAGCCGCGCGATCCGGTCACGTTCGCGTCTGTGTGCGCCGTGCTGGTTGTGACCGCGCTGGTCGCGTGCGCCGTGCCTGCGCTGCGAGCGGTGCGCGTGGATCCGGTTGAGGCGTTCAGAAACGAATGAGACGCTCACTTCGATCGTGGTTGTGGAGAGTGCCGATCGACAAGGAAGTCGACGAAGAGATCGCCTTCCACATCGACATGCGGACGCGCGAGCTCGTGGAGAAGGGGTTGGATCCGCGGATCGCGCGCGAGCTTGTGCTCGCGCGCATCGGCGACACCGGCCGCCTCACACGCACATGCGTTGACCTTGCCAGAAAGCGGGAGCGAGAGATGCGACTGACGCAGTGGATCGAGGAGTTGCGAGACGACGTGCGATTCGCCGTGCGACAGCTGAAGTCTGCGCCGGGATTCGCGTTCGTCGCCGCGATCACGCTGGCACTTGGCATAGGCGCGAACGGCGCGATCTTCGCGCTCGCGGACGCCACCTTACTCCGTCCGCTGCCGTTGCCGGACCCCGGACGGCTCGTGATCGCATGGGATCGAAGTGACGCGCTGCTCCGTGGCCCGGTGTCGCCGCTCAACATGCTCGACTGGAACGACCAGAATCGCACCTTCGAGAAGATGGCCGGTTTCGTTCCCGGTGTGGGCAGCATGGTGATGGCCGGTCCAAACGGGACTACGGAGGGGGTTCCGCGCCAGTGGGTTTCGAGCGGCATTTTCGACGCCCTCGGCGTCACGCCGATTGCGGGCCGTACCTTTCTGCCGGCCGACGACACGCAACAGACGAGTGCCGTTGTCCTCAGCGAGGGCTTCTGGCGCAACCGTTTCGGCGCCGATCCTTCGGTGATCGGGACACAGCTCCGGCTCGATGGCACGCTCTTCACCGTTGTCGGCGTTGTTCCTCAGACGGCGCAGCTCATCGGACCAGCGAGCGTGTGGGCGCTCATCCAGTTGCGGCGCGATCTCGCCGGAATTCCCGGAGGTCCGAGCGCCGATCGGCTTCGTGGCCTGCGGATGTTCCGGGTCGTCGGGCGAATGAAACCGGGCATCTCGATCGCGGCCGCCGGTGACGACCTGACGACGATAGCCGCCGGGTTAGCACGAGAGTTTCCATCGACCAACAAGGGCCGCGGTGTCCTCCTGGAGCCTCTGCGCGACGTGTTGATCGGCGGTGATCTCCGCCTGACCTCGTGGCTGTTTCTTGGCGTCGTCGGGTTCGTCCTGCTCATCTGCTGTGCGAACGTGGCGAATCTGCTGCTGGCGCGGGCTGCCGGCCGCGGGAGAGAACTGGCGATCCGGGCGGCGCTCGGCGCCGGCCGGCGGCGCATCGTTCGTCAGTTGCTGACCGAGAGCCTCGTGCTCGCAGTGCTTGGCGGGGCACTCGGGGCAGGTGTCGGGGCAGCCATTCTCAACGTCACACCCTCGATGAT